>OGJK01003852.1_pt1 | contig 9790 bp, 9 predicted proteins | sample 1571961 | NCBI WGS metagenome assembly OGJK01 (sample SAMEA2582120, study PRJEB24529) | metagenome | biome: Human gut stool | place: China | collected 2011 | reverse complement strand
CAAACAATGCTTCTTTACTCTAATATTGGTTTTTGGCATGATCTTCATATGGAAAAAACACCAAAAACTAAATATTTATTACAAGAAGAACGTCTTACTTTTAATGAAATTGTCAAAGCATCAACACTACCTTCTTATACTTCTAATCTTTCTATTAAAAGAGAGGGTAAGATGTCTGATCGCGTGATTCTTCCCATCAATGAAGAAGAAGCCCATGTCACTTATTATGTTGTGATGCTTAAAGAAAATAAGAAAAAATATAAAGATCTTTGTCTTGAATTCAAGTAGCTATGAAAATGAAGAAAAAATATGGATTTAGCTGGGGTATCCCTCTGTTTCTGATAGCAATGATCGGTATATTCCGCATGATACCGTCTTGGGCCGAGGCGTATGCCTGCCTGTTTTATCCCTTTATTTCGACTTTGCTCTCTGCTTTTTCTTCTTTATTTCCTTTTTCTGTGGGCGATTGTTTTATCGTCGGTACTTGTCTGTGGATTTTGATTTATCCTTTTTATGCCTGGCGGAAAAGAAAAGGGGCGAAAAAAACAGTCGGGACGATCATACGTGTCCTGATGTGGGTATATATTTGGTTTTATTTTGCCTGGGGATTGAATTATTTCCGTTTCCCTTTTTACGAGCGTACCGGTATAGCTAAAGCAGCATTTTCGGCAGAAAAATTTCAGGATTTTCTAACGGGATATGTCGGCAAACTGAACGAGAGTTACAGTAAGGCAGGAGATACGCTTTCGGGCTGGTATTTGGAGCGATATACGACGGCCGGCCCGATGAGTAAAATTCCTGTTGCCGGAGTTATACAGGAAGGATATGGAAAGATGGCTTCCCGTTTCGGTTTAGTTGAACCTGGAAAATTTTTACGGGTAAAGCCGATGTTGTGGAGTCGGTTGATGTCCCGGGTGGCTGTGACAGGATATATGGGGCCTTTCTTTACTGAATTCAATTTGAATCAGGAGTTATTGAGTGTCGAGTATCCTTTTACTTATGCTCATGAGTTGGCTCATCGTCTCGGGATCGCCAGTGAAGCCGAAGCCAATTTATACGCCTATCTGGTTACTTCTGCTGCTCAGGAACCTGCTATTCGTTTCAGCGGTTATTTCTCTATGCTGGGCTATGTGGTAAACAATGCCCGGAGATTACTTACAGAAGAGCAGTACCAGGAAATTGTAAAACGGATCCGACCTGAAATAGTAGAATTGTATAATAGCCATCTATTATATTGGCGTGAAAAATATAATCCCGGTATGGGACAAATACAACATCAAGTGTACAATGCTTACCTGAAAGGGAATCAGGTGAGTAGCGGTACTAAAAATTATTCTGAGGTAATCGGATTACTGATGTCCTTGCAAGAAGATCGAATCGTTTTGTAATAGTTATTTATTTTTTATGGACAGCAAAAGTTGCCTGCCGATTAACTTTTTGTTTTCCCGATAAATTTCAGATTTGATGATGCCTATTCCTTGGGCATACCAGGTAGAAATTTTATAACGTGTCGTTATACCTAAACAAGTGGTCTGTAGGTTAGATTCGATTTTATAACAAATAAAATCTCCTGCTGGTACTTTTATACGGGTTTGAGCCGTTACAACCCGGTTCTTTTGACTTATTCGGGTTTGCAGACTGCTTTGTTGGATGGTCATATATCCGTCTTCGAGGTGTTGTCCGACAGAGAGTGAACCGGGAAGTAAGAAGCCCGGGCCGGTGAATTGGCAGGTCTCGTTTTTCCGGATGTGAATAAAATTGGGCAGATAAGTATTCACATGCTTTTGTACACAGGAAGTGGTAAATGAAAAAGAGGGAATGACCACAGTTCGTTTTTTATCCCAAAGGGTTCCTGTATAGTGAATGACTGACAGCGAATCAGTGTTTTCGATCTTTTCTGTCGTCTGTTGGAAATAGTACCTCTCTGCCTGTTCACTGTCGATTTGGTAAAGAAGTTGTGTTCCTTTGTCGACGGAACAGAAAGGAGCTTTATGGTCGGTGATCCAGGCAGAACATGTGAGATATAAAATCGTAAAGATAAAGAACATTTGATCTTTCATAAACGGACGTTTTAATTGGATAAAAAAATATCTCTTTAGCTGGACAAAGATAATTATTTTTCTTTTTTTAAAACAATTATTTTCAATCTATTACGTATACATCAATCAAAATCTATCAAAACTTATTGTATTCCAATTAAAACGTCCCTTTCTTTGAGGTGAAATTCCGATCGCAGCTCGTCCTTTTCTGTTAGTTATCCATCGGGAATCGTCTTGATTCGTATTCATCAGGTAGGTGGGAGGGGTGACTTTACCGGCAGGAGTGAAAATTATCGACGGTAAAAGTGGTAGGTTTAGTTCGTTACTAATTCTGCATTTAGTGTAAATATGTATATAAATAACTTTATGAAATATCCCGGATTTTCACTTGAATGTTGTCTTCCAAATCCAGCATTGCATTGATCAGAAAGAGATACCGGAATCGGGGGAGGTCTCCGAGGCCGATATCCTGTTCTTTTATGATGCCTCTTTCGAGAAGATAACGACGTTTCGTGCCATTGAGTAAATAAGTAGAAGGGGTAATGTATTGGTTTCCATCGTAAAAAACGACATTACTGTAACTGGTATCGGTGATCCTACCGTTTTGATAAATCAGGATTTCGTCGCATGTTCCTTTAGATTGCTGCAATTGGATCAGTTTATCCCGATCTGCATATTTAAAAGTATAATCGATGCCGCTGCCGTCGACAAGTTTTAAAGTATGAACCCGGCGGGGAGAGTAGGTTTCGAAATCGATTTTTCTGATTTCCTGATCGTAAATGATGCGGCATTTTAGGGTACCGAGACGCTTGTCTGGCGGTATTGATTCGGAGGATAAAGGAAGGAAGGTACTGTTCCCGAAATGTACCCGCTGGGTGTCGGTTATACGTTGCCAGTGAAGTTCGGGATGTATGAAACGGCCGTCGACAATTTTCAGACTTTCTATAAAGGCGTTTTTTATCATTATTTTATTTCTATTTCTGGATGGGTAAGTAAATTTTTTCGAGTATTTCCTGATATTCTTCTTTTGCCTGACTATTGACCGTAATACCACCGCCACTGCGGAAGTAATACCGGTTATCTACTTTCTCTATAAATCGGATCAGTACGGCACTATCGAGCGTTTGGCCGTCGAAATAACCGAATACTCCTGAATAATATCCCCTGGGCAATCCTTCGGCTTGACGGATCAGCTTTTGGGTTGCTGCTTTAGGGGCACCCGAAATAGAACCGGCGGGTAATAGCTTGAATAAAAGTGTTCCCAATTCGTTTTGCCATCCGTCGGGTAATTGCCCGCTGATTTCCGAGCTGGTTTGTAATATCTCACCCTGGGAAGTGTGAATCTTTTCTACGTAACGAAAGCGTTTCACTTGTACACGAGTGGCTACAATATTCAGATCGTTCCGGATGAGATCGACGATCGTATAATGTTCGCATGTTTCTTTATGATTTTGAAGCAAGCGGTTTTCTGCGTCGGGTAAAGTGGCATCGATGGTTCCCTTCATCGGGTAAGATAGGATCTCATTATTTTCGATCCGGACGAAGCTTTCGGGAGAAAAGCAAACCAATCGGTCAGGAAGTAAAAGTTTATAGCGGGCCTGACTGTGATAAAAGATTTGTTCTAAAGTGAGATTGGTTTCGATGGGGGTTCTTTCGGTCAGGTTGAGCAAAAAACTATCCCCGCGTGACAGGCCTTGATGTACGATCCTGAATTTTTCCTGGTATGTTTCAAAGCTACTGTGAAGAATTTTTATACGAGGTTCCGGAATAGGGGAAAGGGGCGTTTTATAATGACCGATGGTTCCGATCGTAAAATAAACGGATGGATCACTTAAGGGCTTTTCGACGAAAAATCCATGGATACCCTCGAAATCTACTCCAAATAGGAAAGGAATGCCGGCTCTACCACAACGGTTCATCTCTTCCCGTACAATTTCTGCTTTCATCTTTGTGTTATAAAATCCGTGGCAAAGATAATTCGGATTGCAGCATGTTGCGAAATAAATCTATTTTATTTGTTATTTTTGTATTCATGAAAAAAGTGCTCGTTATCGATAATTACGATTCGTTTGTATACAATGTGATTCAGTTGCTTCGGGAAGCTGTTGTTCCTGTTGGTTATGATATAGTCCGTAATGATAAGATCGATTTTTCTGGCTTAGGGGATTATGGAGGGATTCTTTTGTCGCCAGGACCGGGTATTCCGGCCGAAGCCGGGGAACTGTTAAAACTGATCGAATTCTGTAAGTATACTCATCCGATATTGGGCATTTGTTTGGGACATCAGGCGATTGCAGAGACATTCGGAGCTTCGTTATATAATTTATCTCGCCCTTTGCATGGACATCGCAGTGTTTTGAAGAAGGTAGATGAACACGATCCCCTGTTCGAAGATTTGGCCGATCCGATTCAAGTGGGCCGCTATCATTCCTGGGTGATCGATCCCGAAACAATGCCCGGAGAATTGATTACCAGCTCAATAGATGAACAAGGTCATATCATGTCTTTTTATCATACTGAATTACCTATCCATGGTATCCAGTTTCATCCGGAGTCTTATATCTCGGATTGTGGGTCTGGAATAATCAGGAATTGGTTGAAAATGGTCCGGTAAAGGTTTCCTGCAGAAGCTGCTGTTTACTTTACCTGATAAGGGGATAATTATATCAAGCCCATTTGTTTTAAAAGGATACTGGCGTTCATATTACTACTGATACCGGGATGAAGTTTGTAATCGTACGTAATTTGACTACCGGAATGGACAATCTCGAAGCAGACATTGAAAAAATGTTCCGGGAAATCGTCAGCCAGTTCTCCTAAAGCCAAATCGTGGGTTGCAACGAGGCCGGAGATAGGGTAAGAGAGTATCCTTTTTAAGAAAGCCAATGAACCGTTTAATTTATCCACCGAATTTGTTCCTTTCAGCATTTCGTCCAAAATGATGAATTCTTTGTCTTCCTGCTGTGCGATGTTAACTAGTTGTTGAAGCCGGAGAAGCTCTGCGTGGAAGTAGGAAGTGTCTTTAGACAGACTATCGGTAGTCCGCATACTGGTGAAAAGCGTCATGGGCTGAAAAGCAAAATAGCGGCTGCAAACGACATTCCCGGATTGAGCTAAAATCAGATTTACCCCGATTGTACGCAAAAAGGTACTTTTACCGGCCATATTGGCTCCGGTGACAATGGCGATTTGGTGTAAGGAGCGGATACTGAAATCATTGGTGACGTTTCGTTCGCTTTTTAGTAAAGGATGTCCTATTTCTTCGGTGTCTAATAATCGATCCTGACAGATGACCGGGAGGCAATAAGCAGGATGGTTGAAACGATAATTGGCCATGCTGATCAAGGCATCGGCTTCACTAAGGACGTCTGTCCAGGTTTCGATGTCAGGTCCATATTTCTTTCTCCAGTGATCCAGACGGAGCAGGGTATGGAAATCTTTGAGGTATAGTCCGTTTAAAATGAAAGCGATGACAATGTTACCCCGTTGGTCGAGACTGTTCTGTATCCGGTGAAGTTGAGTCAAAGCTTGCAGGGAATTACTCTCCGGGGTAAACAAGCTGTGTCTTATTTTCTGAAGATAAGGGGAACGGAAAGATTGATCGTGGATTAACCGGACTAAAGGAAGATAATTGCTGATGGTTTTCAGAAACAGGTTGAGCCGTTGATGATAGGCATTGATTTTTTTGATATATAAGGCCAATGCCGAAAGTTGTAATAGGGATAGCACAAGGGAAATGGAAAAAGGCAGGGGGGTAAAGCTCGTTACCGCCCACGAAACGATTACAATCGTGTTGGCTATCCATAAAATCAGACGGACTGTGCTATGTTTTGAAAAGAATGGGGATTCGGTCGGTCCTGATTTTAAAATGACCGCATCGAGGGCTTGGGTCGGATGGAGTGCTCCGGCAGCACGAAAGTGTTGACACCATTCCGGTTCGGCGCATAATTCTTCTGCCGCTTGCTGACGGGAATGAATGACTTCCGGGTCTTTGCTGAGAGATAATAACCAGGATACCAACTTTTGGGTGCCGGAAAAAGTCACTGTCCGGTTTAAATGCTGGAAGAGGGAATCTTCCCCGAATAGGTCCAGGTCATGGGCATAAGGGTGGGCAGGATCGTTGAACCTTTCGCCTTGGTCAAGAGCAGAGAAATTACCGGCTAAATAATCCGATTCCAACGTGTTTATACGAAGTAGTTCTTCGATGAGATGTTGCCGGTAGATGATTTGGGAATCCCATAGAGTCAAAAAAATGAATACGAGAATAGCTCCTATACCCAAAAGTAAGAGGGGTTGAGTACTATGGTTGATCAGGAGGTAGATCAAAAAGATCATATAGCCGAAAGTGAGCAATTTGGCCAATGTAATCAGATTGCGCCGTTTTTTTATTTGCTTTAAACGGGCGGTATAGTGGTCTATCTGTTTCTGGTAATATTCATCGGGTTTCATTTTCGGAAATTTTGATTGTACAAAAATAAAAGGATAAATGGAAAAATAGTCAGAAATTTATACTTTTGCGCTCTCAAAATCGGACAGTTATTTTTTACAGGTAGTTAATTGAAGAGGAACGATGAATTTTCTGACGCTTATTGATTATATCGGTACATTTGCGTTTGCCATTAGTGGGATCCGTTTGGCTTCTGCTAAACGCTTCGATTGGTTCGGGGCTTATGTGGTTGGATTCGTTACAGCTGTCGGAGGAGGAACGATTCGGGATTTGTTGCTGGATGTTACCCCGTTCTGGATGTTGCAGTCTTCCTATCTGATCGTGACTGCCCTGGCTTTGGGATTTGTTATTCTGTTCGGGCGATATGTCATCAGGCTGAATAATACTTTTTTTATTTTCGATGCCATCGGTTTAGGGTTATTCGCCGTTGTCGGTATCGAGAAAAGCATCACTTATGGTTACCCCATGTGGGTAGGATTGATTATGGGTACTCTCACCGGAGCCGCCGGAGGAGTTTTGCGGGATACCCTGATCAATGAAGTCCCTTTGATTTTCCGAAAAGAGATCTATGCCCTGGCTTGTGTGTTCGGTGGCTTGGTTTACTATCTCTGTCTGTATTCCGGTTTAAATTCGACACTGACACAGATCATCGGGGCTGTTTCTGTCATCCTGATCCGGATTCTGGCTGTAAAGTATCACATCAGTCTGCCTAATCTGAAAGGGGAAAACTGAGTTGGAAAGTCTTTATGTAAGATTAATATCGAAAACGTTGTCATTTAGAATAACAAGTTTTATCTTTGTTCTGTTATAATTAGTCAGAAAAAAGTCTGAAATACTATTAATTTGAAATCAATTTTCTGATTTTAATGCGTCTTCCAGGAATTTCACCGCATCTCTGACACAGTCATCACAGTTGCGGACCACATGTCCTGTTTCTATTCCTTTCAGTTCTTTGCAGATAACCGTTCCATTCTGCTCCATAAACTGCTGCATGATCAAACGCGCATCCTGAAAAGTGTTCATCTGATCCTTATTGATCATTCCTGCTGCCGCTACCGCTCCGGCGATCGCACCGCAGTTTCCTTCCATCGTTGCCAGCCCTGCGCCAAACCCCTGCATGAGGTTTCTCATCGTTTCATCATCTAAGCCAGCCTCTTCGCAAAAAGTACAGGCAACCGCCTGCGCACAATTATAACCGCTATGTTTTTTTGCTACTGCCTGCTCGCATTTCTCTTGTATCGTATCACTCATCTGCTTGGCCTCCGTATAGCATTATCGTTTCTAATCTTTTATTATAATCACTTCCTGTGAAAATGTCCATGTTCCCGATATGACCGTCTAGATCCAGACCTATCGTACTACGCACACACCAAATCCTAATTTTTTTCTAATAACGTTTTGTAACTGCAGTCAATGCCGATTGCTCCGATCGGCGCCGTAATGATAATGGCGAGCACCGCTACGGACAAAATGATCTTGCCGCAAGGAAGTCCTGCAGACAGAGGCACCGAACCAATTGCTGCCTGCACTGTTGCCTTAGGCAGATAGGCGATCACGCAAAAGATTCGCTCTTTCCAAGAAAGCTGTGTCCCGGTAACGCAAAGGAGCACACCAACTGCACGACAGACAAGTGCCACCGCAATCATCAGTACCGCCGCCAGTCCGGCACTCAGCGTATAACGGATGTCCACTGCCGCACCGACAAGCACAAACAACACAACTTCCGCTGCAAGCCAGAGCTTGCCAAATTTTTCGGATAATCTTTTGGATACAAATTCGGTACTTTTGAACTTCAAGACGCACGCCATGCTGACAACTGCCAGCAGACCGGATACCGACACTTTTCCTTCCAGCCATCCTTCGATAGCGATCAGCAAGAACGAAAATCCCAGTACAATGATGACTTTCATACTGTTGCGCACGCAGTGTTTTCTCGCATATGCCGTTTCAAAAAACAAATACAAGGCATAACCGACTACAGCACCTAGTAATACGCCTAAAACAATAGATATCGGTATATTAACGAAGTCCATTACATGAGCACTGCCACCCTGCGCCATGCTTAAGAAGGTCGTAAAAAGTACGATCACAAAAATATCATCACAAGATGCCCCTGCTAAGATCATCTGTGGTATCGCTTTTTTGGTTCCATATTTCTTCTCCATCAGGCCAACCATTCTTGGCACAACCACGGCTGGTGATACCGCTCCAAGCACTGCTCCCATCACAGCCGCCTCCACTCTGCTCACGCCTAAGATCATCGGCGCAAATACGATATATCCGACGATTTCAAAAGATGCCGGCACAAATGCCATCATTACTGCCGAACGCCCCGCTTTCTTAAGATCCGCCAGATCTAATGACAGTCCTGCCTTCAACAAAATAATGATCAAAGCCATCTTGCGCAGATCCGCTGAGATTCCCAAAATTGATGGGTCTAACAGATCCAAAACATACGGGCCTAATACGATACCCGTTACAAGCATACCAATGATCCTTGGCAGCTTTAACTTTTGGCAGATGGCTCCCATCGCCAGTCCTACCAGAAAAATAAACGCTAATGATGTCAACATATCTACTACCTTTTTCCTGAAAATTCAATTCACACGTTCTGTCTCTCTTTCATCCATGTAAGAAGTGCATCTTCCTCCAATGGTTTGCTGTAAAGATAACCCTGGAACGCATCACAGCCAAGCCGCTTCAACTCATCTCTCTGATTCTCATCCTCTACATATTCGGCAATGATCTTAAAATGCAATGACTTACTAAGATACACAATGGAACCGATAATGTCACTGTTTCTCTCATTGCATAAAACATCTCTAGTCAATGATCCATCCAATTTCACTACATCGAAATAATTTGTCTGTAAATATGCCATTGAAGTATGTCCCATTCCAAAATCATCAATCAGGAATTTATGTCCTTTTGCCTTAATATTTTTGATCTTATCCGCAATATCAATGGAGGTGGAAAGCGCATCCTGCTCCGTAATCTCTAAGCAGAACCACTCGCTTGGAATATCATATTTGGCCACCGTATCATCAATACATTGTTCAATACCATCCCACTCTAAAGACTCATTGGTAATATTGACGGATACCTTAAATTCCTCTCCTGCATATGGTTTTAACTTTTCTGCTGTAGCTGCCGCTGTATCAAAAATATATTGTTCCAGCAAATATAATACATGCTTTTCTTTTGCCAATTCAATGATCAGCGGCGGATAAATAAAACCAAGTTCCGGGTGATTCCAACGAATCAGTGCTTCAACACCAACACACACACCCTCACAATTTACTTG
>OGJK01003842.1_pt1 | contig 9817 bp, 7 predicted proteins | sample 1571961 | NCBI WGS metagenome assembly OGJK01 (sample SAMEA2582120, study PRJEB24529) | metagenome | biome: Human gut stool | place: China | collected 2011 | reverse complement strand
CTCTGCCTGCGGTTCCGGGAGCACGGCGTAGGCGAGCCTCAGCCCCGGGAACACCTGCAGCGTAAAGCTCTCCATATAGATCACGGCTTCATCCGCGCGTGGGAGCGACCGGATGGGAAAGCGGGGTTTGGCGCCCAGCGTCACAACCCCATCCGTATCCTCTTCGAGAATCCAGGCTCCCGTATCAAGCGCCAAGCGTAGGATCGCGGCTCGCCGCGCGTCCGCCATCGGGACCGACATCGGCATCTGGCTCGCCGGGGTGACGAGGATTCCCTTCGGTTTCAGGACGCCTTCCGGCGCCGTAAACACCATGCCTTCCCGATCGACCGGCACCGGGATCCGGCGGAGCCCCGCGAAATCGAGCACCTTCGCGTCAAGCGGGAGCATCGGGGCTTCAGTGAGAATGGCGTCGCCCGGCGTGAAAAGCGTGCCGGCGATAAGCGAGAGACTCTGCACGCTTCCCGTCGTAATGACGATGTTCTCCTCTCCGCACACGATTCCTCGCGTTTCCCGGAGCTTCGCCGCGATCACTTTCCGTAAGGGAGCGTAGCCGGCAGGAGGGCTGTAAAAGGTGTGCCGCCAAGGGCTTCGGGCGGTAGACGCGGCGATCTTCACCCAGTCCCGTTCGACCGTCTTCTCCATCGCAGACCCATAGATCTTGAACGGGCGGTTCTCAAAGTTTCCGGTACCCGCGGCCGCCGCGGCGCTCCGGGCCGCTTCCGCTTTCCGCGTCAAGGGGCGGGCGTGAACCGGCGGGTGTACGGGGCGAGGGGGTTCCGGGATCGGTTTTGTTTCCGCGACGAAGTAGCCGGAGGCGGGTTTTGAGACGGCGAACCCCGTCGCGGAGAGTTCCGCGTAGGCGCCGGCAACGGTGTTCGGGGCGACGCCGAGGTCAGACGCGAGACTCCGGATCCCAGGGAGCCTGTCCCCGGGTTTCAGCGCCCCGCGGCTCCGAAGCCGGATCAGTTCCCGCGTGATCTGCTTCCCGACCGGGAGTTTCCCGTTTTTCCGGATATGAATGGGGACTGACACCACCGGTTTTTTCTTTGCTTCCACGGGAACTTCCTTTATTGCTATCTGTATCAGTGAGATAGTACCAAACTGTATCAGTCGCACGCAAAGTCCCTAGGTAGAATGTCTGTCATCAGAGTCGTTCCCGGACTCACCCCACCCTATGAGGATTCCATCATGAATTTCGTTTGCACCTGCTGCGGAAAGAAGGTTTCGACCGATACGAAGGCGCCGGCGTGTGACTGCGGCGGACTGTTTGAGCTCGACTTCGTGCCTCCGGCCTGGGACGACTCGAAGATTGACCGCGATACCTGGAGCCTCTTCCGGTACCGGGCGTTCATGGCGCTCGAAGGAGACGCGTGGAAAGAGGTCACGATGGGAGAAGGAATGTCGCCTGTGATCCCCTTCTCGGACGACGTCCTCGTAAAAATGGATTACTGCATGCCGACCTTGTCCTTCAAGGACCGCGGAGCGGCAGCGCTCGTCGCTCACATGAAGTCGATCGGGGTTAAGAAGTGCGTGCAGGACTCGTCCGGCAACGCCGGGATCGCGGTCGCGGCCTATGGGGCGCGCGCCGGGATCGAGTGCGAGATCTACGTGCCTGAAGGCACCAGCCCGAAAAAGATCGCGATGATCGAGGCGTTCGGGGCGAAGGCGGTGGTGGTGCCGGGTGACCGTGACCACTGCGCCGATGTCTGCCGCGCGAAGGTTCGGGATGAAGGCGCGTACTACGCGAACCACGTTTTCAACCCCTTCTTCTATGAAGGAACGAAGACCTACATTTACGAGGTCTTTGAGCAGCTGCACCGGATGCCCGAAAACATCTTTATCGAGCTTGGGAACGGGACACTCTTTATCGGTGCCGTGAAGGCGCTTGAGCACCTCTACGCCTCGGGCGCGATCGATCACTTCCCGCAGGTGATCGCGGTCCAGGGCGCGAACTGCGCGCCGTTCGCCGAAACGATCGCGGAGGGCGCCGAACATATCGTCTCTATTACCCCGAAGCCCACGATGGCGGAAGGGATCGCGATCGGGAAGCCCGCGAGGGCGGACGAAATCCTCGCGATGATCCGGAAGCATAAGATCCGCATCGTCTGCGCCGCGGAAGAGGATATCCTCCCCGCCCGGGCGGAACTCGCGCACCGCGGGATCTACGCGGAGCACACGACCGCCGCGTCGCTCGCCGCTTACTACACGTACTGCCGGCAGTATGGCCCGACGCATGACGCGCTGCTTTCGATGTGCAGCGCCGGGATCAAGAGCGATCACTGAGAACCGAAAAAAAAATGGCGCGGACGCCTTAGAAAGCGCCGCGCCGAGTCTGAATAACAAAAAGAGCGCCTCAATGAAGAGGCGTCATAAAAACATATCCTTTGAGGGGCTTAAAGAAAAAACCCGCGGCGCGCCTGGGTGAGGCGTATCGCGGGTTCTTTTTGTCTTCCAGTTTTTACGGTGGAGGACCGCCGCTCAGATTAGCGCTCCGATCAATCGATCGAAATCATCTGCTTCGCGGCCTTTTCTTCCTTCGTGACCTTCGGGATGCAGACAGTCAGGATGCCGTTTTCGTAGGCGGCCTTGCAGTCAGACTGCTTCACGCCTTCACCCACATAGAACGTACGGGCGCAGGAGCCGGAAGAGCGTTCCTGACGGATCAGGTGACCTTCCTTCTTCTCTTCTTCCTTGTGGCTCTTGGAGGCGGAAACCGTAAGATAGCCGTCCTTCAGTTCAGCGGAGATTTCTTCCTTCTTGAAGCCCGGGAGGTCGATCGCGAGCTCATAGCCCTTGTCGGTCTCGCGGATATCAGTCTTCATCAGGCGGTCAGCGTTCTTGCCAAAAACCGTAGTGGAAGGATCCGGGAATTTGAAACCAGAGAACACATCAAACGGATCAAAAATGTTCAGAGGGGATTCATCAAAAATAGTAGGAACATTTGCCATAATTATCACTCCATTATGGCCGTCGTCTGAGCGGTCAACACTTGATTAACAGGGACTTAACCCTGATTTGTATAGGGGGATGAGCGGATGTTTGTACTTCTTTTCATCCCCCTGCAATAAATATTATGGGGGCGGTTTTTGTTTTTTCAAGGGGTCAGAAAATTTTTTTATAAGACACGGAAAATTTCTTTCCTGAATCACGGTAAAAGAGAAAAAGGTAACGAAGAAACGACAGAGGCAAAAAAAGCGCGCCGGGGAAAACCGACGCGCTTTATGTTTCCGACGCGCCCTGTCGGGAGCAGGGCACTGCGGATTTTTATTGCCGATTACTTGCCGACGTAAGAGGCGGCGCTGTTACCGGAAATACGGCCGAAGGTGACGATGTCAGCCACAGCGTTGCCGCCGATGCGGTTTCCGCCGTGCACGCCGCCCGTCACTTCGCCAGCCGCGAAGAGACCCGGGATCGGCTTCTTCTGCTTATTCAGCACTTCAGCCTTCGGGTCGATCGTCACGCCGCCCATCGTGTGATGGATGCCGGGGGTGACTTCAGCGACATAGAACGGAGCCTTATCAAGGCGGATCACCATTTCGGGACGGCCAAAGAGATCGTCCTTCTTGTTGTCGTAGGCCTTCCAGTACTGATCAAAGCTCGCCTGGACGACCTTCGGATCAGCGCCGATCATCTTCGCGACGTCAGCCACCGTGTCGCACTTCTTCATGAGACCTTCGGAGACGTAGCTGCGGAGCATCTTGTTCTTCTTGTAGATCGAGTCATCGACCACGAGGTACGCGATGCCGCCCGGCTGCTTAAGCTCATTCGCGGAGACCACGTCGCGGGTCAGCAGTTCGTTTGTGAAGCGCTTGCCGTTCTTATTCAGCAGGAACCCGCCGCGGGCACGCATCGATTCGGAGATCAGAGCGCCGTTCCTCTTGATGACGGTCGGGTGAATCTGAATCTGCTCGATATCGGTGAGCGACGCGCCGACCTGCTGCGCGAGGACGATACCGTCACCGGTCGCGCCCGGGTGGTTGGTCGTGGAGAAGCCCTTCAGTTCAGGACGATACTTTTCCACCATCTTGTGGTTCGCGCCGAAACCGCCGGTGGCAAGCACCACGGCCTTCGCGTTGATCACTTCCTTGCCCTTCGGGGTCTGAACTTCGACGCCGGCGACCTTGCCGTTCTTCATGATGATCTTCGTCACGCGGTTATTGAGACGCATATCGATATGGTCTTTATCCGCGCGTTCACCGAGGACCCGCATCAGTTCAATACCGACCGGAGACCCATCGCACGGTCCATGACCACGGGCCTTCGTCTGACCGCCGCCGCGACCCATGCGGTGGCAGAACTTGGCGCCGAGCGACAGAAGCCACTCTTCAGCGCCCGCGGCGTTCTCGGTCAGCGTCTTCAGAAGCGCCGGGTTATTGAGGTTGTGGCCGCCTTTCATCGTGTCGGCGTAGAAAATGGCAGGCGAATCGTCCGTCACGCCGTCCGCGATCTGCTGCTTCGTGCCGGCCGCGTTCATGCCGCCTTCGGAGCGGTTGGAGTTGCCGCCGAAGTAGGCCATCTTCTCGAGGACGATCACCTTCGCGCCGCGCTCAGTCGCCGTAATGGCGGACGAGAGCCCCGCGCCGCCCGAACCCACGACCACAATATCAGCGGATTCAGCAGCAAAAGCCGGGCTCGCGACCATCATGGAAAGAGCAGCCGCAATCAGAGTTTTTTTCATCTTCTCTCCTGTGTATGTATAGGAACACAACAATGACTATCTTACTTTAGTCATACCGGTTTTTGAAATAATTTTTAACAGTCATTGACGTAAAATCAACAATCAAACGGGATTTGCGTTTCCTGGAACAGAAAATCGCTTTTGGTGGATGAGATTAACCCGAGTAAGAAGGCTTATTTCATCGGGCAAAAGTGTTTTATCGGTTCCGTTTTATTGAGACGTTCCTGTGTACACGGTTATTCCGCGCGCAGTTTCCGAAAATGTACCGGTATCTGTTACGTCCGTATGAATTACTTCAGCCGTTCTTTAAACCCGTACATAACCCGGTTCCGGAGCTCCCTTTGTTTCAGCCTGTAAAAGAGCGGGTTTATCCGTAACCCGCGGACATAAGATTGATGATCTGTGAAACGGGGAAAGACGTATGGAGTTCCGGCTTTCCCCTCAGATACCCCGACGAAAAAAAGGAAAAAGAATGCAGAAGACTCTCTCGCGCCGGAGCGCGATCGCCCTTTCCGCCGCCGCTGCCGCCGCTATCGCGGCCCGCCCCGCGGCTGCCCGTCCGGCTGTTGTCCCCGTGATCTGGGACGGAAAGAAAATGTATGAGACGTTCAAGGCTCAGGGCGCCGGATTCTCCTACCCCGGTCCCGCGGACCGTCCGGTCGCCTATGTGGCGATCGATCCCCAGTGCCCGGACTGCATGAAGTTCACGGAAAACGTGAAGCCGTTGCTCTCAAAGGTCAACGTGATCTTTTTCCCGATCGCGTTCCTGAACATCAACTCCGAACCCCAGGGCAGCACGATCCTCGCGTCGAAGGAACCGTGGAAGAAGTATGACGAGCAGCATGAGCATTTCCGCGACCCCGAGTTCCGCGGTATCCGCTATGACCTCGCGAAGCTCCCGGATGACCTGCGGAACAAGGTCTGGACGAACACGAAGCTGCACCGCCGGGCCGGCTGCCGCGCGGTGCCCTACGGCGTCTTCAAGAATTCGAAGGGCGAATATAAGCCGTTTGACGAGAACCTCTCGACCGAGGAACTCGCCGCGCTCTTTGAAGTGAAGCTCTGATTAATAATCTGAAGCTGAAATAAATGACGGGAGAACTCCTGACCTGAGTTCTCCCGTTTTGTTTTGGGTTCAATCGTCTCAGAGGCCGGTCTTTCCCACATACGCCGCGGACTTCGCGCCGGCGATGAGGCCGAACGTGACAGCGTCTGTCAGCCCATTCCCCGGCATCATGTTGCCGCCCTGAACTCCGGCTGTCACTTCCCCCGCGGCGTAGAGTCCCGGAATCGGGGTGTCACCGGATCCGAGAACCTCAGCCCGGTCATTGATTTTGATTCCCCCAAGTGTCGCGAGAACGCCGGGTTTCACCGCCGCGACGTACCAGGGACCCTGATCAAGCCGAACCCGCATTTCGTAGCGCGCGAAATCCTGATCGAACTTCCGGTCGTACGCCCGGTAGTAACGATTGAGGGTTGACTTCACAGCGGCGGAGTTCGCGCCGATCGCTTTGGCGACCGCGGCGACCGTCCCGCAGCGCTTCATGAGCCCCTGGTCCACGTAGGTTTGAAGGGCTTTATCGGCGTCAAAAATTTCGCTGTCGATCACGAGGTACGCCGAGTGCCCGGACTGCTTCAGGATGTCCTGCGACACGATATCCCGGATCCCGGTTTCGTCCGTAAAGCGCTTCCCTGATTTATTAAGGAGGATTCCGCCCCGCGCCCGCAGGGCTTCCTCGATCGGGACATTCCCCTTCACGCTCACGGTCGGTCGGATCTCGAGCTGATCGAGGTCGAGGAGCAAAGCGCCCGCCGCCCGAGCGATCACGAGCCCGTCCCCTGTCGCGCCCCGGAAACCGACCGGAGCGATCCCTTTAAGAGACGGGTGAACCTGGTTCACGAGCGCCGAGTACGCGGCAAAGCCTCCGGTCGCGAGGACCACGGCTTTCGCTTTGATCTGATAGCGGCCTTTCGGGGTCTGGACCTCGATTCCTGATACTTTTTGGTCCGCGAGGATGAGTTTTGTCGCGCGGGCCTGGGTTCTGAGGTCGACCTGGCTCTGAAGGGCCTTCGCTTTCAGAACCTGGATGAGGCGGGGACCGACCGCGGTTCCGTCGCAGGGCGCCATGAGGCGCGGCCGCTCTTCGCTCCCCACGGGGGTGATCCGGAGGCAGAGTTTGGCGCCAAGGGTTTCGAGCCACGCGAGCGCCGGGGCGGAAGTCACCGTCATCGCGCGGACGAGGGCCGCGTCGTTAATCTGGTGCCCGTACCGGATCGTGTCCGCGGCGAAAAGCGTCGGGGAGTCCCCCGTGATCCGGGCGGCTGCCTGATCAGGAGTCGCGGCAGCATTGAGCCCGAGTTTCGCGAACGCGGTGTTCCCGCCCGCGTCAGTCGTTTTCTCAAGCAGAATCACTTTCGCGCCGCGCGCTGCCGCGCCGATCGAGGCGGAGAGGCCTGCCGCGCCCGCGCCCACCACGACCACATCCGCGGTTTCAGCGGCGAAGGCAGAGGGGGAGCCAAGGGAAAGCGCCAGGGCGGCCGCGAGAACAGTCTCTTCATGAGCCAATTCCTCAGGACGAAGTGAAAGTTCTTTAAATAATAGCGCCTGAGGGGTGGGGGAAAATTGGGCAAAAAAAACCGCAGCGATCTGAGGAGAGAGAAAGATCGCGTGCGGGTCTAGCAAAACACTACAAAGCACTACTGGAGAAAATTGAGCACCGCATGAAGCGGTTCACGCGGTGCTCACTTCGGAGACCTCCGGGATGGACCTTTGGAGAGAGAGTTGGTCCTCCCGGATTGTTTGAAGCTTTTACTTCGCTATTACTTACCGATGTACTTCAGAGCGGAGTTAGCGGAGATGCGGCCGAAGGTGATGATGTCAGCCACAGCGTTGCCGCCGATACGGTTGCCGCCGTGCACACCGCCCGTCACTTCACCCGCGGCGAAGAGGCCAGGGATCGGCTTCTTCTCGGGGGTCAGGACTTCAGCCTGCGGGTCGATCTTCACGCCGCCCATCGTGTGATGGATGCCGGGGGTGACTTCAGCGACGAAGTACGGAGCCTGGTCCATACGGATCAGCATTTCGGGGCGCCCGAAGAGATCATCCTTCTTGTTATCGAAGGCCTTGTGGTACTGATCGAAGCTCGCCTGGACAACCTTCTCATCCACACCGATCAGCTTCGCGACGTCAGCGATCGTGTCGCACTTCGTCATCAGCTTCTCAGCCGTGTAGTTCTGAGCCATCTTGTTCTTCGAGTAGATGGAGTTGTCGATCACGAGGTAAGCGATTCCGCCCGGCTGCTTCAGTTCGTTAGCGGACACCACGTCGCGCGTCAGGAGCTCATTCGTGAAGCGCTTGCCGTTCTTGTTCAGCAGGAAGCCGCCGCGGGCACGCATCGATTCAGAGATCAGAGCGCCGTTCTTCTTGATAACGGTCGGGTGAATCTGGATCTGCTCGATGTCGGTGAGGCCAGCGCCAACCTGCTGGGCGAGGATGATGCCGTCACCGGTAGCGCCCGGGTGGTTCGTCGTGGAGAAGCCCTTCAGTTCAGGACGATACTTCTCAACCATCTTGTGGTTCGCGCCAAAACCGCCGGTCGCGAGAATCACAGCCTTCGCGTTGATGGTTTCCATTCCCTTCGGAGTCTTCACCTGGACGCCGGACACCTTGCCGTTCTTCATCAGGATCTTCGTCACGCGGTTATTGAGACGCATGTCGATATGATCCTTATCCGCGCGTTCGCCAAGCACACGCATAATTTCGATACCGACCGGCGAACCATCGCAAGGACCATGACCGCGGGCACGGGTCTGGCCGCCGCCGCGACCCATACGATGGCAGAAGTGAGCGCCGAGGTCGAGGAGCCATTCTTCAGCGGAGGCAGCGTTTTCCGTCAGAGCCTTGACGAGCGCCGGGTCATTCAGACCGTGGCCGCCGCGGATCGTATCAGCGGCGAAGCGTTCCGGCGTGTCGTCCGTGATGCCGTGAGCCTTCTGCTGCTTCGTGCCGGCGGCGTTCATTTCACCTTCGGAGCGGTTGGAGTTGCCGCCGAAGTAGGCCATCTTCTCAAGCACGATAACCTTGGCGCCCTTTTCGGTCGCGGTGATGGCGGAGGACAGGCCAGCGCCGCCCGAACCGATAATGACGATGTCGGTGGATTCAGCGGCGAACGCGGGGGTCGCCATCATGACGGCAAGCATGCTTGCCAGAATGGTCTTTTTCATTTTCTCTCCCAGAGATTTGAGTTCATAGACGGTTAAAAAAGTTCGTATGGATTAGTTCGTCCGTCTATGTAGAACGGATTATTCCGGAAAAAATAGGGTATTTCTGTGATAAAAGTCACGGTAATTTTTCGTGATACGGGACATAACGGACAAAACCGCCCCGGGAACTGCCTGAAAATGCGGGGTCACGGGCCGGTTTATCAAGGAAAACCCGAACAGGTGTTTTTTATTGGCAAACGGGGGAAAACCGCGGGACAGATTCCCTTTAGGCCGGAAGCGGGGGGATCGGTAGCGGTTTGTTTGCCTCATTCGGAATTCGCCTCAAAGCCCCATGGGTTCGGGGTTTCCATGAAAAATCAAAGCGGAAAAGAACGTTTCATAAATCATTTAGTTACTTTCGCTATATCCGATAGATAACACGGTTATTTCTGTAGACCGGACGCGAATCCGGGCGTTAATATCGACGTATCTGAAATAAGAACCGCGGGGTCTCTTCCGAGGAGCCGCGGTCTCTGAAGGACTGAGTGATGATCGAGATATCGCGCAGAAAACTATTGGCGGCCGGGGCCACGGGTGCCGCGGCGGCGGGCGCAGCGGAAGCGCTTCCGACCCGGCCCTGGATCCGCTATCAGGCGGAACGGGCCACCGCGAACGCGAGGGCCCGGTGGCGTGCGGATATGATCCGCGAAACCTATCGGATGGTGTGGGTCGCGCCGGATTGGAACGCGAAGGAGATGTTCGAGGCGTTTATCGGGCCGGATGGAATCCCGACTCACGGCGCGGCCTGCGTGACGTACCCGGGAGACCCGGGGAGACGGATGGCGTTTGTCGCGATCGATACGCAGGACCCGAACTCGATCACCATGCTGCGGAAGATCGGAAGAGCGTCGTGTAGGGAAAGAGTGTAGATCTCGG
>OGJK01003839.1_pt1 | contig 9830 bp, 6 predicted proteins | sample 1571961 | NCBI WGS metagenome assembly OGJK01 (sample SAMEA2582120, study PRJEB24529) | metagenome | biome: Human gut stool | place: China | collected 2011 | reverse complement strand
CGCTTCTTCATGCGGCGGCCAGCCAGAGCGTAGTTGCCGCTCTTCATGACCTGCTGCTTAGCCATCTTAAAGTGCTTGCTCTTGCAGCCGTAGAAGCCCTTGGCCAGCTTCAGCATCTTCTTGCGACGTTTGTGAGTCATGGTTGCGCCCTTAATACGTGCCATTTTTTATATCTCCTTTAGTTATCTCAGTAGAATGTGTTTGCCTGCGGCTCGCTCTTAGGCGTAGGGCAGCATGCTCTTGATGGTAGCTGCGTTGGTCTTATCAACGTAGCTGGGCTGACGGTAACCACGGGTCAGCTTGGTGGTCTTCTTGGTCAGGATGTGGCTGCGGAATGCATGGCCGCGCTTGATCTTGCCGTTCTTGGTCAGCTTAAAGCGCTTCTTAGCGCCGGAGTGCGTCTTCAGTTTCATCTTAGCCATTTTAGTATCCTCCTAAAATTAGTCCTTATTGGGTTTCGGGATCAGCAGAATGGACATCGTGCGGCCCTCGAGGACCGGCGGCTTATCCATGCTTGCCTGAGGCAGGGCCTCAGCAAAGCGCTTCAGCACGTCAGCACCGAGTGCGCTGTGCGCCATCTCACGGCCGCGGAAACGGATCGAGGCCTTTACCTTGTGGCCAGCGGCCAGGAACTTGGCCGTCTGGTTCAGCTTGGTGTTGAAGTCGTTGGTGTCAATGTTGAGCGAGAGGCGGGTCTCTTTGACTTCGACCACCTTCTGGTTCTTCTTGGCTTCCTTCTCCTTCTTCTGCTGTTCAAAGCGGTACTTGCCGTAATCCAGCACCTTGCACACAGGCGGGACAGCCTGCGGGGCGATCTTGACCAGATCAAGTCCGGCGTCCTCAGCAGCGCGCATGGCCACCTGAATGCTGACCACGCCCTTCTGCTCGCCGTCGGCTCCGATCAGGCGAACCTCACGGTCACGGATCTGACCGTTGATCTCCAGTTCCTTCGACTTTCCAGCGGTAGCGATAATGAATGCACCTCCAAACAATAGTCCATAGTGTTGCGTTTTTTGGCATAGAAAACGCGGCCGCCCCAGTTTCGGGACAGCCGCGCGAAATTCACTCAAGAGCGCGATTCGGTCTACAAGACGAATCGGTTCAGGGTATAGCCCGGGGGTCCTTACCCCTCAAGGCGAGCGCGGCACAGGCCGTAGCTGCTTTCTTTACTCGGATATTCTACCACACCCCGGGGAGGCTGTCAAGCATTTTTATGCGCTTTTTCAAAAAAAGATGCCCGGACAAGGGAATGGGGGAACAGCATTTCTGCCGTTCCCCCGTTGATTGCATCTGGCGGGTGTGCCCGTTCCCGCATTTCTTTTGACCCAGTGGGTGTGTAGCAGCACATTCTCTACTTCAAATGCACTCTTATCCTATGCTTATTATACCACGATTATTCCCGGCTGTAAAGCAGCCGGTTTTTCTCCATCAGCTTTTTCAGATTGCGTTCCCGGATACGGTAAAACGTCATCACAGAATTTTTGCGGTCTTCCCGGTCTGTTTCCATCACGAGCCGGACGACTACATTCAGATTCGTTTCGGGCAGGCGCTTTATTGCAAAGACTGTTCCGGTATGTTTTTCATCGACCAGCAGAATATCCGGCTTCACGACGGTCTCTTTTCCATAAAGTATGAACAGCTCCACATCCTGCGGGTGGCGCTCCCAGATGTGCTCCATCCGTTCTTCTGTGACCACAACTTCTTTCGTCCGCAGTTCACCGAAGTATCCTTGCAGGAGCGCCGATTCAATTTCGCCTAAAAGCAGTGTTCCCATTTTTCTGTGCTCCTGTCATTTTATACTTCAATCAGCTCCCCCAGCTCCAGCGAATATATCCCTTTATAAGTCACCCGCCGGGGGGCGAAGCGCTTATCGATGGCCCTGGCGTAGAGCTCCAGCTGAGCGCGGTAGGCGCGGACGAAATCGGCAGGGGCCTTGCGGCGGTCCGTCTTGTAGTCCAGAAGCTCGAGGTGGTCGGGGTAGATGAGGACGATGTCCGCGATGCCCTGCACCAGCACCCCGGCGTCGGCGGCAGGGCCGTCGGGCAGGGCGCGGCCCTGGGCAGCCATGACCTCGGCGGCAGGCAGCGACGTGATAAAAGCCAGCTCCCGCAGCACATCCTCTGCCCCGCAGATGCGGCGGAACGCCTCGCTGCGCACAAAGCGGAGTATCTTATAGACATCCAGCTTCCCGGCAATGGCGGGGGGCGTGAGCTGCGCCGCCGCCTGACGCTCCCGCTCGGCGCGGACGGCATCCAGAACGGCAGCGTCCTCTGCGTCCCGCACAGCGGCCAGCGCCCCGAAGTCGGCGTGCTCGAGGAAGGCATGGAGAGCCGTACCCATCTCGGCGGCGGTGAGGCCGTCCTTCGAGAGGAAGCCCGGGCGCTCGAGGGTGGTCTGCTCAGCAGCGTGGACGAGGCTGGTCACGCTGACCTTGGCCGGGATGTCCGCCAGCGCTGCCGCCGGATACCGCCAGCCGAAGCCCTGCCGCAGCGTCTCCACAAGGGCCGGGTCGGCCTCGGGCCGGGGCGGCTCTTCCGCCTCGGCGGGGGCTTCTTCGGGCGGGAGGACATCGGCCTGCACTGTGAGGGCGATGGTGCTTCTGGTGTCCGCAAAGGGCAGCTCGAGGTTCCCCGCCAGACGGCGGAGAGGCCCGCCGTTGGGGTGGACGAGGAGCGCCGCCCGCAGCCAGTCGGCGAAGCTGCCCGCCTGAGCGTTCAGGGTCTCCCCCGCCCCGGCGGCGAGGAAGGCGGCGGCTTTGGCGAAGGGGTTGGACGTCCGGCCGATGCCCAGCGGGACCGTCAAGATCAGCTTATCCTGCGCCCGGGTGAGGGCCACATACAAAAGCCGCATCTGCTCGCTCCGCATCTCGGCGGCATGGACCGTGGAGAGGGCGGTGTAGGCCGCCGTCTTATAGGCCCCCTCGCCGCCCTCGGGACGGAGACGGAGGCCCGCGCCGCAGACACGGTGGAGCAGGACAGGCTGGCGGGTGTCGGCGGCGTTGAACTGCCGGGCCGTGTCGGCCACGAACACCACCGAGAACTGCAAGCCCTTGGAACGGTGGATGGTCATGATGGTGACGCAGCCGGGCCGCGCCCCGCCGGGGGCAGTCTCCTGCCCGGTGGAGCCCGCCAGCGTGGCCGCGTCGATGGCACGGACGAGGGCCGAGATGCCGCCCGCGCCCGCCCCTGCGCAGAAGGAGGCGAAACGCCGCGCGTCCTCCCGGCGGCGCTGGCCGTTCTCCATGGCACCGAGGGCGGCGAGGTAGCCGGTGGAGACAAAAATTTCTTCCAGCAGTTCCTCCACCGGCACGCTCCGGGCCATCCGGCGCAGGGCCGTCAGACGCTGGTAGAACGCCTGCACCCGGCGGGTGAAATCATCCTCCGCCCCGCTCTGGACGGCCTGTAAAACTGCGCCGTAGAGGCTGATGCGGGTGTGCTTATCGGGTGTCTGCGCCCCGGCCCGGAGACGGACGAGGTCGTCGTCCGTAAAGCCGAACATCGGCCCCAGCATGGCGGCAGCGAGATAGATGTCCTGCGCGGGGTTGTCGATGACCCGCAGCAGGGCGATGAGGGGGCGGATGTGGGGCGCGTCCAGCAGGTTCTCCCTGGCGTCGGCGTAGACCGGGATGCCCCGGGCCGTCAGGGCCTCGGCGTAGGCCGGGAAGTCGCCTCTCGCCGCCAGCAGGACACAGCAGTCCTCGTACTGCACCGGGCGGGTGGTGCCGCCGTCCCGCACCGGCTCGCCGGAAGCCACCATCGCCTCGATGCGGTCGGCGATATATTTTGCGTCCGTCTCGGCGGCATCGTCGGGCAGGAAGTGGACCTCCACACTGCCCTCGTACGCGCCGGGTGCGCCGCAGACGAGGCGCTGTCCGTCGCCGTAGGCCGTGTCGCCCAGAGCAGGCGTCATGAGCTGTTCGAAGATAAAGTTGATGCCCGCCACCACCTGCGGGGCAGAGCGGAAGTTGGCGTCCAGCGCCAGCATGGCGTTCTCGCCGGGCCTGCCGTCTTCGGGCCGGGGGCGGGCCTCGCCGCCGGCCAGGAGGGGCCAGCTCTCCAGCTTTTCCCGGAAGATGCTGGGGTCCGCCTGACGGAAGCGGTAGATGCTCTGCTTTAAGTCGCCCACGAGGAAGAGGTCATCCCCTGCCGGGCTGGCCAGACAACGGTAAAGGGCGTCCTGCAGGGCATTCGTGTCCTGATACTCATCCACCATGACGGCGGCGTAGCCCTGCCGGATGCCCTGACACAGCTCGGTGGGCTGGCCGTCGGCGTCCCGCAGGAGCCGCAGGGCCAGATGCTCGAAATCGCTGAATTCCAGCAATCTTCTCTCCCGCTTCCGGGCCGCAAAGCGGGCGTCAAAGTCCCGCACGGCGGCAAAGAGGGCGCGGAGGCAGGGTTCGGCGGCTTTCCGGTCAAGCTCGGCTTCGTCGAGGCTGCAACTGATGAGGTCTTCGATTTTCTCAAAGAGCTTTGCGGCCTCGTCGGCCCGGGTCTTGACGGCGTCCTTGTGCTCACCGGTGAGCCGCTTTTTCATATTTTTGAGGCCGGGGGCCTGTTCCATGCCGAGGACGTAGGGCGTCAGCCTGTCGTAGAGGGGCGTCCATTCCCCTGCCCCGGCCAGACGCTCCACCTCGCCCAGCAGGGCGGCGGAGTTTTCCAGCCGCTCGAGGGGTTCGGCGAACTTCTCGTTCACTGCCGCCACGGCCTTTTCCTTGGCGGCAGGGGTCTTCTTGCTGGCCTCGGCGTCGGCCTGCGCAGTCACGAAGTCCTCCCTGCAGTCGTTCAGCGCGGCGCAGAGCAGCTCCTTCGCGGCCCGAGCAGAGCGGGCGGCCTCCTGCATCAGAATATCATGCCAGCAGGTGCGGGCAAAGCCGTTCTCGTCCTGCCACGGGGCCAGCATCTCGTCCAGCTTTTTATCGTAGTCCGGCAGGGCGCGGAGGAAGTCATAGACCTGCAAAACAGCCTCCCCCGCCGCCTTGTCGGTGCGGCCCTTGCCGTAGAGGTCGGCAAAGGCACAGAAGTCCGCATCCTGATAGGCCGCTTCCAGCGTCTCGGAGAGGGCCGCGTTCCGCAGCATCTCCACGCTGCCGGGGTCGGCAGGGGTGAAGTCCGGCGGGATGTCCAGCGCCTGAAAGTGCTTGTGGAGCAGGTCGAGGCAGAAGGCGTCGATGGTGCAGATGGGGGCTCTCTGCAACAGCATCCGCTGGCGGCGGAGGGCCGTGTTGCCCGGCTCTGCCTGACTGCGGCGGAGCAGCGCCTGCCCGATGCGGGCGCGGAGCTCTGCGGCGGCGGCGTTGGTGAAGGTGACGATGAGGAGCCGGTCGGCGTCCACGGGATGTTCCGGGTCGGTGATGAGCCGGACGGCCCGCTCCGTCAGCACGGCGGTCTTGCCGCTGCCGGCGGCGGCGCTCACCAGCAGCGCACCGCCCCGGTCGTCGATGGCGGCACGCTGGGCCGGGGTCCATTTTGTCTCGCTCACTGGTCTTCCTCCTTTTTCTCTTCCGGTTCAAAAGGCTTTGCAGGGGCGTCCAGCGCCCGCTCTCCGATGCCGTCCTCATGGCAGCAGATGAAGCCGTAGTCACACCACCGGCAGGGGCTGCGGCCCGTGACCAGCGGCTCGGCGGCGATGCAGCCGCCGTAGAGCTGTTCGCCCATCTGGGTCACAAGGTCGTCCAGATGGAGCTGGATGCGGGAGAGCTTGGCCTTGTCGGCACGTTTCTCTTTCTGGTAGGGGCTGGGTACACCGTTGCGGAAGCTGAAGGGCAGATACCGCCCCGTCTCCTCGGCGTCCATGGCGTCAAAGACTTTCTGCTCGTCCCGGACGAGGCCGTCCAGCTTGTATTCCATGCTCCGGGCAGCCTTGCCCCGGGTGGTCGTCTCGGGGGCCGGGTCGGCCAGCAGGTACAGCACACCCGCAGGCTCTGCCCCGGTAAAGCGTCCGTCGGCGTCCCGGGTCAGGCTGAACAGGTAGAGCAGCATCTGACAGTCGAGGCCGCAGTAGACTTCCCGCAGGTCGAGCTTTTTCGTGCCGGTCTTATAGTCCACCACCCGCACCCAGCGGGTGCCGTCGTCCTCGATCCACTCGTCGGCGCGGTCCACGGTGCCGATGAGCTGCACCGTCCGGCCATCCGAGAGGCGGTAGGTCTGGCCCCGCACGGCGTCCTCGCCGGGGCCGATCTTCAGCTCACAGGCCACCGGTTTGAAGCTGGACTGGCGCTGCTCGTCCCGCAGGTAGCAAAGCAGGCCCGTCATGCTCTTTTTGAGGCGGGAGAGCAGATAGGCGAAGCGGGCCGTGTCCTCGGGGAGGTAGCGCTTTGCGTACTCATCTACGAGAAGCCCGGCCAGCGCCGCCATGGCCTCGTCGTCGAGGTCGAGGAAGGGCTGTAAGCCAGCGCAGGGGTTGTCAGGGCCGGGGTGGGGGTCGAGGGCCATCTGGAGCACCCAGTGCATGAGGGTACCGCTCTGGTCGGCGGAGAGCTCGGCCCGCTTCCGGGGTCGCAGACCCAGCACATACTGCAGGAAATAGCCGTACCGGCAGGTGTAGTATTTTTCGAGCTGACTGGGCGAGATGCGGAGCCGCCGGCCCAGCAGCGTTTCCAGCGCCTCGAGGTCGCTGACCTGACGGGGGCTGCGGCCCGCCATCCGGCGCAGGAGGGCGAGGCCCTCGGGTTCTGCCCCGCCAGGGGCATGAAGGGCCTCGGTGAGGCTGGCGCGTTCGATCTCCGTCAGGGGCCAGCCGCCACCCAGCACGTCGAGGCCGTCGGCGGCAGTGGCGGCAAGGTCGGTCAGGTCGAGTTCCGGCGCACCCGGTCTCAGCACGTCCACGATGGGCTCGAGGGCGGCACAGAGGGTCTGTCCCTGCCCCTTCGGCCAGCTGAGCCAGAGGCCTCTGGCCGGGGCGGTGAGGGCCTTATAAAAGCAGACCTGTTCCCGCACCACCCGGTTCTCGAAGCAGTCCGGAAGCTCGATCTCCTGCGCCATCAGGGCGTCGCGGTCGGCGTGGGTCAGCAGGCCCGTCTCGCCGGGCGCGGCGGGGAATTCGCCCTCGGAGAGGCCCAGCACAAAGACATAGTCCGGTGCGTCAAGGCGCATCTTGCCTGCGCTGGCCAGCACCACGGCATCCAGCGTCTGGGGGATGTGGCCGAGGTCCGACGAGCGCAGCAGCAGCCCGAACAGCTCTTCGTACTCGGGGATGGTGACGCTCTGGCCGCCCAGCAGGCTTGCCATCTCATCCAGCAGGCCCATGACCACGTTCCACTCCCGGGCGGCTTCCTCGGCGGCGGGGATGCCCCGCTCGGCCCGGATGGCCTCCACCTGCGCGGCCTGAGCGTCCTCCGCGCCCAGCTCCTTCAGGCAGAAGTAAAGGGCGCGGCTCATCTGCTCGGCGTTGGCAGAGCGGAGCTTCGCGCGCAGGCCGTCGGCGGCGGTGATGAGAAGGGCGCGGGCCTTTTCGGCCCGGGCAAGGTTTTCTCTGTCCTCGTCGGTAGGCTCCACATCGCCGAAGCCCCGGGGGTTCTTCTCGAAGGGCGCACGCCACGCCGCCGCATTCGGCGACCAGGTGTAGGCGTAGTTCTCGAGGGCGCAGACCTCTTCCTCAGTGAGGGCGCAGAGGCCGGTCTTGGCCAGGGTGGTGAGCTGTTCCGTCAGCTCTGCACCCCGGGCGAGAGCCAGCAGACACCGCACCGCCGTGGCCGGGGCGCTGAACTCAGGAGTCGTCGGCTCATCGCAGTAGAGGGGGATGTCCGCCATCCGGAACTCGTACTTCACGGCGGCGCGGTATTTCGAGATGTCGCGGCAGACCACCGCCACCTTCCCGCAGCGGACGCCCTGCCGCATGAGGCGGCGGATGGCAGCAGCGGCGGCGCGGGCTTCTTCCTCCCGGCTGGGAGCGGCGAATAATTTTATTTCCGGACAGGCCGGAGGCGGGTCACACCGGCCCGTGGCCAGCAGCTGGGCCGCAGCGGCAATGCCGGGGGCATCGGCGTGGCGCACGTCCCGGCGCAGCAGTTCCGGCACGGCCACTTCAGTGCCGTTCCGGCGGGCCAGCTGGCGCAGCTGGGCCGCCACCTGCTTCGCGCCGGAGAAAAGGCTCACGTCCCCCGGCACGAGCGGGGTGCCGTCGTCGCAGAGGGCCACCGTCACGGTGGGCAGCGAGGCCAGCAGGGCGCCCATCAGCCGCTTTTTCGGGGCGTTGAAGGTGTCGAACTCGTCGATAAAGACGGCCCTGTCCCGCAGGAACTCCGGCAGTTCGCCCCGGGCCAGTGCGGCCTCGAGGCGGGATGCGGCCAGCTCCAGCCGGTCGGAGGGGTCCATGCCTGTCCCGGCCAGCAGGGTCTCGTAGCCCTGAAAGATGAGGGCCAGTTCGCTGAGCTTGGCGCTGTCGGTGCCGCAGTCCTGCGCCAGCTCATAGAGCTGCCGGCCCGAGAGACCCGCGCTCTTGAGCTCGTCGATGGTCTCGGCGGCCATCTGGCAGAAGGCGGCCGAGCGGCGGTGGCGGTAATAGTAATGGACGTTGTCCTGCAGTTCCTCGAGGGCGCGGCGCACCAGCACGGCACGGCCCGCGTCGCTGAGGGTCTGGACGGCAGAGCCGCCCTCCGCCGACAAGATATGCTCGGCGAGGCTGGTGAAGGAAAAGCTCTCCACCAGTCCGCTCAGCGCGTCGCCCATCTCCCGGTGGATGCGGCCCTCGGTGGACGAGGTGAACTGCTCCGGCACCAGCAGGATGCTCTTCTCCCCCGCCTCGGCCCGCGCCCGGATGCGCTGGTACAGCAGGGTGGTCTTTCCGCTGCCGGAGCCGCCTAAAAGTAGTTTTAACATGGTGAATCTCTCCGTTGGGTCAGTTTTCTATCGTGGGCGGCTTGCCCTCATTTTTCTATCATTGTACCACAAAATTGCAGCGACATCTATTCTGTGGTACAATGAAGAAAAAATCATCTCAGAAAGAGGACACCTGCATGAAAATTTTAGCAGTAGATTACGGCGACAGCCGCACCGGCCTCGCCACCTGCGACCGCACCGAGTTCCTGACTTCCCCCATCACCCCTCAGATCACCGTCAAGGCCCGGGACAAAGTCGCCGCCAGGGTCTGCGAGGTGGCAAAAGAAATCGAAGCCGAGCTCATCGTCATCGGCCTGCCGCTGAACATGGACGGCACCGAGGGCGAGCGCGCCCGCAAGAGCCGCAAGCTGGCCAAAACCGTTGAGATCTGGAGCGGCCTGCCCGTCCGGATGTGGGACGAGCGCCAGACCACCTGCGCCGCTGCTGACCTCCTCGACGAGAGCGGCACCTTCGGCGCGAAGCGGAAAAGCATCCTCGACTCGGTGAGCGCGACGGTCATTCTGGACGACTACCTCGCATGGCGGAAGGAGCATCCGGGGGAGGTCTGAACGCCCCCGCCGCCCCTGTGGCAAAGTTTCTTTGCGAAGTCCGGACAGTTTGTTGCAAAGTCCGCAGAAAATCGTCGTTTTCCGGTTTGTTTTCACAGTTTTTCTGAGCCGAATTTGTATAGTTTTCCAGCTTGACAGCACCGGCTCTTCTCCGATAAAATGAGGGTAGAAGAACCCCTGCCCAGATGGCCGGGGATGATGCTTCTTCACGAGAAAAACGACTGGACTCACCAAAACAAAAACGATTGGAGGCGACCCACATGACAAAACTGAGAAAGCTGACTGCCCTGCTTCTGGCCGGTGCACTGACCCTTCTGCTCCTGACCGCCTGCAGCGGTGGCGGCTCTTCCGGCCCGGAGGCCCAAGCCGAAGCCGAGGTGATGAGTGCCATCCGAAGCAACTCCTCCACCAAAAATCTAGAATATGACGTTGGGATGTGCAATAT
>OGJK01003832.1_pt1 | contig 9852 bp, 6 predicted proteins | sample 1571961 | NCBI WGS metagenome assembly OGJK01 (sample SAMEA2582120, study PRJEB24529) | metagenome | biome: Human gut stool | place: China | collected 2011 | reverse complement strand
ACATCCCCTGTATTGAGTGTATCTATAAAGTCACGTACATATGAGTCATTTACTAACTACTTTATTTATGTACGTGATGTTGCAGGAAACTGGAGTAAATTCTTATTAGATACTCAGGGACCGTCTATGTCTTCTTATGGAAATGTTACGTCCACAAGAAATGATGATGGAACATTCAATTATACATTTAGCAATCTGAAGTTTGAAGATGTAAGACAGTCAGCTTCCTATGGAACATCAGATATTTCTGATTTGAGTTATGTTTCAAATGCAAGTAAGTTTATCAATACAAGCAGAAGCATTTCAGAAGTGAAATATAACACGACAGGCTTGGATCCATGGAAGAATTCAGGAACAAATGTATCGTTTGATTCGTCTACTGGTGTTTGCACATTGACTAATGTGAAACTTACAACAGACAAACTATACATATTTGCCAAGGACGGATATGGAAACAAATCAAAATATGAATTTGTTCCAGTTACGTTCGATGCTCAATGTGGTGGCGAGGTACCAGATGGAAAGCTGAGTAATGATGATCGGTATTATTCAACGCTGTGTCAGATACAAGGACGTTTGACTCTTTCTCAGATTCCGTCAGATCCAGTACTGAAGAATCTAGGATTCCGGTACTGGTATAAGTCTACAGATACAAGTAAGTCAGATGCAGATATACAAAGAACACCGGTGACAGAGGCAGTTGTTTATTATCCGTTGTGGAGTAAGCCAACAGTTACCATCAGCAATCAGGTAGAAGGAAATTCTTCTAATAAGAATCAGAAATTTGCATACAAAATCACTGTTAAAAACAAAAGCGGCGTGTCATATGGACAGAGTCAAGTGTTTAAATATACAGGTGGTGTGATCAGTGGAGTAGCAGGTGTGGCTGCACCGGCAAGTGGAACTGCTTCTATGAATTCCCAGGGTTATATTTCATACAATGGCTTGACACATGGACAGAGTATTAGCATTGAATTGCCGGATTACTACGATATTGTTACAGTTGAACAGGTAAAAGTAAATCCTTATTGGACGGTATATACGACAGAGGGAAATCAGAAATATAGTGGTTTGACCAGAGATTCCTTTAAGATGGAAGCCGCTAATAAAACCGTTGCCTATGTGAACAATAGTAATCAGGTTCAGCCGGTAGTATATCAGGTCGGCATGACGACTGGAAAGTGGTCTACAAGTACTGGAGATGATTATAGCCGAAGATTGAATATTTATATTCAGGATATCTATGGAGATGGAATTGATACGTCGAAAGTGTATTTAAGTACACAGGATGCAGTTGCCAATGGTGATAGCTTTGATTATCGATATGCAACAGGAGACAATTCTCTAAACGATGTTTGTAGTCGTACGAAATATACAGCGGGATCTTTCAAAGATATAAATGGTAATAGAATCGTAGCAAGTAGTAGTAAACCAGTGTATGCATATAGAGGTTCTAAAAATCTTACATTTGATTCAGATAAGAACTACTATATCTATGTATGTGATATCAGTGGTAAATGGACAAAATACCTGCTTGATACAAGAGGACCGCAGCTGAAAAATAGTGGAACGATATCTGTTTCTAAATCTGGAAGTACTTATACTTATAGTATTACAAACATGAAGTTCACAGATGAGATTGTTAATGCAACCACATCAGCATTGAACAATGTGAATGGGGTTACTACTCCTGCAAATGCTACAAAAGAAAATAGTAAGGTTTACAATGAGATTCGTTATAATACGACAGGTGAAGATCCATTTAATGGTAGCAGCACATCTACTTTAGCAACTGGGAATAATGATGGCACATTTTCAATCACGGGAGTAAGTATAGGAGCATCTGAGACACTGTACATATTTGCACAGGATGCTTATAAAAATACGGTAGCGATCCAGTATGTTCCGGTAACTTTCGATGCGAAAGCAGCTGATACAATACCGCAGGGACAGTTCACAGATGGCAGTGAGTATTATTATACATTAGGTGTGTTGAATGGATATTTGGGTACTAGTCAGATTCCTTCAAATCCGAAATTGAACAAGTTAGGATTTAAGTACTGGTATAAATCATCTGATAGCAGCAAAACAGCAGTTGATTTTAAGAAAACTCAGATAACAGGTGCAACTACCTTCTATCCGGTATGGGAGAAACCAACAGTAACCATCAGTACTCAGGTGGCAGGAAATGCGGCTGATAAAAACCAGACTTTTAATTATACTGTTGATGTTTTCAATGCATCGGGCGTTTCTTATGGCAGAGGACAGAAATATAATGTAACGAGTGGTGTCCTTGAAGGAACAGAGGCAACAGCCCCTTCTTATAATGGAACAATAACTGCTGATTCGAATGGAAAGGTTGTTCTTACTTTAAAACATGGTCAGAGTGTTACGCTTGAAATGCCAGATTATTATGGTAGAGTTAACGTGGCACAGAGACAGGTAGATCCTTATACAACGACTTATGCTTTTACAGACGGAACAGGACAGCCTGGAAATACAGATCTGACCAGTATAATGAAAGTAACTGCCATAAATAGATCCGTTGCTTATACGAATACTGCAATCAAGAGTCAGCCGGTAATCTATCAGCAAAAGATGGAAGGTGAATGGACAAAAGACCAAGGAGATAACTATGGAAGAAGACTGACAGTTTATATCAGAGATCTTTATGGAAATGGAATTGATACAAAAGGAAGTTCATTCTCAACATCGGAGAAAGCAGAATTCCCAGGATGTACATATGCACAGGTATATCTCAGCACCTATGATGCACCAAAGGCAGACAGAGGATTCAAATTCCGTTATAAGGACGCAGAATCTGAGATCTTGGAAAGTTTGTGCAGTTGTTATCTGCTTAACAGTGGAAGTTTTACAGATATTGAAGGTAAAACAGTGAAGGCAACTTTTGAAAAACCGGTATGGAAATTTGAGATGACTGATAATTATCAGTTCGATCAGAATAAGAATTATTTCATTTATGTGCGCGATCTTACAGGAAAGTGGACAAAATATCTGCTAGATACTAAGGGACCTAGAATAGAGAATACAGGAATTATCACGAAATCAAAAGAGAATGATAATGACACGGAGTTTAAAATTTCAAAGCTTCAAGTCAAGGATGAAATGATTGATGCAGCAAATGGTACGTCCGATTTGACAAACGAGTCGCAGGAGAACTTTACATATGTTGCAAATGCAACAAAATATAAGGGAACGGAGGTTTCACTTGTACGTAACAACAAAACTGGAAAATTTTCAGATACTTACAAAACTCCTACAAAAGCAGATGATGGAACTTATACGGCTGTGGAGTCAATGAATAATGGAGAGATGCTCTATGTATATGCTCAGGACTATTATGGTAATACGACAGCACAGCAGTATGTACTGGTTGGATTTGATGCATCAGGAAATGCACAGTACAGGAAAGCAATTTTTAAAGATAAAACGAAACTAAAGAGAGAATTGGTTGCAAAGGGACAGAAACTTTCGCCAAGTCAGATTCCATCTGATCCAGGCTTCTATAATGATACTACAAGCCAGAAATTTACGCAGTGGTCAGATAGCACAGATCCGAACAAGAAAAAAGTAAATCTGAAAACAGCACAGATGACAAAATCGGTAATCTTAAATGCAGATTACGACAAACCAGGTGTAATAATTAAACAGATGATAAAGGGAGATGGTATCTGGAATAATCAAGAATTTACTTATAAGGTTAAGACAAGTTATCCACAAGGAAAAGTGATTCCGTGTAAAGGAAGTTATGTATCACCGGCAGTAAATGCACCAAATATTACATCGCTGACAGTAGATGCGAATCAGGAGATTACATTTAAGCTGAAAGCAGGACAGAGTTTAGAACTGATACCTGGGGATAACAAATATACGATTAAGAGCATCATTCAAGACAGCAACGGAACAAATTGCGAGATTCAAAAAGATGCAAAAGTCATTTCAAGTGTAGAGAATGTAGCTGTAGATGAGATCAGTACCAATTTTGTTTTTACCAATACGAAGAATATCGTAGTTACAGGTGTTGATGGAGGAAATACAGATAACAGTCTGTTACTTGTAGGTCTGATGGGAGTCCTGCTGATCGCAGGAACCTCCGTCTTACGATTAAGAGGGAGGAGGAGATCCTAGATGGACACTGCAGAGGAAAAAGTAATTTCTGAGGAATCAGTGGCAGGAGGGATTTTCCGTGAGATTTTGTACCTTCTGTTGAAGATTGTAGCAATTGCAACTGCAATTGTGGTTATCTTCACATTTATCTTCGGGGTGTTCCGCTATGCGGACAACGCCATGCTTCCGGCAGTGAAAGATGGTGATTTGGTCTTTTATTATCGGTTAAGGAAGAGTTATGTAGCTTCGGACCTGGTTGTTTTGAACTATCAAGGAAAAGAACAGGTCCGGAGAGTGATTGCTACTGCAGGAGATGTGGTGGATATTACAGAGGATGGTCTTACAATTAACGGAGCACCGCAACAAGAACATCAGATTTATGAAAAGACACAGCGGTATGATACGGGAGTGGACTTCCCAATCAAACTACAGGAAGGGCAGATTTTCGTCCTGGGAGACAGCCGTGAGAATGCGTCAGACAGTCGAGTGTACGGAGCAGTAGATGTGAAAGACACGAAGGGAAAAGTTATGACGATAGTCCGAAGAAGAGGCTTTTGATAAGCCGCAAGAACTTGTTAATATTTCTCCGCATAATGGCGGAGGGTGTTAAATAAAAAAATATACTAAGGAAAAGGAGAAAGAAAGATGAAGAAAAAATCCTTACAAAAAATGAGCAGACTCTTTGCAGCCGCATTATTAGTCGGAACAATGTGTCTCGGAAATGTAGCAAATGTAAACGCAGCAGATAATAATGGTCCTGCTACATGGAAACCAACAGATACTCCTGAAGCAGCAATTACTGTAGAGTATAAGATGGGAAATGATGTAGTAACTCCAGCGAACGATGTCAAATTTACCTTTGCTAAAACTGCTGCACCTGCAGGAATGAATGTGAGCGATATGCCTGCTATTTCAGTTGCAAATGTTAAATTCAATGCAGGAGAAGATGAGATTAAAGATACTACTGCTACAGACATCAAAGTATTAAGAAAACAGAGCAATAACTTTCTTGCAAGTTTCAAAACAGCAATGGATACTAGTAAAAAAATGACAACTGGTGAATATGTTTATAAAGTAACGTCAACTAGTACTGTAACAAAGGCAAAAACTAATGATGTATTTACAGCGTCAAAGGCTGAATACAAACTTAATATTTTCGTAGCACAGGATACAAATGGTAAATTATACATTAAAGGTCTTTCAATTATTAATACTAAGACTGATGCTGGAGCAGATAATACTGACGGTACAAAAGTAAATGGTAATCCAGGAACAACAACAGGTGGTATAGAAAGTAACTTTAGTGGTCTGAAATTCGTGAACGAATATGTTGCAAAAGCAGGTAGCGTAGTAGACCCAACAGATCCGATTGTACCAAATCCGGAAGATCCATCAACTTATGCCTTCAAAGTAACGAATAATGTTGTAAACCCAAAAGATCAAGCTGGAAACTTTAAGTATACTATGACAGTAACAAAGCCAGCAGGAATTACAACAGCTGATGATTCATATGTTTATTTTGTAAATGGAGCAAAGGTGTCTGGAAAGTATGGAGAAGCTGTAACATTTACACTGCCAGCAGGTAAGAACATGATGATTCGGAGCTGCTATGCTGGATCTAAAGTAACAGTTGATCAGCAAGGTGTAGCAAACTGGACAGCAACAGCAAAGACAATGTTCAATGGAAAAGCAGATTCTAGTACATTAACAGCAGCAGTAGGTAAGAATCTTAAGGTTGAAAACAAAACTCTTGGACAGCAGGAAAACAAGGTTGATTACACAAATACATACAAAGATATCGCAGTAACAGGTATCATCGTAAACAACTTCCCATTCATCATCATGATCGGTATGGCAATCGTAGCATTTGCAGGAATCGTAGTGATGAACAGCAAGAAGAGAATGAACAGAAGATAAGAGTAACTGACAGAGACAGAGGAATGAATTAGCATGTGCAGACACAGAGGCATCCGCAGAGTAATAAGAGGCTTGAATGGAATACTGGATTATAGTTTACTTCTGCTCCTGCTTCTGGGTCTTGTATATGGATGCTATGTATTGTGGGATTCGCAGAATCTGGCCGAAGAAGCGACGTCGGAACAGTATGCAATCTACAAACCTCAGGAAGATACGCTGGGATTCCAGGAATTACAGTCGATGAATTCGGATGTGATTGCCTGGATCACAGTGTATGATACCCCGATTGATTATCCGGTTGTACAGGGAAAAGATAATTGGGAATATGTTAACAAGAATGCAGAAGGTGAATATTCCCTGACCGGTGCAATTTTTATGGATTCCGAAAATAATCCGGATTTTCAGGATTTTAATACAATTCTCTATGGACATAACATGGTTCCAAATGTCATGTTCGGAAGTATCAAGGAATTTAAAGAACAAGCCTTTTACGAAGCACACCCATATGGTAATCTATTTGTTCAGAATCGTAATTTTGGATTGGAAATCATTGCATTAATTGAAGCGGATGCTTATGACAGTTCTGTTTTCAATATAAATGTAACAAGAAATGACAGTATCCCCTATTTGGAAGTGATTCGAAATCATGCGGTCTATATGAATGACATTACGTTAGAAGCAGATGATAGAATTCTTCTATTATCTACCTGTTCATCAGAGTCAACTAATGGAAGGGATATTCTTGTAGCAAGAATTACAGACCAGACATACAAAGACACATACAGTGCCAAAGATCAAGATCATGCCGGGAATGAATCGGTAGACCGACGAGGTGGGTGGAGAGATTTTATACCTGGATGGAAGACTGCCTTATTCTTATTACTGCTCCTATTGATATTAATCTGTTTCGCAGACCAGTGGATTTGCAGACGAAGAAGGAAAGGACGGAAATAATATCAAAATGAAGAGACAGAACGCAGAAACTGACAGAGCGTTTCGTATACTGGATATTTGTAACGAGCTATTGAATTGGATTTTGATGATTATTTTAGTTATTCTTTTTTGTTATGGAACCTATGGCATTGGAGACAGCTACATGTTGGAAGAAAATGCCATGCCGGAACATTATGAAATCTATCGTCCAACAGAAGAAGATTATGGGAATTTTGACGAATTGAAGGCGCAGAACAGTGATGTATGTGGCTGGATTACGATTTATGGAACACATGTGGATTATCCGGTAGTGCAGTCGGAGGATAACAGCACATATTTAATGAGGAATCCGCGTGGAGAATATAGCTTGTCGGGCTCAATCTTCATGGATTATATGAATCAGAAGGATTTTTCAGATTTTAATACCATTATTTATGGTCACCATATGGATGGCGGAGCGATGTTTGGGGATTTTGACCAGTATCTGGATCAGTCTTTTGCGGACAGTCATTTGTATGGAAATATTTTTACCAATGGAAAAGATTATGGACTGGAGTTATTTGCATTCTTGGAGTTGGATGCTTATAATACAGGTCTTTATGTAACACCAGTGCAGGAAGTTTCCCGGAAAGAACAGTATTTGCAAGAGATAGAAGATACTGCTTTGTGGTATCGTCAGATTAGTCTTTCCACAGAGGACCGGCTGGTAGTGATGTCTACGTGTACGGAAAATATCACAAATGGAAGGCATATTCTGATAGGAAAGCTTTCAAAACAAACGTATAAAGATACGTATAAGAAAACTTTGAAAAGGAACAGTCAGATTGACCGAATCGACTGGGGAATTTTCTGGAAAACCAGTATGAAGCGATTAGGTGTTCTGATTCTGCTGTTGTTCAGTATTTTGTTACTGATGGCAGTGGAGAGGAGCGGAAAGAGAAAGAAAACAAAAAATAACAGTAGAAAACTGGAAAACTGACAGAGGTATGTATGTGAAAAGTGAAAGATATAAACAGAGAATAAAGCTGGTATACCTTGCTTTTGTGATGATGGTATGTGTGGCCATTCCAAATCAGGTATATGCAGCGGGGAAAAATAAAGAAGCTGCTCTGACGGTGGAACAGACTGTAAAAGGGAAAACAAATGGGGTTACAGATGAATTTCAATATGAGTTGACAAGTTTAGATTCTGGCAATCCAATGCCGGAAGGAAGCAATGGAGACCGGTTGAAATTTAGCCTTAATGGTAATGATAGTAAGGAATTGGTTTTTTCTTATGAGGAGGCAGCTACTTATCGATATCAGCTGAAACAGGTTGTTGAAAAAGATAACAAGGATTATGATGGGCAGGTTTATACCATAGAGAATTATGTAATGCAGAATGGCTCAGAAGATTTTTTAGTTAAGACTGCAATTAGAAGAAAAGATGGTAATAAATCTCCGACATTGAGTTTTACAATTCAACATAAAGTGGAAGATGAGACACCAGTGAAAAATACAGCAAGTGTCCCAAAATCAGGAGACGATCAGTCATTTATATCGTTGATTGTATTGATTTTGAGTGCACTTCTTATAATAGTAGTATATAAGTGGAAGAAGAATCGGCGTGTTTAAGACCAGTGTAAAATAATGAAAAGGGAGACCATTTGGGGACGGAGTTTACCGGCTTTTTTCTACGAAAAAAGCCGGTAAACTCCGTCCCCAAATGGTCTCTTAATATGACAGATATCAGAAACCGCTCTTCATTGTAGAAAATGGACTCGGTGCGGCAGATCAGCCGGATGAGAACGGCTATGTGGAAGATGATTACCGCATAGAGTATTTGAAAGCGCACATTTTGGCTATGATGGATGCCGTAGAGATTGACGGTGTGGAAATTATGGGTTATACTTCATGGGGATGCATTGATTTAGTTAGTGCTTCAACCGGTGAAATGAAAAAGCGTTATGGCTTTATCTATGTTGATAAAGATGACAATGGAAAAGGCACGCTGAACCATGCGCCCCATCTCAAAGGATCCCTGCATGGCCTTCGAGATCCTGGAAAACGGGAAAAAGGTTAAAAGGAACAGGAAAAAGGAAAAGACGGCGAGCAGAAGGATCGTGATATTTTCGACCCGGATCCGGAGCTGTCTTGCGCGTTCCTGATTGTTAAGTAATGTATGATTCATAAGCTCATTCCTCCAGAGTTAAGAGACGCCGCAGATTTGCAGGATACAGATGCAAAGATCTGTGAAAAAGTTTTTTGGTAACCACAGTGTAGTCTTTTGCGGATAAAAAATCAATAAAAATATCAGAGTTCATTTATGCGATGGTTTTGATGAAGATGCATGGCTGAACTGTAACATAAAACGCCGGAAAAACAAACGATACCTTGACAAATTTATTCGAACAGGATAGACTAAAGGCATCATATGGAAAAAGCTTGGAAGGGAAGAGTATGCCGAAAGGAAGCTTTCAGAGACCCCGGTTGGTGAGAAAGGGGAGCAAAGAGGCGGCAGAAGATGGTCCCGGAGCTGTGCAGGTGAAAGCGGAAACCGTGTTAGCCTGTGCCGGAAGCGCCCGTTAGCGTGTCAGGCTGTTTGATGACAGCCGGTGAGGGAGATGACCGTGAGGCATCGCCGAATTTAAAGTGGTAACACGGGGGGACTCGTCTTTAATAATAAAGACGGGCTTTTTTTATTTGACAGGAAACTCCGAAGGAACGCCCTGTTAAACAAAAACGCACACTTGCGCGAGGAGGCAGGTTGTCGCAAGAGACTGCGCGAGAGCTCTGAACGTGCCAAAGCACATTCTTTTTTATGTCATTGTGCAATAAAAACGACCGGCAGGAGAAGAGCCGTAAAAAGAGATAAAAAACAGGAGGAATCAATCCA
>OGJK01003827.1_pt1 | contig 9867 bp, 7 predicted proteins | sample 1571961 | NCBI WGS metagenome assembly OGJK01 (sample SAMEA2582120, study PRJEB24529) | metagenome | biome: Human gut stool | place: China | collected 2011 | reverse complement strand
AGTTAGCACGCTCAGTCAAGTCACGAAGTGAAGAGTAATCCAAAGTTTGGCATTGACTTACCGGGGGCAGTACAGTAGAATAGTATTATTCGGGATAGTGTAAGATCCTGTGATTTTGCGTGTCCCGATTATAATGGATATTTTCACATTAATGAAGTACAGTGTTGAAGAGATGTTGCTGCCTGGAAAAGATGCAGTAACTGAAATCCAAGAGGAGAAGAATATGGCAGAGACAGTTAGAGTAGTAGTAGATGCCATGGGCGGGGATAACGCCCCGGCAGAGCCTGTGAAGGCAGCTGTAGAAGCTGTTACAGAGAGAGATGATATTGTAGTGATCCTCACTGGTAAGCAGGAAGTAATTGAGAGTGAGCTGAGTAAATTTCAGAATTACCCCAAAGAAAGAATTCAGGTGGTAAATGCCACAGAGGTGATCGAGACTGCAGAACCTCCGGTGGTTGCAATCCGTAAGAAGAAGGATTCTTCCATTGTGGTAGGCCTGAACCTTGAATTCGGGTACCGTTGAATTGATGATTGATGTCATAGCTATACTTGTTTTATTTATGTGAATATTTTTTGCTGCTTTAGTTTTCTTTCTCTTTGCTGATACAAAAATAGGGGAAATCTTGATATAAATCAAATTGATAATATTTATATTGTTATAGTTTTATACTATAGTTGTGCTGTGTCGTTGCCGGGGGCCGGAACCGCCTGCAAAACGAAAGCCCCGGAGCGTTAACTCCGGGGCTTGGGCTCTCCTCCCGCCTTGGGTGCGGGGTGTTCCTGTTTTATCGCATTGCGATTTGCGAGGTTCCGATCAGGCGGCCGTCGCAGAACAGTTGTACGGTGTAGGCACCAGCGGCAAAGCCTGTGCTGTTATAGTAGATACCCACTTCGAGATCCTGGTTCTGGTAGTCCACTTCGCGCATGGCTGAATAACTCAGGCGTTCACCCTCGAAATCGAAAGTCGGCATGGCCTCGGTCGTCAGTACATAGCCGTCGGGCGAGGTGATACGGACGTAGACGGTCTTTGCGCCCGGTGTCGCCAGCTCGTTGGCCGTCAGTACGAAATCCACGCGAAGGCGCGCGGCATTCTTGATCCTCGACACGGGTTTGCTGTTGGCGTTGAGCGCCGAGAGACGGATGTCGCGGGCGCGGATCACGGCGCCGACACGTACCTTGTTGTCCAGCTCGGCAGCCTTCTCCTCGGCCATTTCGGCGCGCAGCTTCGCCGACGAGATCTCCTTGCGGTAGGTTACGTTCTCGTTGATGAGTTTTTTGTTGAGCGTATTGAGCGAGTCGATCTGGCGGATGTAGCTCTTCATGACCGTACGCAGCGTACCCACCTCTTTTTCGTACTGTTTGATCTTGGCCAGGTTCCATGAACGCTCCTTTTTCAGGCGCGTCATCAGCGAGTCTGCGCGGTCGCGTTCCACGTTGAGGTTGGCAGAGATGCTGTCGTTGGTCACCTGCAGGTTGTCGTAGTCGGTCATCAGGCGTCCCAGGTCGTTCTGGATCGAGTCGCGGTCGGCCTGCAGCAGCTGGTTGTCGACCATCTGCTGGCGGTGTATGCTGAAATAAAGTACCGAAAGCGCCACCAGGATCACCGAGAGGATGATGATGACGATGCGGTAGCCGCGGATGGATTTTTCCGGGACGGGCTGCGAGGTCATGTAATCGTCGTCCTCGAATTCCGAGGGGTCGTACCCTTGCTTATTTTCTTCCATAAAAACAGTTTTTCAGTGTCGAATTTACCTGATTGTTCGCCGGGTCAGGGTTATCCTGAGGCAAAGATAACAAAATTTTTATTTTATGAGGCTCGTCATCGGGTATTTAAGCCCCTTGTAGCCCGAAATATAGGCATTGATGCTGCCTACGCGGACGGGCGACTCGATGTAAAGCGGGATTTTGTTCTCGTCGTCCGAGATCCATAGCGTGAAGACCGTGCCGTCGGTGAAGGAGAACCCTTCGGAGGTGCCCAGCTGGCATTCGAACTTCAGGGTCTTGAAGCGTCCCATGTTGCGAATCTTCTTCGTTTCGCGGCTTATGTACCTGTAATTCAGGTGCCGGATCGTGTCCTGCAATACCATCTGGAGGGTTGCGGGCTCACCGGGTTTGAAATCCTCGGCATTGGCCGAGCGCATGGTGAAGAAAAGCGCGATGGCATCCATGCTCCCCGGGGTCAGGGGCATGGTTTTCTCCTCGAAAGGCCGTTGGCGCCGCCGCCACCGGGTATGCACCTGGCTGTTGTCCCAGTCGTAGGTGTAATAGCTCTGGAACGTGTAGTCGCCCTCCTTGATGTCACTTTCGAAACGTACCGGGCGCAGCGTCTCGGGGCTGATCCATACCGTGTAGATGTCTTCGAGGTTGAAGAACCAGCGGTAGGTGGGCAGCGTGCGGCCGATGCCCTCGACCTTGTAGAACTTCCGGTCGTCGAGCTGCACCTCGGAGGTCTTGACCTCCACGGCGCCGACTTCGGTATTGGGGAACATCTTGGCCTTGTAGCTGACGCGGTAGAAAAGCTGCTCGCCCGGGTGGTAGAGCTGGGCTGCGGCAGGCAGCGCGGCGGTGAATAACAATATCGTGAATAACAATCGTTTCATGGGAAAAGGGTTTTTAATGGGTAAACGGTCTGCGGGTATGAAATATTACGAAATCATGGAAAAATCAATCTCTTCGCGTCCCGAATAGCGCCGTCTTAACTCCCTGAGGCCGCGGTGCTCAGGCAGGGAGAGGCCGCGGTCGCCGGAGAGGATACCGGCCGCTGCCTCGCGCGAGACGGTGAGTATCTGGACGTCGAGCGTGGGGTTGGCGATCTTCAGATCAAACGCCATGCCGCTCTGGAGCGTGCCGTTGATGTCGCCCGCACCCCGCAGTTTGAGGTCGAGCTCTGCCAGGCGGAATCCGTCGTTGGTTTCGCACATGGCGTCGAGGCGTGCCCGGGACTCCTTCGAGAGCTTTTCGCCCGACATCAGGATGCAGTAGGATTGTTCGCCGCCCCGACCTACGCGCCCGCGCAACTGGTGCAGCTGCGAGAGCCCGAACCGCTCGGCCGATTCGATGACCATGACCGTGGCGTTCGGCACGTCGACGCCCACTTCGATGACCGACGTGGCGACCATGATATCGGCCTCGCCCGACTTGAACTGGCGCATCGACTCCTCCTTGTCGGCGGGTTTCATCTTGCCGTGGCAAATCGTGGTGACATACTCCGGCAGCGGGAAATCGCGCGATATGGCTTCGTAGCCGTCGGTGAGGTCTTTGTAATCCATGGCCTCGGACTCCTTGATGAGCGGATATACGACATAGACCTGCCGTCCCTTGGCGATCTCCTGCTTCATGAAGCCGAACAGGCGCAGCCGCGCCGCATCGGTGTAATGTACGGTCTTGATCGGCCGTCGTCCCGGCGGAAGCTCGTCGATCACCGAGACGTCGAGGTCGCCGTAGAGGGTCATGGCCAGCGTGCGGGGAATCGGCGTGGCGGTCATCACGAGGATGTGCGGCGGCTGCTCGTTTTTGGTCCAGAGCCGGGCGCGCTGCTCCACGCCGAAGCGGTGCTGCTCGTCGATCACCACGAACCCCAGGTTGGCGAACTGCACCCGGTCTTCGATCAGGGCGTGCGTGCCGATCAGGATGTGCACCTCGCCCGAGGCGATCCCTTCGAGCGCCAGCCGGCGCTCCCTGGCCTTCGAGGCGCCGGTGAGGATGGCGACCTTCACCCCCATGCCGTCGAGCATACGCGTGATGGTGGCGAAATGCTGGCGGGCGAGGATCTCGGTGGGCGCCATCATGCAGGCCTGGTAGCCGTTGTCCACGGCCAGCAGCATCGACATCAGCGCCACGAGGGTCTTGCCGCTGCCGACGTCGCCCTGCAACAGGCGGTTCATCTGGTAGCCCGTGACGGTGTCCTGCCGGATCTCCCTGATGACCCGTTTCTGCGCTCCGGTGAGCGGGAACGGTAGCTTTTCGTTGTAGAAGGTGTTGAAGACGCCCCCGACCTTCATGAACAGGAAACCGTTGTTTTTGGCCAGGCGCTCCGTGCGGCGCGACTGGACGTTGAGCTGGATGCCCAGCAGTTCGTCGAATTTCAGCCTGTACTGTGCCTGCCGCAGCAGTTCGGGCGACTGCGGGAAATGGATGTTGTAGTAGGCGTCGCGCAGTGGGATCAGCCCGTAGCGGGTTCGCACCTCGTCGGGCATGTAGTCGGGGATATGGTCTTTGGCCAGCGCCCACGCATTGCAGATGATCTGGTACATGCCCTTGGCGCCGAGCACGTTCGAAAGTTTCTCGGTCGAGGGATAGATGCCCTGCATGCCGCTTTCGGCTTTGCGCGAGAGCGCCTGTTCCATGGTCTCCAGCTCGGGGTGCGCCATCGACAATTCGCCGCGGTAGAACGACGGCCGTCCGAAAATGAGGTATTCGCGTCCCACTTCGACCCGTTTTTCGATCCATTTGATACCTTGGAACCAGACCAGTTCGGCCGACCCCGTGGGGTCGGAGACATAGGCCGTGAAGCGGCGTTTGCGGCCCGTGCCGGCATAGGCTACGCCCGTCACGCGGGCGCGGAACTGGAGCAGGGTGGGCGCATCGTCGGTGATCTCGGCGATGCGGTAGACTTTCGTGCGGTCGATATAGCGGAACGGGTAGTGACGCAGCATGTCGCCCAGCGTACGGATGCCCAGCTCCTTGTCCAGAAGCCGGGCGCGGGCTTCGCCGACGCCGCCTACGAATTTTATGTCGTTGTCCAGGTAGTCCACACGACAAATATACGAAAAAACAGGAAATCCGTATCGCGCACAGGGCGTTATTCCTTTTGCCGGGTGTTGCCGCGGGCTATTCCGGGCTATTCCTGCGCGTCCTCCTCCAGCGTGACGTCGACACCGATGCGGGCGAAACTGCCCCCGCACCATCCCTCGGCTTCCGAGACGCGGTCGGCTTCGGCGAATTCGGCCGGAACGGACTGTGCCGCGAACTCCCCGCCGTTGGACGGGCCGTCGGTGTCGGTAAACAGGATGTCCGCCGTCGTTTCAATGGAGAATAATTGTCCGGGAAGTTCGTAGCAACCGTCGTCCCCGGTCTGTGCCTTATAGGAGCTGTTTGGTTGGCGCACCTCGATCCCGGGTATCGGGGTGCCGGTTTTGTCGGTTACCTTGCCGCCGACCCAGATATTTACGTGCGGCGTTCCGTACATGGCGGTCGGTGGTTCTCCGTTTTTCTGTTTTTCGCAGGCCGTAGAGAACCCGAGCAGTGTCAGCAACAGGAAAGACAGGCGTTTTTTGATGCGTTTTTTCATGGCGGGAGCGGGATTGTGGTTGCTATCCGAAATATAGGGAATAAATCGGAATTCGCAAAATCGCGGATTATCTTTATCTTTGCATCACAATCGCAGAAGAGATGAATCTTTCGGAATACAGTCGCCGCCCGAGTTGCGAGGTGCGCATCGGGCGGGTCGTGATCGGCGGCGGGCACCCGGTCGCCGTGCAGTCGATGACCAACACCGACACCAACGATACCGAAGCCAGCGTGGCGCAGATCGAACGGATCGACCGCGCCGGGGGAAAGATCGTGCGCCTTACGGCACAGGGGCGGCGCGAGGGCGAGAACCTTGCCCGCATCGTCCGCCGTCTGCGCGACGAGGGCTTCGATACGGCCGTCGTGGCCGACATCCACTTCCTGCCCGAGGTGGCCGCCATTGCCGCGCAATATGTCGACAAGGTGCGCATCAACCCGGGCAATTACCGCACGGATCGCGGGGAGCTGGAGGAGTTGATCGCCCGCTGCCGCGAGCGGGGCGTCGCCCTGCGCATCGGCGTCAACCACGGGTCGCTCGCCAAACGTGTCTTCGACCAGTGGGGAGATACGCCGCAGGGCATGGTCGTCTCGGCGATGGAGTTTCTGCGGGTCTGCAAGGCGCAGGGGTTCGATCAGGTCGTCGTGTCGATGAAGTCGAGCAACACGCGCGTCATGGTCGCCGCTTACCGGCTGCTGGTCGCGGCGATGGATGCCGAGGATATGCACTATCCGATCCACTTGGGCGTCACCGAGGCCGGCAGCGGCATCGAGGGGCGTATCAAGAGCGCCGTAGGTATCGGGGCGCTGCTCTGCGACGGCATCGGCGACACGATCCGCGTTTCGCTGACCGAGGCCCCGGAGCACGAAATTCCCGTGGCGGAACTGCTGGTAAGGCACTTCGCGGAGCGCCCCGGGATATTTCCCGTGCTGCATCCCGAGCGTTACTCCCCGACCGAGTACCGCCGCCGTACGAATATACAGGTGCCGGTCGTGCACAGCGAGCCGCTCGACGGCTTCCGCGTAATCGAGGCCGTGTCGGGCAATCCCACGGCCGAGCTGCGCGCCGCGATCCTGAACCTCGATACCCCCGAACCGGTCGTCGTGAAACGCCGTTACGAGGAGACCTCGCTGGAGACATTGGCCGTGAAGGCTGCCGCCGACCTGGGGGTGCTGCTGCTCGACGGGCTGGCCGACGGCATCTGGATCGACGCGCCGGGATTTGCCGAAGAGCAGGTGCGCGAAATCGAGCTGATGATCCTGCAGGCGGCGCGCGTGCGGTTCTCGCACACCGAGTATATCGCCTGCCCGAGTTGCGGCCGCACGCTTTACGACATCGAAAAGACCCTCGCCGACATCAAGTCGCGCACGTCGCACCTCTCGAACCTCAAGATCGGCGTCATGGGGTGCATCGTCAACGGCCCCGGCGAGATGGCCGATGCCGACTACGGGTACGTGGGTGCCGTACCCGGCCGCATCACGCTCTACAAGGGGCGCACGGTCGTGGCACGCAACATCCCGCAGGAAGAGGCGCTCGACCGCCTCGTGGAACTGATCAAGGCCGACGGCGAGTGGGTGGAGCCATGACGATCCTGCCGCTCGCATACCTGCCCTCGGTCGAGTACTTCGCGCACTTGTTGTGCGGCGGGTGCGTCGTCGACCTGGGCGAGCATTTCGTGAAGCGCTCGGAGCGCAACCGCGCCCGTATCCTCGCTACGGATGGGGTGATGGAGCTGACCGTCCACGTGTGTCATGCCAACCGTCCCCGCCAGCCCGTACGCGACGTGCGGATCGACTATTCGAAACGCTGGCAGCACCAGCACTGGGGGGCGTTGGTCGCCTCCTACAAAGGGTCGCCCTATTTCGATTTTTACGCTGAATATTTCGAACCTTTCTACCGCCGGGAATACGGATTCCTGGCCGATTACAATGCCGAACTGCTCGGTCGGCTCTGCTCCCTGCTGCGCGTTCCCATGCCGGAGTTCTCCCAGGCGTATGTCGCTGCCGCCGCGGGCGACACCGACCTGCGTCCCAAACGGCGCAATGAGGGCCCGGCGTTCATTGCCGAGCCCTATGTGCAGGTCTTCTCCGATCGTATGCCTTTCCAGCCTAATTTGTCGGTTGCGGATTTACTGTTCGCCGAGGGCCCTGAAGCCGTTTCGGTTTTAAGACGTTGCCGACTCTGAGCGTCACGCTGTCGCGCAACGGCCCGGCGATGGCCTTGATTTCGACCGTGCCCCGCAGCGACACCGAATCCGTGCGGTACTGGCACGTGGCGTATTCCGTCACGGCCAGCGTGTCGGCCCCTGCGAGCAGCGTGGGGGCACCGGCCGACGAATAGATATGGAATGCCTGCCGTTCGCCGTCGCGCAGCGTCCGCCGCTTGTCTGTGATGTGCAGTGTCGGTTCCTCCTTGTTCCACAGAGCCTTATAGAGGTAGAACGCATCCTTGCGCTCGCGGCGGTCGATGGTCACGAGACCGGCGCCGTTCACCCCGTAAGGCCGGCGTACCGAACCGTAGTCGAACATGTTGTTGATCCATGTCCCCCAGAAAAGCGAGTCGTTCTGGAGGTTTTTGGCATACTGCTCGTGGAAGTGAGTCTGACGCTCCTCGGGCATCCAGTTCGCGCGGGGTGCCGCCTGTGCCGTATAGCTTTTGTGTCCGATGAAGCCGCTGCCCCCGTAACAGATTCCCGAGCGGAGGTGTGACCACCCTTTCTGCAACTGGTCGCGCCATACGGTCACGTCGTCCGTCGTGCCTTTGCGCCAGCCTACGTCCTGTCGCCAGACGATCAGGTCGGTGATGAAGTTGATATTGCCGTCCTGGTCGCTGCAGGCCACCGTGGGACGCGAAGGGTCGAGGGCGTGTGCCGCCGCGTTGAGCTTGCCCAGGTAAGGCGTTACGTCGTTGCCGCGCGTCCAAAGCCGCGAAAAGATACCCCACATCACCACCGAGGGGTGGTTGTAGTTTTGGGCAATGATCTCCTGCAACTGTTGCAGGCCGTTCTGTTCGAACTGCGGGGTGGCGTAGTAGGCCACGTCGCCCAGGAACGAGGAGCGGTGGAACGGCGCATCGACCCATACCAGCATGCCCAGCTCGTCACAACGGTCGTAGAGGTATTGCGCATGGGGCATCACGGCCGAACGCAGGGCGTTCGCCCCGAGGGTGCGGATATGGCCGAGGTCAGCCTCATAGTCGGGCGCGATGAGTGCGCCGCCCGAGATGGCGTTGTCGTGGTAGAGCGTTACGCCGTGTATCGGGATGCGGCTGCCGTTGACCGCAAAGCCGCCCGCCGGGGTGGCTACGATGCTGCGGAAGCCCGTGCGCACGGCGACGCTGTCGGTGACGGTCGCGTCGCCGATGCTTACCGATACCCGGTAGAGGGCCGGGTTGGCGGGACTCCACAACTGCGGGGCGTCGACCGAGAAGGGAATCGTGACGGGTTTCCCGTCGATGCGCGTTTTCTGTCGTTTGGAAAATACGCGGCTGCCGTCGGGCGCTGTGATGTCGAGCGTCAGGACGCAACTGTTCTCCCCGCCGGTAACCAGATGGATCTCCGCTTCGCCTTCGACCCGCTCGTCGCCGACCGAGTTCTGATGTACCAGTATTCCGTCCGAGCCTAAGTAGAGGGGTGATACGGCTGTTTTTTCCGTAAGGATCAGCTCCGCTTCACGGTAAATGCCTCCGTAGAGATTCATGTCCGTCGAGGTGGGAAGCACGTCGTCGCAGTAATTGTTGCTGACGACGACCAGCAGCGCATTGTCGGAACCGAACCGTATCTTGTCGGTGATTTCGAGCGCAAAAGCCGTACCTCCGCCCTTGTGCCCGCCGACATAGTAGCCGTTGACGAAGACGTCGGCCACGCTTTGCACGCCGTAGAATTTCACGAATAACCGTTTGGTCGCCCATTCGGCCGGGATATACATGTCGTTCTGGTAGTTGGCCGTTGTTTCGAGGAAATATCCGGTGCCTCCCGTATCTGTATCCCAGGTGTGGGGCAGCGTAACATGTCGGGCGTTGTCGCTGCTGTTCTCCGACTTGAAGAAGAAACGCCATCCCTCGTTCAGGGGGAATACCTCGCGGGCCTGTGTAGAGGCGCAGATGGCGAGGAGCAGGAGTGTCGCTATGTATCGTTTCATTGTCTCGGATGGTTTTGGTGTCCTGATGCAAAGATAATACAACGCCGGCTCAAAATCAAATTTTCCGCTGCGGGCGCCGCTTCCGTGCTGTCGGTATCCGGAGTCGGCTGTCCGGCGTTATTCGGGGCGGAATGTATGTCGGGATATACGTACGGCGTGTTTGTCGGTTGAGTGGTGTGCATTCGTATTGGGCCGTTGCGTGATTGTAGAAACACTGCCGGGTCGGGCGCGAGCGGATATTAGGACAGGGTCGGTCATTGCGGGCCGCCTGCCGCGCGTGATGCCCGCGAGAGGAAGATCGGAAGAGTTCCGCGGAACTTCCGGGCACAAAAAAAGCGGCAGACCGCGCCTCTTCGGTCTGCCGCAGGCAGGAGTTTTACTTGAAAAGTGGGAGTTGTTGTTACCAAAAAACCTTGGGAAAAAAAATGAATCGCCATGGGT
>OGJK01003821.1_pt1 | contig 9887 bp, 18 predicted proteins | sample 1571961 | NCBI WGS metagenome assembly OGJK01 (sample SAMEA2582120, study PRJEB24529) | metagenome | biome: Human gut stool | place: China | collected 2011 | reverse complement strand
TCCGTTACTTCGCTCATGGTTTCTCCTGAAATTTGGATGTGCAGATCCCGCCCGCGTAATGCCAGGCCGATCGGTTGAATAGGGTGGTTGGTATCAGTGAACCATCGGTTCGCCGCGCTCATTCAGGAGCACAACGACGGAATCACTTTTGATGATGGTTTTTTCGAAGATGTTGAAGGCGTACAGGCCTTTCTCAACGTTCGCAGAGGCGCGATAAGTTTTGCCGTGGTGCTGCAGCATTGTGCCCGGTAAAACCTCGCTACGTGGCACTGATGCAGTGCCGTAGTGCATCCCGATCATACCTTCACCTCAACCTGTTCCAGGAGGCCAGCAATATGCATCTGCCAGCGGTTAAGCGTCAGCTTGTCACGCGGTGCCGATACCGACGTCAGCTGCCACTCGTTATCGTTGAGTTTTTTGGCGGTGTACTGCTTGCCGTTGTGGGTGATTTTCATCTCACACCACCTTGAATAAGAACCAGCCCATACCGCACACGATCAGGCCCACAATGGTTATTGCGGAAGACATGCGTACATGATCAATGGCTAGTTTTGAAAGTGGCTGGCGATGTTCTTTTTTCGTCAGCGAGTTGATTGCTATGCCGAGCAGGAATGTCCCGACAAACCATAAGGCGTATATTTTTAAGCCAAACTCCAAATCACTCATAAATCCTCTTGGCCTTATCGCGGCGAACGGAACGGTTAATACAAGACTTCAACGCATTTATTCAGTGTTTCAATGGGCGGTGGATGGCCGCCGGTTGTCATAACTTGAGCCACTCGTAAATGACCCCAGGTATGAAAAAAGCCGCTGGTTAGGCGGCCTTGATGGTGATGTCATCTGAATCGAGTATCCCTGAAACGTCTACATGGGTTATTTTTATGCCCTCGCTGCCGTCCATTGGCGGCCAACCCTCAACTCCTTGACCATTTGACCAGTCGAATTCACTCACCACGCCGTAAGTGTTGTAGTTTTGACTCAGAGCAATGAGCAGAGCCTCTTTCGCCAGCATGACCAGCACCGCATTCAAAACTGATCCCTGGCGCTCAAGCCGGTAATCGGCGTTCGACCAGAAATTGTTAATCTCATGCAGCTTTTCATCGGTCATTACGTCGTGGTCTATCTCAACCGTCAGCTCCGCCTTCCAGTCATAGTCGACTGTGTATTTTTTAACGTTCGCCATACCCTTACCCTCTGTCGTTACCCGCTGATGCGGGAGAAATTCTTTGGCGATTGGATGGCCGGCGCTGATCTCCGGCTTACTGGTTAGAGCGCCCGCACTACCAGTTACTCTGTCTTGAGGCGCAGATTGGTTACTGCTTGCCATGAGCGCTGTGAATACATCGGTCGAGCATCAGCCTGCTCATTCATCCAATCCCAAAACATTCCCTGCTTTGGTCAGCGCCAACTCCCTGCCAGTGTTGCCCGTTCTCACGCCGTTCTCGCTCTCGCGCGGGGATACTCTCTCACCGACCGGATCGCACCCGGTGATACAGCACGTTTACGTGTAGGGGTCTTAACAGGTCATTGACGCTGTAAATCTGCATGTTGTTAAAAAGCAGGCGACTTGCTGTCCGCCGCTGGCTAACTTCGCTCAGCTGTCGATGTTTCGTTTCGATAGATTAAAGATAACCTTAGTTATGAGTGATAGCAATAACCTAATTTATAATTATCATCACAAAAGTTATAATGGCATGATAACTAAAAGAATTTATTTTTGTAAAAAGGAGGGTTTGATGGCTTTTTGGCAATAAAAAACCCCGCATTGCGAGGTTGAGATAGGCTTCTTAAGCTTAATCATCAAAGGTATGGTCGACGGTAGAGGGTCCGCAACCATAAAATTTATCGCCAGCCTGGATGAGTAGCTTGTGCTTTGGTTCTGAAGGGGTGAATCTCGCAATCATAGATCCACCGTTGAATTTGAATGAATATTCCTTTCCATCCCATCGCGGATTAGATCCCATGTGAATGCTTCCTGCAATTACCATGGCCGGAGCCTTGCCGGTAATCATTGTTACATCATCCCAGACCATGCAATTTGTCAGGAAGGCATGTTTTTCATTCATGAAATATGATTTGGCTTTTGAGCCTGAAAGCTTCTGAACCTCTGCAATTTCTTTGTCTTCTTTTTTCAACTGGGCTACAGCTGCGTCGGGTTTGCAGTTCGCCCATTGCTCGGTTGTTTTAGCAATTCTGTCAGAGACAGCAAATTCAGTTTTCTGCTGATTGGCAGCGAATACCTTGGTCTTGTCATCAACCATAAGCATCCCATTGCTCGCCGGTGCGAGGTTCGGGGACATAACAAAGCTGCCGTTAGGCCTTGTACCTTTAAATGTAGTTCCATCAAATTCTATGCCAGCCATACCGCCAGGAACCATAGGAGCATTTGCTCCCTGTTGTAGATCTGACTTTGCATATTCACATCGCAAAATTTCAGAACTAAAGGCGTTCAACGATACCGCCATCAATGGAAAGATAAATATTTTTAGCTTCATCCCTGTCCCCTGAATTACCAGATAGTAGACGTCCAGAACATGCGCCCAAGAATCTCTACGCTTTCAATGTCAGCCTCTTCATCAGGGTACTCTTCACTGTTGAAGCTGCGAATCACGATACGAGTAGGGCTCACACGATAAATGGATTTTAGTCTTTTCCATCCATCCTGGCTGATCGCATAGACTTTGCCATCGACGATTTTTTTATCGTTCGTGTTAATAGCGACGGTTGTTCCCTCTGGGATCATGGGTTCCATGCTATTTCCTGATGCCGGGAAGCACAGCACACTATCTTTCTGAGCTCCAACCTTACGCAGGGTAGACTTCGCAAAACGGAGTTTGAATCCGTTGTAGTCATCTTCCAAGCAGGAACCATCACCACAAGCAAGTTCTATGTCTTTCAGATATGGTACTTCGACCTCGTCATCTGGCAGATCTGTTTTGCTATCCCAAGCGTCAACTTTACCCCATTCCGATTCTGGTGGGATAGCGGATTCCTTGCGTCCTTCGTCCTGCATTGAGCCTATGCCAGAACTGAGCCATTCCGGGCGCACATTCAATGCATGAGCAAGCTCAACCATCTTACGACTGCCTGTGGTTTTGCCTGATGTCATTTTCTGAATTGCAGGTTGAGATATGCCGACTTTCTCAGCCAGCTGCCCTTGGGATATGCCTGCGGCACTCATAGCCGCGTTTAGTCGATCTGCGAATGTTTTCATAGCGCCAATATATAACTCAGGTTATGCAGAGTAAAATAACAAAGGTTATGGACAGTTCCCATAACTTGGGTTATCTTTTCATTAATCCAGTAATCGGATAGGTAAAATCCATGAATAAAGTTATTCAACGAGCTTTAGAAATCGTTGGCAGCCAGAAGCGACTCGCAGATATTTGCGGCGTTAGCCAGCCAGCGGTTCACAAGTGGCTTAACGGTGGTTCCGTATCTCCGGAAAAAGTAACAGCCATCGTAAACGCTACTGGCGGCGAGATTAAGGCACACGAAATTCGACCTGATCTTCCCGACCTGTTTCCACACCCAGAGAACCATGCCGCTTAACGGCGGCCTTAACAACGAAAGGGAAAGCAATGCATTCACTTGCGTATCAACAAGGTAACAAATTTTCGCCTACGGCGATGATTTACCAGAATCGCCGGGAAGCTGATTCCAAGGCGTTAAACATCGATGGGATCCGCGTAGCTGTTCGCGCCTGGGCAGCTGATTGCCGCAGCCGTGAATTTGTCGCAGCGCTGATCGTGGAGGAGTGGCGGGCGTCCGGCGGAACCGGTCTGGATATCCCGACTGACTCGCACCGCCAGATGCAGAAGGTGTTCCGCTGGATCGACGGTGACACCGAATATGCCGCCAACAACATTCGCCAGCTGGCCCCGGCAATCATGGCCGTGCTGCCGCTTGAGTATCGGCACCGTCTGCTTCCAGAAGACAGTTTCATGTCCCGTTTAGCCCGACTTGAGAAGGAAACGAGCGAGGCGAAAGTGGCTGTTGCGATGAACGCTCCACGTCACCAGAAGCTCAAGGAACTCAGTGAGGGGATTGTAGAGATGTTCCGTGTCGACCCGGACCTGACCGCGCCGCTGATGGCCATGGTCACTTCGATGTTGGGGGTTATGTGAGAACTACAGAAATGGCGAAAGCCGGTCTGCGCGAACAGAACCGACTTTCTGGTGCAAAAACGACAGTAGTTGCAGGAGGAATAATGGCAAAAAAACCACGCTATTTCCATACCGCTGTACATAAAAACATTACCCGCGATCGTTTTGTCCGTTCCGTTAACCCGGAAGTGGCTGAAAAGATGCGCGCCATCCTGGAAGAACTGAAACGCAAGGAGAGCGGTCGTGGATAATCTCGCAAAAGTAATACCTTTCAGACCGTCTGTATCGGTCGTGGAGCGTCAGGTGGCAGATATCGATGATGGGTATACCCGCATCGCTAACGAGCTGCTGGAAGCGGTTATGGCTGCTGATTTAACGGCTCGCCAGCTGAAGGTCGTTCTGGCGGTGATCCGCAAAACCTACGGGTTCGGGAAAAAGTTTGACCGTATTACCAATACCCAGATTGCAGCAATGACCGGCATTCACCATACGCATGTCTGCAAGGCCAAGAACGAGATGATTGCAATGAACATCATCGTTACCAGTGGCCTGGCGATCGGGGTGAATAAGGTGATTTCTGACTGGAATTTCAGCATTAGCCAACATGGCAAAACATTAGCCGAAACAGCCAATGAAACATTAGCCAAGTCAGCTAATACCAATAAGCCAACTCAGCTAAACACAAAAGAAACTATTCAAAAGAAAGAAAGAAAAGATCCCCCTAAATCCCCCAAGGGGGAATGTGGCGGGCAGGAAGAAAAACAGGTTTCACAGAAAAAACCAGCAATCGACTACCAGGCTGTGATGTCAGCATACAACTCCACCCTGGGAGACAGACTGCCGCAGGCAGAGGCCCTCAACGACAAACGTCGCCGCAATATCAAACGTCTGTTGTCTGAGCTGAAAGAGCCAACGGTAGAAGCAGTTGAGAACTATTTTTCAGCGTTCTCCCGTACTGCAAAGCCGTTTTATTTCGGTGACAACGACACCGGATGGCGTGCCAGCTTTGACTACCTGCTGCGTTCCGAAACGCTGGTTAAAACACGGGAGGGTTCACTGTGAGCAATGAGTTCCTGACCGTACCTCATAACCTCGAAGCAGAGCAGAGCGTGCTGGGTGGAATCATGCTGGACACCGGCAGCGAGCGTTGCCAGAAAGCCCTTGCCATGCTGAAGCCCGAATCGTTTTACCTCCGTGCACACCAGGTGATCTTTGCAGAAATGCGTGAGCTGGTGGCAAAACAGCGACCTGTAGACCTGATAACCCTGATTGAGTCGCTGGAGGCTAAAGGCCTTGAAGAGATGGCTGGCGGTTTTGCCTACATGGCTGAGCTGTCGAAGAACACGCCGAGCGCAGCGAACATCGTTCACTACGCCATAGTGGTTCGCGAGAAGGCCATGGAGCGCTACGGCATCGACATGACCACTAAGGCAACCGAACTGCTGTATGCGCGCAACGGAATGACTACCACCGAGAAGTTCGAAGCTATCCAGAGTCTGTTCACCGAGATCAGCGATTACGCGCGAACCGGCAGAAAGACCGGGCTCCGCTCATTCCATGACGCGGTATCGGACTGGACTGAAGAATTCGACGAGCGCTGCAAGCCGAACGGCCGGAGCCGGGGCCTGTCCTCCGGACTTCCGTCACTTGACGATTTGCTGGGCGTAAAGCGCATCGTGCGGGGCAGTCTTTTTGTTATCGGCGCGCGCCCGAAGATGGGGAAGACCACGCTGTATACGCAGATGGCCGTTAACTGCGCCACCGTGGAGAACGAGCCAGCATTGATGTTTTCGCTGGAAATGCCTGAAGGGCAGATGGTCGAGAAGATCACAGCCCAGCAGAGCCGCCTAACGCCAAACCTGTTCTACCCGGACATGACCAAAGAAGATTTCGGTTACCGGGGCGACTGGGACGGTGATATCCAGAAGGCGACCGGAGTGATGAGCGCATTGATCGATACCAACAACCTGATGATTGACGACACGCCAGGTATTGGCCTGTCTCACATCGTCGCCGAGGCCCGCCGTATTAAGCGCGAGCGAGGAAAGGTTGGCATGGTGCTGGTCGACTACCTGACGCTTATGACCGCCGACAAAGCAGAGCGTAACGACCTGGCGTACGGGCTGATCACCAAAGGCCTGAAGATGCTCGCTAAAGAGCTGGACTGCGTTGTAGTGCTACTGACCCAGCTAAACCGCGATCTGGAGAAGCGCACCAACAAACGCCCTCTGCCGAGTGATTCCCGCGATACCGGGCAGATCGAACAGGATTGCGATTACTGGCTGGCAATCTACCGGGAAGGGGCTTACGACGAAACAGCAAACCAGAGCGAAACAGAGCTACTGCTGCGTCTGAACCGTCACGGTGAAACCGGTGTGGTGTTCTGCCAGCAGCGCCACGGCGCGATTTATGACTGCGACCAGGAAGCTGCCAGTCAGCGCCGTCGCGAGAAAGAAGCGAAACCTGCACAGCGAGGTGAATTCTGATGACTGGAAGAGAAGCTATCGAGTGGTATCTGGAAGGTTATGGCTCCTTCACTGCGGAGCTGGTATGCGAGGCAACCGGAGTGTCACGCTCTCAGGTACTGGCGGCATCGTTCAAGATGCGGCAGAAAGGCGAGATTGTCCTTCGCGAACGCAACTGGCGAACCATGGTTTACGTTGCCGCCGAAGACGATGAAGGTAAGCCGATCAACCGCGACGGCGAAAACACGATTTTCCAGGAGTGCCGCAACAGCGCGGCGATGAAGCGAGTATTGATGATGTATGGCCGCCGAGAGAGCGTTAGCCAGCGAGCCTAACGGCACAGGATGACAAGCAAGGCGCAAGGATCGCGCCTAAACCGACCGCTGCGGCTCTTTTTCGAACGGGTCGGCAAAAGATTAGCGGCGCTTACAGAGCGTTTCAGGGCTCATAGAGAGCATTGGGAGAAGAGCTGAATCCCACTTATAAATAATGCCAGGTTATCAGTTTTGCTAATACGGTATTAAAAATTGTCGCTTGCTCGGGGTTATGCCTACGGGAATAATACCGAGCGGAAACATTAATCAGATAATAATCACACCTGTAAATAACATGAAACTATTCGTTGAAATCGTGCTGCTGCTGGCGGTTTGGCTTGCTGCTGGCTGGATTTTCGCCCGAGCCTGGATGAGGGGTAGCAACGGGGAAGATAAATGATCAAATTGTCACTTGATGAAGTGTTAGAAGGCCTTGATCGCTATAGCTTTATTTTTGAGGATGAACAGCAGCACTCACTGATCGTATTCATACTCTCGGGCATCTACGAGCAAGCCTCTAAAAATGAACAAAGCGAGCGTCATTGATGGGGTGGTTAATATGTGGGTTTGCAATCATTCTAGCAATTTGGATTGTCGCAATAGGGTTTCTCTTGAGGGGGATTGCGCGCGATAGGATAAATATCATCCTTGAGCACAAGAAAGACGATGGGGATGATAATTAATAATCGAGGCGCAGCCCGTTCTGATTGCCTAATCAAACTAACCCGTTGAAATACGTTCGCACAATAATGCCCAATACACGGGCGGCCTGAACAACCGCAAAAGCTGGCGCTACTGGAGAACCCCACGTGGCGCACTACAAGCAATTTAGAATTATCCCAAAAACTCCGAGCGCTATCACGGCAATCGGAACTTTTCCGTATCTTGCGTTTGGCTCCTTCAGGGGTGGCGCATGAACTTTCCTAAAGAAGGCCTGAAGCTCACCCAGGCAAACTTTGCACTCATCGGCCAGCGCTTAGAGCCGCTGCTGGCTGGTGGCGCGTGCTTTCGCCTGATCCTCAAGACCTGGCGCGAAACGAGCAGCCTATCCCAAAACAGTTTAAGCCACATCTGGTATGAGCAGATCAGCAAATACCTCGTTACCCGTGGCAAATCCTTTGCCTCTCCTGAATGGGTTAAGGATGCGATGGTTCTACGTATTTACTGGCAATTAGAGATACTGTTGTTCCACTTAATCCTGAGGTGCAAATTCAAACCACAGGTATTAAACCTTACTTGTAAATTGATTTTCCATAATCAACCCGCCATAATTGAGTCATCGGAGCCTGAACAACTCCGGTGACTTCTGCGCATTTAAGGGGACTTAAATGCGACCACAATCTGAACTCAACACCTTGTCACAGATGCAGAAATGCACCTGCGATTTTCTGCATTCTGCGGTTTCCGTCAAGGAGGCCGTATGACTCTGCCAGTAGACGGCATCAAACTCCATCGCGGTAACTTCGCGGCCATCGGCCAGCAGATTCAGCCATTGCTCGATGCCGGGCAATGCTTCCGCCTGCAGGTGAAACCGTGGCGCGAGAAGCGCAGCCTGTCGCAAAACGCGCTCAGCCACATGTGGTACACGGAAATCAGCGAGTACCTCATCGCCCGCGGAAAGACATTCGCCACGCCTGAGTGGGTCAAAGACGCGATGAAGCACACCTATCTCGGCTACGAAACCAAAGACCGGGTAGACGTCGTGTCCGGCGAGATAACCACGGTCCAATCCCTTCGCCATACGTCAGAGCTGGAAACCGGCGAGATGTACATCTTCCTGTGCAAAGTCGAGGCCTGGGCGATGAATATCGGTTGCCACCTGACCATTCCGCAGAGCTGCGAATACCAGCAACTGCGCGATAAGCAGGAGGCCTGATGTCTACTCCACTTTCCCGCGTCATTACGAACGAAATCTTCCGCGTTCCGGCGCGCCGCAGGCGTAAGGCCGCGGTTAAGCCGTCAGACATCCCGACGATGAAAGACTACACCGCGCGCCTGGTGGATCAGAAATGGCTGCGTCTAGCGGCACGGAGGAAGCATGCGTAAACCATCCCGCCGTAAGTGCAAAGTATGCGGTGAATACTTCGTGCCGAAATTCCACGACATCCGGATCCGCTGGTGCTGTCCGGAGCACGGCGCAATCCTCGCGATGGAAGAGCGCGAGAAGGAGAAGGTTAAAGCCGCGGCTAAGCGCATCAAGGAGCAGAAAGAAGCCGAGAAGGCCGGGCGCAAACGCCGCAAGCAACGACTGGCAGAGCTGCGGCCTGCCGGTTACTACAAGGCGCAGGCTCAGCAGGCATTTAACGCCTACATACGCGCCCGTGATGCTGGTTTGCCATGTATCAGCTGCGGCGAGACCAACCCGCCTGATCTGCATGGCGGCCAGTGGGACTGCGGCCACTTCAAAACGGTCGGCGCTAACCCTGAATTGCGCTTTGAAGAGCGCAACGCCCATAAGCAGTGTAAGGCATGCAATGCCGGAGCGGGCAAGTACACCGCCAAGGAGGCCACGGTAGCGCAGCAATACGAAGCAGGTCTGGTCGCTCGTTATGGTCAGGATTACGTCGACTGGCTCAACGGCCCTCATGAGATGACCAACTACCGCCGTGAAGACTTCATCCGAATCCGCGATGAGTACCGCGCCAAGCTCAAAGCACTGAAACAGCAGGAGGCGGCATGACAGACGCTGTATTTCTATCGGCATATCTCATTGCGGTGGCCTGCTTCCTGATTAGGGAGTGGGTTAAGCACAAGAGACTTAGAAAGAAGATCGACATAAAGATTAGAGCCATTCGATATGCGGAAAAATACCGAATGCTCAAAAGACTAATGAGGGGTTAGGCCTATGAATTTAAGCGAATCCCAAAGGTACGAAGCCGAAAGCGTAGCCAGAGCCAATCTACCGCCAATAGCAAAGCACAGCCAAACAAAAACCAACCAGCCACAGAAGGAAGCCGCATGAACAGTCAGCAACTGGAATACGTACGTCAGCAGCTCATTGT
>OGJK01003815.1_pt1 | contig 9911 bp, 6 predicted proteins | sample 1571961 | NCBI WGS metagenome assembly OGJK01 (sample SAMEA2582120, study PRJEB24529) | metagenome | biome: Human gut stool | place: China | collected 2011 | reverse complement strand
AAAGGACTTGACAAGGGTATAGGGGGGGGGGGTAAAATAGAACCGCAGAGACCCTGCAATCATTCAGGAGGTAAAAAAGTATGCGGTTACGGAAAAATATGAAGCGTGCGGCGGCAGCCGCCCTGGCCCTGAGTGTGGCGCTATCGGCGGCAGCCCCGGCGGCACTGGCAAAGGATTATTATATCGATGACGGTGATATTACGGTGACCGTTACGGAAGACGGCGACACGTTTGTCCGTGTCGGCGATGCGAAAGACGATAAGGACATCGGCGAGAAAGATGACACGGACGTAGTCATCAAGGGCGGCAAGAACCCGGACAAACAAACTGAGAACAAGTCTGACGGGTCGGCAGACAAAGACACGGCGGACGAGGCTGAAGGACAGAAGCCGGTGGTGGATGCCGAGCCGGGAGAGCCTGCGGAGGAGACCGGCACGGAGCTCGTCGTCTGGCCCGAGAACGTGAACAGCGGGGAAGCCCAGAAAAAGGACGGCCCAGAGCCTGCGGATGCCGAGCCGAAGACGCCGGACACGCAGAAGCCCGAAGGGAAGACCGACGCCGCCACCCTCGAGGCATCGACTGAGCAGAAGCCTGCCGAGGAGGCCGCAGAGGACGAAGATGACGACGAGGACGTCATGACCTTTGAGGCCAACACTGCCAGCACGGTGACAAAGACTGTGAACGAAGCGGTGAAGAATATCATCAAGATCATCAACAACTGCACCAAAAAAGACACGACGGTCACGCTCGAAGATGTGAATATCGATGGGAGCCGAAAAAATAATGCCGCGATGGAGGTACGAGGCGCAGGCGACACGACCCTGAAGCTGGAGGGGGACAATACCTTGAGAGGTGGACATTCTTGTGCGGGCTTGGAAAAGGATGATGAGTACTCTACCGGAAAACTGACCATCACCGCAGAAGATACAAGCGCCTCTTTGAAGGCGTATGGTGGTGCTAATAGTGCGGGCATTGGTGGAGGATCTTATGATAGCACCTCGAAGCTGGAAATTGCAAACGGAAAAATCTATGCAGAAAGTGGTTTCAATATGGGTGCAGGCATTGGCGGCGGCATGTACGGAAAAGGTGAAGTGACCATTTCCGGCGGTGAGGTAACTGCTTATGGATCGTATGGTGGGGCAGGTATTGGCGGCGGTAGTAATGAGGGTTCGGGCAAAGTTACCATCAAGAACGGAAAGGTGACAGCAAAAACGAGGTCTTGGGCGGCAGCGATTGGCGGTGGTTCTTTGGGCTCGGGAGACGTCACCATCCTTGACGGCACGGTAAATGCGACACCTGTTGATAACAGGAACAATAATTCCGTTACAGGCATTGGCGGCGGCCCTGACAGCACGGATAAATCGACCGTTCGTATCCTCGGCGGTGTTATCAATGCCGTGGGCAAAGGATATGGAAGCGGCATTGGCGGCGGCCACGGTGATACGCAGGTCGCAGAGGTCGAGATCGGCGGCGGTGCGCAGGTGACTGCAAAAGGCGGCTCGGGCTATGCCAGCCTCGGTGCAGGTGCGGCCATCGGCACAGGCGGCAGTACAAAAGGCAAAGCTGGTAAAGAGCTGGATGTAAATGTCAGCGGTGAGTGTACAGTCACTCGTATCGACTCCAACTTGCCCGCTGATTGTGCTCATAAATGGACACTTGTCTCCTCTACTCCCGCGCCTGTCGGCCAGCTGGGCGAAAAAGTGTATGAATGTTCTTCCTGCGGCTCCACAAGGACTGTATACAAGTTTGTACTTCCGGCACCTGCGGCTGTGGAGGAGGAGCAGAACGGCGGGATCGTTTTGAGAGTTATAGACGCTCCCTATGAGATGCATCAGGAGTCTGCCCGCTACATCGTCACGGCAGATTCTGATACCGCCACCCTCTTCGGCTGTCTGGGCAATCTGGCAGAACTGAAAGCGCAGGGCGCAGATACCCTCGTCTTCCGCACAAAGAGCCGTGAGACGGCGCTGGACATCGATACCATGCTGTCGCTGGGCACGGAGGACACCCTCTTCACCCTCACCCACAGCGGCAGCTCTGCCACCCTCACCGTGGGCGGCGCAGACCACAGCGAACTGATCCACTAACTAAATAACCAACCCCCAAGGCGGAGAGTTTCCGCATCCCTCCGCTTTGTACGAAAAGCCCCCGGCACGTTCCGCATCGTGCCGGGGGCTTTTTTGGTTATGGGCAGGCTTCCCTTTGTACAACCTCTCCGTCACGCCTGACGGCGTGCCACCTCTCCTGGTAGGAGAGGCCTTGGCATTCCGCAGCGCTTCGTCTTCCATAGGAAACTTTTCCGCTCCGCCAGAGGCTCCCCTACTAGGGGAGCTGTCGAGCGAATGCGAGACTGAGAGGTTGGACGAAGGCACAGCTTACCGCTGTGCAGTAGCTTTAAGGTTCTCGTTCATTTTATGCCGTACCACCAGCAGGCAGGCCAGATGCACCAGTGCCGTCAAGATCCAGCTGACGGGGTAGCTGAGGTAAAGCATCGTGGTGGTGTGGAACAGCTGGAAGATGGTGGCGATCCAGACGAGGCGGAGCAGGCAGCTGCCCACGAGGCTGACCACCATCGGCAGGACGGAGTAGCCCCGGCCGCGCAGACAGCTGGCCAGAACATCCATGCAGCCGCAGAGCAGATAGGTGGTGCAGATGATGTGCATACGGGCCAGACCGGCGGTCACCACGACCTCATCGGAGGAGTAGAAGTGGAGCAGCTGTTCGCCCAGCAGGGAAGCACCGCCGCCCAGCACGAGGCCGGTGACGATGGCGCAGAGCAGGCAGTTGCGCATAACGCGGTCCAGGTTGTCGTACCGGCGGGCGCCCATGTTCTGGCTCGTGAAGGTGACAGCGGCCTGGGCGAAAGCGTTCATGGCGGTATAGACGAAGCCCTCGAGGTTGGAAGCGGCAGAGTTGCCGGCCACGACGATGGAGCCGAAGGAGTTGACCGCCGACTGGATGACGACGTTGGAGAGGCTGAACACGGTGCTCTGCAGACCGGCAGGCAGGCCGATGCGCAAGATCTGGCCCAGAGCCCCCGCATGGAAGCCCAGATGGCCGAGGTCGAGGTGGAGCGGGCCTTTCTCCTTCACCAGCAGGGCCGTGACCATGCAGGCGGAGACGGTCTGGCTGATGATGGTGGCCAGAGCGACGCCCGCCACGCTCATGGAGAAGAGGATGACGAACACGAGGTTCAGCACCACATTGATGAGGCCCGCCACGGCCAGACAGAACAGAGGCCGCCTGGTGTCGCCCACGGCGCGCAGGAGGGCCGAGCTGAAGTTGTACAGCATGGTCATGGGCATACCGATGAAGTATATCTTGAGGTAGAGGGTGGACAGGCCGATGACGTCCTCCGGGCAGCTCATCAGCTCCAGCAGGACGCGGGCGGCAAAAAAGCCCACCACGGCCAGCAAGAAGCCGCTGACAAGGCCCAGCGTCACGGAGGTCTGGACGGTGTTGTGGACGCCCTCATCATCCTTCGCGCCGAAGCAGCGGGCCGCAACGACGTTCGCGCCCAGCGACAGGCCCACGAACAGGTTGACCAGCAGGTTGATGAGCGCACCGTTGGAGCCGACAGCGGCCAGCGCCGTGCTGCCCGCAAAGCGTCCCACGACGACGACATCGGCTGCGTTGAACAGCAGCTGCAGGATGCTGGATGCAGCCAGCGGCAGGGAAAACAGGATGATCTTTTGCAGCATGGGGCCGCTGGTCAAATCGCCTGTCCGGGTATTCTGTGCCATGAAAATGCTCTGCCTCCTCAAATATCAGATGGTACTCACGAAAAAACGCGCCGCTCAACAGCGAGCGACGCAGATAGTATTATAATACGGTTTCAGGTAAAATACAAGTAAAATCAAAGCTTTTCCGTACAAAAATGCACCCCTGCACACAGGGTGCAGGGGCGCGGAGGTATGTTTGCGAAACAGAACGCTTACTTCTGGGGCTTCATGTAGATGTGGTGAGGCAGACCGGCGATGTAGAGCGGGGTCAGCTCAGCCTGGATGAGGGGCCGTGCGTAAGCAAGGAAGTCTTCAGTCATCTGGGTGTGATTCTCGTTCATCCAGCTCAGCGGCACCTTCTTCTCGAGATTTGCGACCTCGCTGATGGGGTGCAGCTCAGTGGTACACTGATAGGGGCTGTTGGAGATGCGCTTCAGGGCCACCATCTGGCCGGTGACGCCCTCAAACGCAGCCTTGACAGCAGCACCGCCGACCTGATAGGCCTCGGTGATGTCGGTGCGGCTGGTCAGGTGGCCGGCGCAGCGCTGCAGGGTGGAAAGCTCGATGCAGCGGGTCTTGGTGTCCAGATTGCGGGCTACGACGTTGGCCAGATAGCGGGCGGTGCCGGTCAGGGCCTTGTGGCCGAAAGCGTCCACTGCGTGGACATCGTCGGCCAGCTCACAGACATAGCGGCCATCCTCGAGCTTGACGCCCTCAGACACCGCGATGACGATGCTGGGCTTCTTCTCCTGCATCACGCGCACCTTCTCGATGAAGTGCTCCACATTGAAGGGGACTTCGGGCAGGCAGATCATGTCCACGCCCTCGCAGTCGTCGCTCTTGGCCAGTGCGGCGGCGGCGGTCAGCCAGCCGGCGTTGCGGCCCATGATCTCGACGACGGTGACGTACTTGATGCCGTAGACGGTGGCGTCGCGGATGATCTCCTTCATCACCACGCCGATGTACTTGGCCGCAGAGCCGTAGCCGGGGGTGTGGTCGGTGACCATCAGATCGTTGTCGATGGTCTTAGGCACGCCCATGAAGCGGATGTCGCTCTGGATGCACTCGCCGTACTCAGCCAGCTTGCCGATGGTGTCCATCGAGTCGTTGCCGCCGATGTAGAAGAAGTAGCCGATGTCCAGCTTTTCGAGGATGGCGAAGAGCTTCTTGTACACGGCCTCGTCGGTGTGCCAGTCGGGCAGCTTGTAGCGGCAGCTGCCGAGGAAGCTGGAGGGGGTGCGCTTGAGCAGCTCGATGTCGAGGTCATCGGTCAGCAGGGTGGACAGGTCCACGACCCGCTCCTCCAGCAGACCGGCGACGCCGTTGCACATGCCGTAGACGATGTCCGCGCCGCGGCTCTTGCAGCTCTCGAACACACCAGCCAGACTTGCGTTGATGACAGAGGTGGGGCCGCCGGATTGGCCAACGATTGCATTTTTACCCATGATGATTTCTCCTTTTTTGTTTTTCTGTTTCGGCTTTATAAAATCGTGCAGGAGCACGAAAACAGACGCGGGGAAGGGGAGAAGCGAGTTTCCTTACAGGCAGATGTGGCGGGGTGTACCGTTGACGTAGACAGGGGTGACCTCGTCGAGGATGAGCGGGCGGGCGTATTCCTCGAACGCCGCCGTCACCTGCATCCCGTCGGGGGTGATCCAGTCCAGCGGCACCTTCTTTTCGAGGTTTGCCACCTGCTGGACATCCACCGCTTCGGTGATGCACTGGTAAGGATACTCGGAAACGCGCTTGAGCGCGATCATTTTGCCCGTCTCACCGGCAAAGGCTGCGGCTGCCGCTGCGCCGCCCACGGCGTAGGCCTCGTTGACATCGGTGCGGCTGGCCAGATGGCTGGCGCAGCGCTGCAGTGTCGAGAACTCGATGGCGCGGCTCTTGCAGTTCAGCTTGTCGTGGATGAGGTCGGACAGATAGCGGCTGGTGCCGCTGAGGATGGCTTTGTGGCCGAAGGCGTCCAGCTGGCCTGCCGTGGACACGAGGTCGCACAGATAGGTGCCGTCGGCGGTCTTGACGCCCTCGCTGGCCGCGATGATGACGTTGGACTTCACCCGCTGCAGCTCATCCACTCTGGCGAGGAACTTGTCCTGGTCAAAGGGGACTTCCGGCAGAAGGATGAGGTCGGGGCCGTCGCTGTCGTCGCCGCCTGCGAGGCAGGCCGCACCGGCCAGCCATCCGGCGTGACGGCCCATGATCTCGGCCACGGTCACGCTGCGGATGTCGTAGACGGAGGAGTCACGGATGACTTCCTTGAGGATGGTGGCGATGTACTTGGCCGCAGAGCCGTAGCCGGGGGTGTGGTCGGTAAGGCAGAGGTCATTATCGATGGTCTTGGGTACACCGATAAAACGCACCGCACTGCCTACCTGTGCGCCGTAGCGGCTGAGCTTGGCGATGGTGTCCATCGAGTCGTTGCCGCCGATGTAGAACACCGCGCAGATGTCGTACTTGTCAAACAGGGTGAACAGCTTGACGTAGGGCGTGGAGTCCGCCTCCGGCTCGGGGAGCTTGTAGCGGCAGCTGCCCAGATAGCTGGACGGCGTGCGCTTGAGCAGCTCGATGCTGAGCCGGTCGTCCAGCAGGACGTTCAGCTCCACGAGTTCCTCTTTCAGCAGTCCCTCGATGCCGTACTTCATGCCGTAGACCTTGTCTGCGCCCAGACTGCAGGCGGCTTTATAGACGCCTGCGAGGCTGGAATTGATGACGGCGGTAGGGCCGCCGCTCTGGCCGATGATGACATTTTTGGCCATGAGAACCTCCTTGTACCATTTACCGATAAATTGGACTTCCTGTGCGCCGCAGCACCGCTCCGCGCTGTCCCCGTTTCGCGGTCCGTACACCCTGCACAGTGTACAGACGGGGGAACAGCCAACAATCGGTGACTGCAACTCGCACAAAAGTTCTGGCAGGTCGTGCAAGCACTTCGAGAAATGTGTGCAAAAATCTGCTCTTATTCTATTGTAACCGTTTTACCTGTTGTATGCAAGCCCTAATTGGTTGCAGAGGCAAAAAAATTATGATAAAATAGGTGCTGCACAGCTCTGCCGGGCCGGAAAGCGGGGATAACCCGCCGACACCCGGGCAGACTAAGAGCAGAACCAAACGAAAGCGGGAACACCTTTATGGGCATTTCACACGATTATCATAGCACGGGCAGGAGCCGCAGAGGCGGTCCCGGCGGAGCCATCCGGTTTGCGGGGGCCGTGGCCGGCATCCTGCTGGTGAGCTTCGCCATTACGGCCATCCTCGAGCATGGACAGGCACAGCCCGAAGAGCTGCCCACCGTGACGGCCAACGGCACGGCGCAGAACATTCTGGCTCCGCTGCCTATGCAGGGCGCGGCGGACAGCACCACCGACAGCGCCGTCAGCGGCGGGGAGAACGCAGCGGCAGGCGGCACGCCCGCCGTGACCCTCGAGCAGTTCGGCCCGGCCCGTCAGACGGCGGGAGCCTACAGCGTCAAAGCCTACGACAGCAGCGTCATCCGCCAGCCTGCCAGCGGCCAGGTCGATTTGAGCTACTTCTCCGATGCCGCCTTCCTCGGCGACAGCCTGACGGTGGGCTTCTCCGACTATAAGATCAACCTCGGCGGAGCACTCATCTGCGGCTACACCGGCGTTGGTCCGGATGCCATCGTCAACCGCAGCGCCGTCAAGAGCAGTGTGCGGGGCGAGGAAGTCGCGCTGGACGTGCTGGCCGCTGCTCAGCCCAAGAAGCTGTATATCCTGCTGGGTACCAACACCCTGACCACCGTGGGTGCGGCAGACCGCTTCCTCGCTTACTACGGCCAGATGCTGGATGCGCTGCGCCAGACGCTGGGGGAGGACTGCGTCATCTATGTTGAGTCCATCCCGCCCGTCCGCCCCGAGGCCGCAGCGGAAAAGCCGGGCCTTGCCTCGGACATCATCCGCTCGGTGAATGAGCAGCTGGCCCTGCTGGCCGCAGATAAGGGCTGTGTCTACCTCGATTTGTGGGAGACGCTGGCCGACGGCGAGGGCAACCTGAAAGAGGTGCTGGCTGCGCCGGACGGCGTCCACTTCTCGGCGGGCAACGGCTACGGCGCGTGGGTCACTTACCTGCGCAACCACGCCAAGTATTCTGCCGATAATGCATGGACACCCGGCAGTGCCTACGCAGGCTGAAATTTCAAAAATACAACGGCAATGCCCTGAATCGCAGGATCCAGGGCATTTTTGCTGCAAAAAATCTCAAAAGAGAGTTTTATCGGACAGATGATTTGTAAAATAGGAGGCAGAAGAGAGCACGGCCAGAGGAAAGGACGGTAAAAATGAAGTGCCTGTTTGTGACGCTCATGTGGAATGCCCGGGCCGAAATGCCCGTGCCGGGCGATATTTTTGCGGTCTGCTGTCAGTCTTACAGCCCGAATGGAATGACGCGGTACGGACGCTACACCCATCTGGACGACATGAGCGCCCTGACGCAGTGGACAAAAGATGCTGTTTACCACAACATCACGGTACTGGAAACAGCAAAGCCGCGAAAAGAGATTTTGAATACGGTAGCGGAGACCTTCCCGGCCTATGACGTTCTGGTCCTGTGGAGCCGGAAAGAATATGAGCTGTTCCGGCAGGCGATGTATGACTGCGGACATCGCCTCTGTACGGCGAAAGCCGTTCTGCTGGAAGAACTGCTGGGAGCAGTCGTCCGCCCCGGAAAGAGGGGCCGGGTGCCTTTTCAGCAGGTGCTGAGGGCGTTTCATGTCCAGACGACCCGGGAGACGTTTTACCAGCCGAAATACCGGGCGGGCTTTCTGCTTGAGCTGTGGGACAGGGTGAGCCAGCTTGCGGCGCAGAGCGAGGAGTGGACGCAGACAGAACTCTGCCTTAACCCCAGGACAAACACCGTCCACCTGCCGGGATGCAGTCATCTCGGCCTGACGGGCGGACAGCCCTGTACGCCGCAGGTGCTTCTGGAAGGGGCTGCCCTCTGCAGAGACTGCCAAAAGAAGAAGGCGCTTTATCTCTGGGAGATGGAGCGGCTGCACGCAGTGAAGTTCCAGCCTCACGCAGGTGCTCTGGGGACGCCGCAGGATTATCCGCCGGCACCGAAGCTGTTCTACCGGGAGGGCGACCCGCAAAAGCTTTACCATGACCGTGCCTGCCCCTGCTGCAAACCGTTCCGGGAGGGGCCGGACTATCTGCAGTGGAAGCCGCTTTTCGGGAGAGCCGATGCGGAAGCCCTCGGCCTGACGGCCTGCGACCGGTGTTCACCGCTGGGCATCCGGTATGGGCAGACCCGGACGCAGATAGAGTCCTTCTGCAGCCAGAGAGGGATGCAGTGTGTGCTGCGGGATGGCGAGATCGACGTCACAACGTCCATCGGCGGGTGGCGGCTCGTCTGGAAGGGAAAAGATAAGATCTGGCTCTATCACAAGAACACCCATAGGAGCCATCTGACTGAGAGTGAGGACATCCCCGGCTATCACAGTCAGGCCATTCACAAGAAGACCATCATGGAGTATTTGGAATACATCGTCCAGCACGATCTCTACCGGAAAAACAGTCCGCTCCCGGAGACGGGGAGTGTCCCTGCCGCAAAACCGCCGGAGCCGACCCATCGGGGACACGGCCATCACCGGGACGCAAAGGGGGCAAAGCATTTCCAAAAGCACAAGACGAACAAGGTGAAGGTGAGCTCACTGGAACAACTGCAGGCGCTGGCCCGGCAGAAAATGACCGGAGAAGAGGAATAAAGACAAACAAAAATCCCGCCCTTTGTACATAGAGTGCAGAGGACGGGACATTTTGCATTTTATGAGGAAGGCTTACTTCATCTTGCTCTTGGCCTTCATGCGCTGCTCGTGGTTGAGGATCTGCTTGCGGATGCGCAGGTTCTCGGGAGTGACCTCCAGCAGCTCGTCCTGAGCAAGGAACTCGAGGCAGCCCTCGAGGCTCAGCTTGCTGATGGGGATGAGGCGCAGAGCGTCGTCAGAGCCGGAAGCACGGGTATTGGTCAGGTGCTTGGTCTTGCAGACGTTGACATCGACGTCCTCGCCGGAAGCGGTGTAGCCGATGACCATGCCCTCGTAGACCTTCTCGCCGGCGCCCACCAGCAGAGTGCCGCGCTGCTGAGCGTTGAACAGGCCGTAGGTGACGGCCTCACCGGTCTCAAAGCTGACCAGAGAACCGGTGGAGCGGTTGGCGATCATGCCAGCCC
>OGJK01003814.1_pt1 | contig 9912 bp, 11 predicted proteins | sample 1571961 | NCBI WGS metagenome assembly OGJK01 (sample SAMEA2582120, study PRJEB24529) | metagenome | biome: Human gut stool | place: China | collected 2011 | reverse complement strand
AGCAGATGGGAAAATTGACACAGCGGGATGATCAAGGAAATTGGTGCTTGAAAGGTGTGAAGTGGGACAAATTACGTGCAGGGAGTACAATCACAAAAGATGTGGCAGAAAAGCTGTATGGAGCACTGTGCAAGCTGAGAGATTATGAGAATACAGATTTCAGCCCAGAAGAGGTTGAGAGGGTCAATGATTTTAGTAAGAGTCAGGCGTACCTATTGTTGGAGAAACTCCAGAAAGAACGAGAACAGCATCAGTGGATTCCTGTAACGGAGCAGTTGCCGGAACCAGAAACCTATGTATTGGTTTCGTTCTCCAACTTTTCATTGCCGATTATAGGAAGATATGCCGAGAATGAAGAAGGCGGGGCGTGGTTTGCTGGCGTTGAGGATGAACCACTCGTCAGCCAGGACATGTTCGTGAATGCCTGGATGCCATTGCCGGAGCCTTACAGAGAGGAGACTTAGGATGAAGAGACAGATTAATTTTGAAACAGCTATGGAACTGGCGAAGAGAGGCAAGGAAGTATTTACATTAATGCCAACAGACGGCAGTGATTCATGGTCTTTCATGGAGCCTGGAACACTGCAGGAGATGTTAGAGGGTGTCCTGTTCTTTGAGGAGACGGACGAACCGATCCCGGCAAAAATGAAAGTAGATAATAGCACACTGGAATGGCTTCAGAAAAGGTTTGAGGTAGCTAAGTAGAGCCAATATGCGTTAACTCAATTAAGAGTTGAGTTAAATTAAAAATTACTTGGAAATTGGAGGTGAGACCAGTGGACAAGCAGATTCTGGTAGATTACATAGATGCCTGTAAGGTTGTTGATGATACCAAGGAGGAAATCCGGAAACTGAAGAAAAATAGAAAACGAATCTTGACAGATACTGTAAAAGGTTCATCGCATGATTTTCCGTATACGCTTCAAACATATCGGACAGAGGGACTTGCTTATTCAGTGGTGAAAGATCCGGATGAGCTGGATCGGCTGGAGGTGGTGTTAAAAGAACGGTTGCAGAATGCAGAAAGAATCAAACGACAAGTAGAGGTGTGGTTGAATACGATTCCGATGCGGATGCAGCGGATTATCCGGTACAGGATTTTTGAGGATCTTCCGTGGAGCCAGGTGGCTGTGAGAATGGGAAGAAGAGCAACCGAGGCAAGTGTCAAAATGGAATATCTGAGATTTATGGGTAAAAAGTAAAGTTTGTTACGATTGTTACACATGTTACGAATCAAAATGTTATAGTGTAACCTGAAGCCAAAGGCATACAGCTGACGGCTTCCCCCACAAGCGGCGGGTCAGCAGAAGCCCGCCGCCAACCCCTTTCGGAACGTAGCTCAGTCGGTCAGAGCAGCTGGCTTATATCCAGCGTGGCGGGGGTTCGAGTCCTTCCGTTCCGATTTGCGAGGTAGAGCAGTCAGGTAGCTCGCCAGGTTTATACCTTGAAGGGCTTTGGTTCAAATCCAGTCGTCGCCGTTAATTTTATCGCAGTTCTAAAAATTATACGCATTTATACGCATAAAAGCATTGACATTATGCGTATAAATGCGTATAATTATATTGTAACAGACAACAACATACTTTTTGAGGTACAGAATGAAGAGAAAAGATTTAATTAAGCGCCTCGAAGCAAAAGGGTATTATTTGAAAAGAAGTGGTGGAAATCACGACTTGTATTCAAATGGGCAACATAGTGAGCCAATACCAAGGCATTCGGAAATTAATGAAATGCTTGCGAAGGGGATTATCAGAAGACTGGGGCTTTAGCCCCAGGAACTGATAAGATTCATTTTGTATTTCGATATATCATAAAACGGAGGGAGAAAACATGAAAGGAGCGTATCCGGTTATTATTAGGCCAACAGATGATGGATATTATGTGGATATACCAGACTTTAATTCGGGTACACAGGGAGAAAGCATTGCCGATTCAATGGAAATGGCACGAGATGCAATTGGATTAATGGGTATTGATTTGGAGGACGAAAAATCCCCCATTCCAGAGCCATATTCACGGAAATTTGAAACAGAAAAGGGCGATATTGTAACATTAGTCGATGTTGATTTCTCGGAATATCGCAAAAAACAGGATAATAGGGCGATTAAGAAAAATTGTACGATTCCGTATTGGTTAAGTATTGAAGCGGATAAGGCTGGAATTAATTATTCACGGTTATTGAAGGAGGCGATTATGAGAACGTTGCACATTACAGATAGTAGAAATATTGTCTAGTAGGCGAATGCCAAGCAAAATTATTTTAGAATACGTAATAAAGAGTAAAAGGGCCATCACCGCGTGGCTCTTTTCTTATACCCAAAACCGACGAATGCGAGGTGATACCATGGCCAGAGCGCCAGATCCTAGAATTGAACAGGCGAAGGCCATGTACCTTCAAGGTGCAAAGTTAGTTGAGATTGCAAGTCAACTAAATCTGCCGGAGGGAACGGTCCGCCGCTGGAAATCCACTCATAGGTGGGAAAGCGAACGTTCGGATAAGAAAAGCGAACGTTCGAAAAAAAGAAAGCGTGGCGCTCAGCCAGGGAACAAGAACAGTTCCGGTGGGCCGCCGGGAAATAAGAAAGCAGTTACTACGGGAGAGTTTGAGACTCTCCTTTTTGATTGCCTGGATCCGGAGGAGCAACGCCTGACACAGACAGTTCCGGAGGACAAGCAGAAACTCCTCATGCAGGAGATCCAGTTGCTTACAGTCAGGGAGCGTCGGATGCTAAAACGGATTGATCTGTTGCGGAAGTCCTTGGATGATTCCGGAGTAGCGTCTGGTGATGAAACTGGTATGACTGCGGTAGGACACCGGAAAGGAATCGAGAAAGACAGAGAAACAGATCTTCTGGAATATCGCGGGAAGCTTGGGCAGATCCAGAATATTGAAGATGCTTTGACCCGCGTCCAGGCGAGAAAGCAAGCGGCTATTGATGCATTGCATCGGTATGGTGTGGATGATGCCAGACTGGAGATTGAAATGATGAAACTTGATCTGGCAGCATTGAAAGTCAGTGGGCAGGAGCAGGAAGTTGAGGACGATGGATTCTTAGATGCTTTAAATGCTGAGGCAAGTGGTTTGTGGGGTGATACAGGTGACAATTAAGGAACGCATTACGCATATGCGCGAGAGATTGCAGAAAATGAAGTCTCAGAGAGGAATCCTCACAAAACTTCAGGTATTTAAGTTTAAACCATTTTCGCATAAGCAGAAGCAGGTTCTCACCTGGTGGATGCCCGACAGCCCTGTGAAGGATTATGATGGCATTATTGCAGATGGGGCGATTCGATCTGGAAAGACAGTCTGCATGTCGTTGTCATTTGTACTGTGGGCGATGGAGAAATTCAGTGGTCAGAACTTTGCCATGTGTGGTAAGACTATTGGATCTTTTCGGAGAAATGTTCTGTTTTGGCTGAAGCTGATGCTCAAGAGCCGCGGGTATCAGGTGACTGATCACCGGGCGGACAATCTGGTGGAAATTAGCAGAAAAGGAACCACCAATTATTTTTATATTTTTGGCGGCAAGGATGAGCGCAGTCAAGATCTGATCCAGGGCATTACGCTGGCAGGTGTTTTCTGTGATGAGGTTGCACTGATGCCGGAAAGCTTCGTCAACCAGGCAACTGGCCGTTGTTCTGTGGAGGGTTCTAAGTACTGGTTTAACTGCAATCCAGACGGGCCGTACCACTGGTTCAAAGTGAACTGGATTGACAAGGCTATTGGGTATCTGGGAAAGAAAAGGGCTGAAAAGCTACAGGAAGAAGCCAGGGAAGAGGGCATGGAATTAAACCTGAAAAAGCTTCTTTATGTGCATTTCACAATGGATGACAATCTGAGCCTTTCAGAAGCTATAAAAGCCAGATACCGCAGTATGTATCATGGCGTATTCTTCAAACGCTATATTGAAGGTCTCTGGGCAATGGCCGAGGGTATCATTTATGATATGTTCAACCATGATAAGAACGTTGTGGATGCAGAGGCCATAGCGGCAGAATACCGTCAAAGAACAGGACATGAGTTCTGGAACGGTGATAAGTATGTTAGCTGTGACTATGGTACCCAGAACCCTACAGCGTTCTTGCTTTGGAGCAAGGGTGCTGACGGCAAGTGGTATTGTCGTAGGGAGTATTATTATTCCGGTAGGGATAAGGGAAAACAGAAGACAAACAAAGAATTTGTCGATGATCTGATCATGTGGCTTGCAGGCGAGCGGGTTCGGGCTATAATCCTGGATCCGGCCGCAGCATCTTTTAAAATAGAACTGGAAGAGGCTGGATATAAAGTTAAAAAAGCAAAGAACGATGTTTTGGATGGAATCCGATTTGTAGCAACACTGCTGCTTTCGGGTTCTATTTTTGTTGATATTTCTTGTGAGAATCTGATCAAAGAATTTGCTTCCTATATCTGGGATGCCAAGGCGGCAGAACATGGTGAGGACAAACCAGTGAAGGAACACGATCACGCCCTGGATGCCCTTCGGTATTTTTGTTACACGATTATCCGCAGGATTGGCGGTGTGAAGATCTTAAAGTGAGGTGAGAAGGATGGATATTGAAGTAATTAAGAAGTTGATCCGGAAGTATCAGCCGGGACATACGGATTTTGTGATGTGTGTTGAAAAGGCGAAGGCTTACTATCGGAATGAGACAGATATTATGTTTCCGTTGCTGAAAGAGAAACAGGAGGAAAAAGAAAAGCCGCTGCGGAATGCGGATAACCGAATTCCGTTCAACTTTCACGGGCTGCTTGTCAATCAGAAAGCTTCTTACATGTTCACAGCGCCTCCACTTTTTGATTTGGGGGAGAAAGCGGCCAATAAGACATTGATGAAATTTCTGGGAGACAAATACGCAAAGATATGTAAGGATCTGTGCATTGAAGCATCAAATTGTACTGTTGGGTGGCTGCATATCTGGAAAGACAATAAAGGACTCTGGAAGTATGCGGTGGTACCAGCGGAGCAGGTGATTCCGGTGTGGTCGAATAGTTTGGAAAAAGAATTGCTTGGCGTGTTCCGGAGCTATCAGAATATTGATGATGAGACCGGTGACGCTTACACCATTTACGAGTACTGGAATGAGGCAGAGTGCGCGGCGTATCGGTTAAAAACGGGCGATGAGCTTGATCAGCTGCTGCCATATCAAATGTTCATGGTGGATCCGATGCTTTGCGAATACACTGATACCTATCAGCACGGTGTTGGTGAGGTGCCGTTTTTCCCGTTTTTTAATAACAATATTGATACGGATGACCTGAAAAATATCAAACCGCTGATCGATGTCTATTGTAAAGTGTTCAGCGGTTTTGTAAATGATCTGGAAGATATCCAGGAGGTGATTTTTGTCCTGACCAATTATGGTGGTACGGATCTGGGACAGTTTCTTCGGGATCTCAAAGACTACAAAGCAATCCAGATCGAGAGTGATGGTGACGGTGATCATTCCGGTGTTTCCACGCTGACGATTGAATTGCCAGTGGAGGCCCGTGAGAAACTGCTGGAGATCACCAGAAAGTGCATTTTTGAACAGGGCATGGGCATTGATCCGGATCCGCAGAACTTTGGAAATAGTTCCGGTGTTGCATTGCAATTTTTATATTCTCTGTTGGAGCAAAAAGCAGGTTTGCAGGAGACAGAATTTAAGTTAGCGTTTGGAAGCTTCATTCGGTGTGTTTGCAGACTGCATGGAATTCCAATTAAGGATGATACCATTGTCCAGACATGGACCAGAACAAGTGTGAAGAATGATCAGGAGCTGTCTCAGATCGCTTCCAAGAGTAAAGGTATTGTTTCAGACGAGACGATTGTGGCACATCATCCGTGGGTGGAGGATCCAGAAAAAGAAATGGAGTTATTGAAAGAACAGGAAGAGAACGGAATGTCAGAAATTTCGGATATGTTTCCGGAAAATAATTCGAATGATATAGGGGAATATAACCAGGATGGTGATGAGTAATGGGTTACTGGGAAAGGCGGCAGGAAGAAAACTATAGGGCTGGTGAAATGAAAATCAATCAGTATTTTACCAGATTGGAAAAGGCGTTTAACCAGGCTAAGAGAGAACTTCAGAAGACCGTAGAGAGCTTTTATTGGCGTTATGCAGAGGAGAATGAGTTGACCTATGCGGAAGCCCAGAAACAGCTAGATAAAGGCTTGCGAGAGTTTGTGAACCTGTCAATGCAGAACATTGGCAAATATAACCAAGATGTAAATAACATGTCTATCAAAGCCAGAATGACCCGCTACCAGGCGCTGGAAGCGCAAGTAGACGCAATTTTGAGGCAGTTGTATGCAGTTGATTATCAAGCTGATGCAGAGAAGACCATGCGGGAAATCTACGGCGACACTTATTATCGGACATGGTATGGTATTGATCAATATCACGGATTTCATGCGGCGTTTGCCCAGATTGATCCAGGAACGGTTGATGCACTTTTAAAATATCCATTTAACGGAGCCAATTTTTCAGACCGCCTTTGGAAACAGAAGGAACATTTACAGACGCAGTTAATGGAATCATTGACAACGATGATGATTCAAGGAACGCCGCCACAGAATCTGGTTGATGCGTTTGCAAAAAAAATGAACTCCAAAAAGAGGGATGCTTATCGTCTGCTCCATACAGAGAGTTCCTATCTGATGAGTGAAGCTACTCATACAGGATATAAGGAAGATGGAGTGGAACGGTACCAGATTTTGGCTACATTAGACAGCAAGACTTGCCAGATTTGTGGGAATCTGGATAGGAAGATCTATCCGGTGTCCAAAGCGGTGACAGGAAAGAATATGCCACCGTTTCATCCATTTTGCAGGTGTACGGATGTTCCCTATTATCCGGATACACCAACAGACGGTAAACGGGCCGCAAGGGATGTAGAGGGCAATAGTATCGAAGTGCCAGAGGATATGACCTATGAGGAGTGGAAGAAACAGTTCCAAGATAAAGAAGAAAAAACACAGGAGGAATTGCAATCATCTTCTACAAATGGTAATATCGTAGATATAAAATTCAAGTCTCAAAAGAGCAGCGTGGAAGTGCGAGAGGACAGGAAAACTGTTATTGAAGCGTATGCTACGCTGCCTCCGAAAGCACAGCGGGTTATGGCAGATATAACGATTGATCTTGGAAATCCAGGAAGCGCCTGCGACTATGAGAATGGTATCATTTATGCTGCATCAAATGCGGAAAAGGAAGATATCTATCACGAATTTGGACATCTGGTTGAACACCGAATGATGCATCTGGCAGATGTTGAAGCGTATAAACAGTATTTGGTGGAAGGACTTACGGATGCAGATATAACCCAGGAAACGTATTATAATACAGCGGGACAACCGAAAAGAATATTTATAGTTCATGGCGATCGCTTTGTAAGTGAATATCAAGGGCGTATATATGTGAATTCACTTTTGGAAGCAATTAATGCGGATGGAAGTATAAAGACTGAAAGATTGTTTGAGACTATTTCAGAACCTTTTAGACTGTATCAAAAGAAGCAGTTAAATGGGCATCAAGAAATCTATGATTTTATTGAGAGGGTTGTAAAATGAGTTTGAAAGAGGAACTTCTGCAAATAAAAACATACGAAGAATATGAACCGCAGAGAGAAAAATTCCGAAGCGTTGTCAGAGATAGGGAAGTGTTGGAACATTTGAATATGCTGTATGGAAAAGGATATATTGGCGGAGATATTGAACATGGTCTCATAGAAGAGGTTTATAAGACACCACCGGGAAAAGGAAAACAGCGTATTGGAAGATAAGGAGATGACTGGATGGATAATTTCAAAGTTATTTATAAGATATTGAAGTTATTAGAAGTGGCTATGGACTATGATGAGTTTGATAGGAATCAGCTTACTGCTGAGTATTTAGGTATTTCTAAAAATCGTCTTGATGCAATACTTACTATGCTTCAGGAAGAAGGATATGTTCACGGAGTCATGTATGTAAGGGGACTTCATGGAGTGAAATTAGATCCAAGCTTTGGGATTACGTTAAAGGGTCTGGAGTATTTAGAAGAAAATTCAACAATGAAGAAAGCGGCTGCATTAATAAAAGGAATAAAGGACACAATACCAGGACTTTAATGGTTCTGGTATTTTTTATACCAATTAAAAAGTTGTGATATCACAACTGGAAAGAAGGTGATTTTATAGAATGTTTTATGGAATCGGTGGATGAAGTTTAGGCACGCAGTGATGCGTGTTATTTTTATGCCCTGCCATAAGGCATAAAACTGGGCACTACTCTGCCGGGAGTATAACCGGCTGATCCCAATACCCGGAGAGCGGGAATAAAAATCTATGGAGGAAGAAATGATGGAATGGTTAAAAACAATTTTGGAAAAGGCAGTGATCACAGACGGCAAATTGGATGTTGAGGCAACCATGAAGTCGATCAATGCTGAGTTCCCGAAGCATGCAGTACCGAAACAGGATTACAATGACAAGGTGAAAGAGCTGACCACAGCCAATGACACGATCAAGGATCTGAAAAAGAACAATGCGGATAATGAAGAACTTCAGCAGAAGGTCAAGAACTATGAGACGGAGATTGCTGGTTACAAAACAGCAGCAGAAAACGCCAAGAGAGAATATGTCCTGAAGGACAAGCTGAAAGAAGCTGGTGCTACGGATGTAGATTACATCATTTATAAGCAGGGTGGTCTGGATAAGTTTACCTTTGATAAAGACGGTAAAGTGATTGGCCTTGATGACGTGCTGAAACCGATGAGAGAGGCATCACCGCATCTGTTTAAAAATGCAGGTGGGACTGGTGGGTACAATCCGGCTGGTGGTGGAAAACCTCCAGTAAATAATCCATTTGCGAAAGAAACCTATAACTTGACAGAGCAGGGCCGTTTGTTTAAGCAGAATCCAGAGCAGGCAAGGCAGATGGCAGCGGCTGCAGGCGTAAAACTTTAAGAAAGAGAGGATTTTTAAATGGCAGGAACAACTTTACAGGACGTAATCGTCCCGGAACTTTTTAACCCATACGTGATCAATCGGACAATGGAATTGTCTGCGCTGTATCAGAGTGGAATTATTACCAATACTTCAGAATTTGATGCCCTGGCATCCCAGGCAGCGCCAACAGTGAATATGCCGTTCTTTGAGGACCTGACTGGCGAATCCGAGCAGGTTATTGAAGGGGAAGATCTTGCTGATAATAAGATCACATCGAATAAGGACGTGGCTACAATTCTTCGCCGTGCGAAAATGTGGTCCGCGACTGATCTGTCTGCAGCACTTGCTGGCACTGATCCAATGATGGCGATTGGTACCCTGGTGGCAAGATTCTGGGAGCGCGATATGCAGAAGGAACTGATCGCTATTCTCAAAGGTGTATTTGGCACTGTACCGGCAGGAACTAGTGGGGATCCAGCAGAAGAGACCAGACTGGAATCCAACATTCTGGATATTTCCGGATTAAGCGGTACAAAGGCAAACTGGTCTGGTTCTGCATTTATTGATGCGGAACAGAAACTTGGAGATGCGAAGGCACAGTTGACTGGTATCTGTATGCACTCTGCGACAGAGGCATATCTGAAGAAGCAGAATCTGATTGATACAGTACAGCCATCTAATGATGTTGCATTTGGTACTTACCAGGGTAAGCGTGTGATCATCGATGATGGATGTCCAGTAGAGAATGGAGTGTATACCACATACCTGTTTGGCAATGGCGCTGTGGCTCTTGGTAACGGCAATCCGGCTGGATTTGTACCAACTGAGATGGACCGTGCAAAGCGCAAAGGTTCCGGTATTGATTATCTGATCAATCGTAAGACCATGATCTTGCATCCGAGAGGAATTGCATGGCAGAACGCTGCGGTAGTGAAGACTGAAGGACCGTCCAGAATAGAGGTGGCAAATCCGAAGAACTGGAAGCCGGTTTACGAGGCAAA
>OGJK01003811.1_pt1 | contig 9915 bp, 9 predicted proteins | sample 1571961 | NCBI WGS metagenome assembly OGJK01 (sample SAMEA2582120, study PRJEB24529) | metagenome | biome: Human gut stool | place: China | collected 2011 | reverse complement strand
TGTTGAGCGCCAGGTTGCGCCCCATCACTGCCATACCGACAACGCCGATCTGTTGCTTGGACATTACATACTCCTGTCAGGTTTCTATAAATGCGAACTATCTCGCATGCAAAAGCTACACTTATGTTAACCCAAGATAATGAAAACCGATAACCATTACTGGTTGCGTAAAATGCCATTTACTTACTATAACTAGCAATAGCCGTTAGGGTTCTGCTGTTGCCATTTCCATGAGTCCCTAATCATGTCATCCAAATTACGCTTCGCTTCCCAGCCAAGTTCTATCCGCGCCTTAGAAGGATCCGACCAGCACTCTGCAATATCTCCAGGCCTTCTAGCTGTCAATTGATAAGGTATGGACAACGTAGTTACACGTTTGAATGCATCCAGCAGTTCGAGAACCGAATATCCCTTACCTGTGCCAAGATTATAAATTTTCAGATTTGACGAGCCAGGTCGATGCTTCAATGCTGCAACATGTCCCTCAGCTAGATCCATAACATGGATAAAATCACGCACGCCAGTGCCATCTTTTGTTGGATAGTCATCTCCATACACTGATAGGTGTTCACGCTTGCCAATGGCAACCTGACATATAAAAGGCATAAGATTATTAGGGACTCCGGTAGGACTTTCCCCAATTTGGCCCGATGGATGTGCTCCAACAGGATTAAAATATCTCAAAATTGTCACATTTAGGCTAGGATGAGCTTTTGATAAATCACGGAGAATCATTTCCGCCATTAGCTTAGATGTACCATATGGATTGGTTGTTCCACCCACTTTACAAGCTTCAGTCAATGGAATTGACTCCGGCTCACCATATACTGTAGCAGAAGAACTAAAGATCAAATTCTTGACACCGGCATTTATGATCTCTTCAAATAGACAAAGACTCCCTGCAATGTTTACTTCATAATATTTAAGTGGGTACAAAACTGATTCATTAACTGATTTAAGACCAGCAAAATGGATAACATCTGTTATCCTATTTTCAGAAAATATCTGCCTAAGTAATTCTCTGTTTAGAATATTTCCTTGATAGAAAATCGGCTCACAACCAGTTATTGTCTTAATTCTGTTCAACGCTTCATAAGATGAATTAGAAAGATCATCAATAATAATAACTTTTTCACCCTTCTCAAGAAGGGTTAAAACAGTATGTGAGCCTATATAGCCAGCTCCGCCGGTTACAAGTATAGACATATGCATTCCGCCCTTAATTTTTCAGTTAACAATATACTAATAAGAAACGTTGTAGCAAAAACAAAGTATTTAATCACTTTGATTTATTAATATATTAATTAATTTATCTGTTGCGTAATTCTCGTCAAAAAGTTCTTCCGCAAGACGTCTGCTTTCCAACCCCATTGATACGATATTTTCAGGGTTATTGACAAAAAAGGCCATAGCATCAGCAAGCTCATTAACAGTCCAGGGAGGAACTATCAAACCGTTCAGACCATCGCGAACAGTCTCACGGCAGCCAGGTACATCAGTAGTGATCACTGCCCTGCCTATAGCCATGGCCTCTTGTGTGCTACGTGGGATACCCTCTCGATAAGAAGGCAAAACAAAAATGCTCAATCCTTCCAAATAACTTTTTACATCAGAAATTTGCCCAAGAAACTCTATATGCCCTTCATTTTTCCATGCACTTATTTGCTCTTGGGTAATGCCGCCTGGGTTATCATCAATCGCTCCTGCGATACTAAATTTTACATATGGATATTTTATTTTAATGATCCTGGCAGCCTGTACAAATTCCCTAACTCCTTTTTCAACAAGGAGACGCGAAACCATTCCAAAATGAATGTTACTCCGGTTAGGTTTTTTGTACGAGTACTCATTAAGATTAACACCAATCCCACCAATTACTTCAGAATCTGAGATGAAAATTTTGTTTTCCATAATGAGTTCGTTATAATCATCAGAATTTAAAAACAAAACTTTCTTCGCTCTTGGCAATGTCACTTTATAAAGAAAAGTTTGGACTAATCTTAATATTTTTTTCTTATAAGAATCCTGACCTTGGTGTTTTGTATAACAAAAACCGAGTCCCTCTAATAGATTATAAATATTTTTTACACCCGCTAACCTAGCAGCTAGCGTGCCGAAAATAACAGGTTTTGGGAAAAAACAAAAAACGACATCAGGTCCTATATTTCGTATTTTTTTAGATAATGCTACTGTATTCAACATATCTAAAAAAGGATTCATACCCGATCTCGAAAATTTATACTGATCGGGTATAGCGCCGAACATTGAAATTTGACGGAATTTTTCCTCATCGCGATCCATGGTTAATGTATGAACTGTTACTCCCATAGAAACAAGACTTTCGATAAGTTTTTTCCTAAAAAGGATAATGGTATTAGATTGATTTCCAATGAGCAAAATTTTCATTAAGTATCCTGTTTCATTCTATACATGCTCAACCATTTGCTAACGACAGAATCGATGGAGAAATTATTTATAATATGATTCCTATTGTTAGTTTGTAAAATGCACTTACGTTCTTCCGTTAACCCTTCAATTTCAATAATTTTATTTGCTAATGCCTTAGGGTTTGAAACAGGTACAATAAAATCATTATTGCCAATAACTTCTTTCACACCTCCAGCATCAGTACTAACAGCGATTCGCTGACAAGCCATAGCCTCAGCAACAACTAAACCAAAACCTTCCCATGCGGAAGATAGTACAAATAAATCACAAGCAGAATAGTAATCTTGCACTTCATTTATGCTTCCCAGCAATTTCACACGGGATGCCAAATTATAATCTTTTATCTTCTTCTCGAGTACAGTACGGACTTCTCCCTCACCTATAATTACTAGTTTATAGTGCTTCGGCAATAAATTAAATGCATCAAGAAGATTCGGGTAATCTTTAGCAGGGGTTAATCTTCCAACAGAAAGAATCATAATCTCTTCATCTTCAATACATAATTTCTTTCTGAGTATCTTACGTACTTCGCTACTAAAATTAAAAACGTCCGTATCTATACCATTATAATTAACAAATGATTTTGACGATGAAAATGATTTTAATTCAATGAATTTTTCCAGAGCCTCCTGACTGACATTTGTATTTATATCACATAAATGATCGGTAACACGGTACGCTAACATGCGAAATCTACCGCCTTCGTTTTTACTATGCGCAGTACATATAAGATTAAAATTACAGCCAGATATTAAACGTACCATTCTTGTCATAATATTGGCATGGAACATATGGCTATGAACAACATCTGGTTTAGTATCTGATATTATATTACGTAGTTTAAATAAGCTAGATAAAAAGCTAATAACCGTTTTCTTCATATCTAAACAATAAATTTTTATGTCCTTCCTCGCAGGTGTAATTACTGCATTACCAGAAAGAGCTACTATCGTAACATTATGCATTTCCTCTGCGAATCTATCGGCTAATAAGCACAACTGCCTTTCAGCACCTCCCAAGCCGAGTCCTGTTATAACAAATAATATATTCATTTTTTAATCTCGTATAAACGACATTGTATATAGCGCATTAGCATTTTAGCTTTTTTGAAAAAGCTTACTTCTCGCTTTAATTGATCTAAATAATATAAGCCAAAGCCTTTTGGGTTTGCTTTGAGTTGTGCAGAAAAATTTTTAGAAAGCCCATCATCCAAATATTCGCTTAAATATATAGCTTTGACTTTATGATATTTTATAAGTGCGCAGTCAGTGATTTTATTCCAAATAAACAACTCAGGAACAAACTTTTCATTTTCATAAGAAGGGAATGGGAATTTTAATAACATTTCTCTTTTAAAACAATATGCCAAATCACCCGCAAATAAATGTCCCGCTTCAGTTGCGCGAAGATAACAGACATCAGTAGTAACGGCAGAATCTAAATTATCACCAATTACATCCCCATTAAAATATGCTCTACGAAATGCAACTCCAGATATAGCTTTGTTTTCGGTTTCAACTTGTTGAAGACTATCAGTAATAGAAGTTATAGCATCTGTAGTTAAGGCATCGTCACTATCAACAATAAATACATATTCAGAATTACATAATTTAACACCAGTGTTTATTGCTTGTGGCTTGCCTAAATTTATCTGTTTGTGATAAAATATATTAATAATATTCTCTTGTTGAAATGATTCTATTAACGCTTGTGTGTCATCCTCACTACCATCATCTATGACAATCCACTCAAAATCTTTTGTTACCTGATTAAGTAATGAAATATATAATCGCTTAAGAGTATAAGCACGATTATATGTGGGTGTTAAAATTGAAATCATTTACTAAAGGTCCTTCTAAGCATACATTTTAATAATAACTTTAACCGGCTATTATTAAGTCTAAAGCCATATTTTACTAGAAAAACCAATTGTAAAAACTTATTTTTAGCAAAACAAATTTTAAAAAATTTATCAAAATCATTTTTCACTTCCTTTGATAGAAGATACTTATAATTGTCATAAAATGATTTTTTTACGATAAAGTGTTCTTTAGAAAGTAGGTAATCGACTTTTGAAGATAATTTAGCACGGATTCCATTATTGAATGTTTTTTGTCCAGTCACTGCCTCAGCATGTTGTCGATAAAGCATTAATTTTTTTGGTAAAAAATATACATATCCTACAGCATGAGCAATTAAGCTTACTATATCGTCGTGCAAATGAACATAGCCACGGTAGTCAGTAATAATATTTACCATTGCTTTATTAAACATAATTGAACAACCCTGATAGCCACCATTAAAAAACAAAAAATCTTTTAGACTATCAGCGTGATTATGAGAAATGCCTGAGAAATCTATATCGCCTGTTTCATCATCAAAAGCATATCCATCAGTATAGATAATACAGGGTAGATCACAGGTAGCTAGCCCCTTATTCTCTGCAAAAGAGAACATAGAACTCAATTTATTTTCAAGCCAAATGTCATCCTGATCGCAAAAAATGGCATAATCTGTTTGCACATATTTTACTGTAGAAAGGAAATTTTTTCCGGCACCAAGCCTTGTTATTCCATCTTCGATAAGATTAATACGGCTATCATTTAACTGCATTTTCTTTATGATGCTAACAGTATTGTCTTTAGAACCATCATCATGAATATAAAGTATCCAGTCCTTATACTTTTGTTGCTGCAACGAAAGGAGCTGATTCTCAATATGCTCACCACCGTTATAAGTCGCCATTAAAATAGTTATTCGTTTATTTTGCATTTAACTGTAAACCGCCATAAAATATATATACAGATAATTAATTTCATGTTGCCAGAGAAATTTGTTATTAAGGTTTCCGCAAAAAAGGAAGTAAACAGCCCTACAGCAAGAACAGCATATATAAGCATCGCGACTGGGCTGTCTTGCCTTGCACAAATATAAACTGAAGCGTATATTACCCCATAAAACATCGCTCCAAAAGCGACTCCGTATAAAGAATAATCCTGGAAAAAAGGTTGCATCACAGTGAAAACATTAGTAGGAACCGGCACATTTACATATTCCATTATTGTTTTTACAGGCTCGGTAGAAGATAATCCTAATTTATATAAAATTGCAAAAATAAACCTAAAAGTATATATCCCTGAATCACCACTACTATCCAATTCAGATAACTTACTCAATGCCAAAAGCGGGGAGTATATATATACACCTAAAACTGAACTCACAGTAGCATTATCTTCAGAAGACATTCTTATGAAATGTAAAAGAAGAATAGTAACAGTTATTATTGGAGCCAAGAGGAATAGTTTCCTCTTGTTCAAACCAACTGTCATTTCACGAATTATTAGGTAAATTAGAATCGGTGTGACGATAGCAAACTTCCCCATAGTGCCAATACAAAATAATAAAATCCATAATAAAATAGAATACTTATTTTTTTTCGTAGTATCAGCCAAACAAACTATAGCAAATATTGCCACCATAACTGGATATACTGCCGTCAGTAGAGTAAACTTTACTCCATCATAATCATCGATTATGTTAGCCAAGCGGAGATTAAGGAAAAAACTTGCCGGCCCTCCCTTACCTACATTATAAATCTCCCAAACTGAATAAAGAGATAACGGCAATACAACAATCCAATATCGACTACATACATACCTTTTATTGATAAATAAACTTCTGCTATCAGTAGTGAGAACAACCAACTCCCCTATCATCAGAATAAAATAAAGAATTGAATACCAAATAATGAAAGCATAAAAACTTATTTCAGAAAACTCATTAAAATCATCATATGCAAATAGACCAACAATACTAACTAAGAAACATGCAAAACAATGAAGTGATAAGGGAGATGTTAAATTAGTTTTTATAAAATAAAGCGCAACAAATATTCCTAAAGAGGAAATGATTGCAAGTAACAAAACATATATCATGGTTAGCCTTTATTTCATCACTGTAATTTAATGATAAAATTACCGTCTATCAATGCTTTTATCAACAATTGATAATATTAAATAGTCAACAAACATCCTTATGGACCATGCAAACGCGGCACCCATTATACCATAATGTTTTATAAAAAAATAAAGCATCAATAAGTATGGCACCAATTCAAACATATGTATATACGCCGTAATTTTTGCAAAGCCGCGAGACTGAATACTCGCAAATGGAATTTGAGCAAGTGAATTAAAAACAAAACCAACCAGAAGAATAGTCAAAATTATTGAGGGAACACCCGAAAAACTATCCCCCATCCAAATAGTCATAAACTTGTCACCAAGCAAAGTGCCCAGTAACAAAATAGGTAAAGTAACAACCAAAAGAATTAGAGAAATTATTCTTTTATTTTTCTTTCTATCAATTGCAATATTGGATGCACTTAGACGCGGAAAAATCGCTCTGGCAAAAGCACCGGGTATAATACCTAGCCTTGCAATTATTTCAGCTGGCGCAGTATAAAAAGCAACAACTGAAGCCCCCAACTGATTAGATACTATAAATCGATCAAAATACGCCATTATTGGGCTAATAATATTACTGACTGTTATCCAACCACCAAACATAAGCAGCCGTTTTAGAGTTGTAAGGCTAAACTTTAGCAAGGAGTTAATTATTATTTTTCGACACAAATAGAAAGCAGCGATAAGACAACATATACGTGAAAACACCAACCCCCAAATAGCTGATTCCAAAGATGGAACGAAATAAATAAAAATAACTGGAAGCAGAGAGAGTAATGAACCTGTAATAGATTTATATACATTCAGTATTGCAAACCGTTCTTCTCCTTCAAGTACGGCAAGCCATATTTGAGTAACCAAAAAAATTGGTATCGACAGCGCTAATATCCCCATCGAATGTACAACATGTAAATATTTATCTTGACTAATTTTTAGCAAATTTGTTATTTCATTACTAAATATGTATAGAATCGACGAGGCAATTAGCCCCATTATAATGACCAATAGTGATGATGTGAATATAATCCTTTGTTTTTCTTCAGTATCATCTCGAAAAATTGATACTTCTCTTATCACTGCACGAGATAGTCCTACATCAAAAATACTTGCATATCCGACAATTGCCATAGCGAGTGTAAAAACACCAAATATTTCTGCCCCCAACACTCGTCCTAATATACCTAGCGCGGGAATGGTAATTATAGCAGGAATAATATATCCAGCAATATTCCAGATACTATTTCTTATTACACTCATTTAAACAACTCATCTTCTGGAATATTTACCAACAGAGGAGCGCCTTGATCTTTTGATGATAAATTCAAATTACCTTTATAGGGCCATTTTATATTAATTTGTGGATCATCATATCGCAACCCTCGCTCTGATTGAGAGTGATAATAATTTGTGGTCTTATACACAAATTCTGCACTTTCACTTAATACCTGAAAGCCATGGGCAAACCCTTCTGGAATCCAGAGCTGACGTTTATTTTCTGCCGACAAATTCACTCCAACCCATTGACCAAATGTTTTAGAGGACTTTCGTATATCAACTGCAATATCATATACCTCCCCAACTATACAACGGACTAATTTTCCTTGAGCATATGGGTTTAGTTGATAATGTAACCCCCGAAGTACACCTTTAGATGATTTAGAATGATTGTCCTGCACAAAGTTGACTTTGTGCCCAACTGTTTCCTCAAATATTTTTTGACTAAAGCTTTCATAGAAAAAGCCACGATCATCACCAAAAATTTTAGGTTCAAATATAAAAACACCAGGAATATCTGATTCTATTACTTTCATCACTTAATAACCTTTAATCATTTTTTGTAGATACTGACCATATGCATTTTTGGATAGTGGTGCCGCTAATTTTTTAACTTGGTCAGCGTCTATAAAGCCTTTACGGAAAGCAATCTCTTCAGGGCAAGACACCTTAAGTCCCTGACGTTCTTCAATTGTTGCTATGAAATTACTGGCCTCAATAAGACTTTGATGAGTGCCGGTATCTAGCCATGCATATCCACGACCCATCATCGCAACAGAAAGACGCCCTTGCTCCAGATATATGCGGTTAATGTCTGTAATTTCCAGCTCACCACGAGAAGATGGCTTTAGATTTTTGGCCATATCAATCACATCATTATCATAGAAATAAAGACCGGTAACTGCATAGTTACTCTTAGGGTCTAATGGCTTTTCTTCCAGACTTATGGCGATCCCGTCCTTATCAAACTCCACCACACCATAGCGCTCAGGATCATTAACATGGTAGGCAAAGACTGTAGCACCATCCTCTTTATTTACTGCAGCTTCAAGCTGCTTCGGCAGGTCATGTCCGTAGAAGATATTGTCACCCAACACCAAAGCGCAGCTATCACCACCGATAAACTCTTCACCGATGATAAACGCCTGTGCCAGGCCATCTGGACTTGGCTGGACTTTATATTGCAGATTCAGTCCCCACTGGCTTCCATCACCCAGCAACTGTTCAAAACGAGGTGTGTCTTGTGGAGTGCTGATAATAAGAATATCTTTTATCCCAGCCAGCATGAGTGTTGACAGCGGATAATAAATCATTGGTTTGTCATAAATTGGCAGTAGCTGTTTACTCACCGCCATGGTCACAGGGTACAGACGAGTGCCAGAACCACCGGCCAGAATAATACCTTTACGCGTAGCCATCTTTTTTTCTCTATATAAAATATCAAATGCCCATATGAGGGCATTTATCTCATTAAATGGATTGAGTCGTAAAAAGTTCAGCGAGCATCCGTTTTACGCCAATATCCCAGGAGGGCAGTAAAAGACCAAAATTCGCCTGAAACTTCTCGGTGTTCAAGCGTGAATTATGCGGTCGGCGTGCTGGCGTTGGGTAAGCCGATGTTGGAACAGCATTAAGCTTTTCAATTGCCAACTCAACCCCCGCTTTTCTGGCTTCATCAAACACCAGTGCTGCATAGTCATACCAGGTTGTTGTATTCGAGGCGACCAGATGGTAAAGGCCAGCAACTTCTGGCTGCATCATTGCGACACGGATAGCATGCGCTGTGCAGTCTGCTAGCAATTCAGCGCCCGTTGGTGCACCAACCTGATCGTTGATAACGGAGAGTTCCTGACGTTCTTTTGCAAGCCGCAACATCGTTTTAGCGAAATTGTTGCCCTTCCCGGCATATACCCAACTGGTGCGGAAAATCAGGTGCTTAGGACAATGCGCCTGCAATGCCTTTTCGCCTTCGAGCTTTGTCTCACCGTAAACATTCAGCGGAGCAGTCAAATCCGTTTCACGCCATGGCTTTTCACCGTCCCCCGGGAATACATAGTCGGTAGAGTAGTGAACAACCCATGCGTCAAGCTTAGCGGCCTCTTTGGCTATCGCTTCAACGCTAGTTGCGTTGAGGAGTCTGGCAAAATCAGGCTCAGACTCTGCCTTATCTACGGCCGTATGCGCTGCGGCGTTAACGATAACGTCAGGTTTAATTGCACGGACCGTT
>OGJK01003808.1_pt1 | contig 9918 bp, 9 predicted proteins | sample 1571961 | NCBI WGS metagenome assembly OGJK01 (sample SAMEA2582120, study PRJEB24529) | metagenome | biome: Human gut stool | place: China | collected 2011 | reverse complement strand
CGGCGATTGGCGGTTTTGGTTAGCGGATCCTGATGCGCCAGCGCATCCAGTCGCGATATCAGCAGCTGATTTTGCTGGTTACGCCGCCAGGCTTCGTCAAACCAGCTCAACAGGATGAAACGCCCGCAAATCAGGATCAGCGTAAAGACGCTCCAGATAATAATGAAGTGAAGGTTGAGACCGTCATTCAGGATCCCGTTTGCGACAGGCAGGGTGATCCACAGCGGGAGGATAAAAGCGAGTAGCCCCTCAGGATAAAAATAGAGCGCCGTTAAGCCCGCGAGTAAGAGAATGACGCAAAGCGGCCAGACGTGCGGGAGCAGCAGCTGGGTAATAAACCAGAAGCAGGAGACCGACCAGATGGCGCTACAGATAAACAGCACCACGCTGATACCGGCGATGCGCCGCCAGGCCATCAGGACCAGCGCGGCAGAGAGGAGGATAATGCCGAGCATCGAGGCATCGACCATCTTCGTCAGCTGCGGCGAATGGGGATAAAGGGGATCGCTGGCCTTGAGCAGGATGTGGCGCAGCAGAATCATCACCGCGAAGCTGATATTCACGAAGGCCAGCCACGGCAGGTTCATCGCCAGCCCATGCATCACCATGGCCTGGCGCGTCGGCCAGGTTGCCCGTTCAAGCGTCGGTTTTTTTCTTTTTTCCATAAATGCCTTTCCCGTCCGGGGGATAAATCATGCAGGTGGGATATCAGTAACTATAAGCAAGCCCGGACGAAGCTCAAATGCAGAGGCAAAAAAAACCGGGCAATTGCCCGGCCGGTGGTTATTTATCCTCTTTTTTCTTCCCGAGCGTTGGCGTCTCGTCGAAGAAGTTCCACGGTTTAAGCAGGGTATGTACCCATTCCGTCGGCATAATCGGCCATTCCTCCGCGCGCGCGACGTGGGTGGTGCCGGTGGTCATCCAGACGACGTCATCCTGGCCGTTGAGCGACTCGTTATCTTTGCTGTACTGTCCCAGGCCGGTATCGTGGATGGAACGATTCGGGAATTTCCCTTCCGGATACAGCTCATCCGGGTGGTAGCGGGTCACCCACAGCTGTTTGTCCATAAAGCTCAGGCGATGGTAGATCCACTCGTCCGGGGCAAATTTCGCGCCGGTCGCCACCGGGTGCGTACCGCCCGCGTAAGGGATGATCTGGTAGGAGACCGGGTTGCCCATGCGGTTCTCTTTACTCGTGTTGCTCAGCAGGCGAATGGTGCCCGGGTCGAACTTCTGCGCCGCCTGCTGCTCGGTATCGATATCGTACTGGTTGACCTGCATGGTGCTGGTGCGCGGGCCTCCGGCGGTATTCGGCTTCACCTCCGGATCCATCGCCACCAGCTTGTTGTTTATGCCGTCCACGTCCATATCAAGACGGAAGTTATAGATGTGCTGGTGCGTGGTGCCCACGATGTTATGGTCGATCAGCGTGCCGTATTTTGTGTCGTCTTTGGCGGTGGCGTCGTGCATGGTTTTCGCCTGCACGCCTTTCACCGCTTCGATACCCGTCGCGCCGGCATCAATGCCGATGGTGCCGTTCTCGTGGAACACCCAGTCGAAGATGTAATCGTAGTTGCCCACGGTACTCACCCAGCGTACCACCAGCTCGCGGCGCTCGGCGCTGACGTTTGGCTGGCCCATCTCCTGATGCTTGTATTCTGGCCCCGCGTAGCGTTCGAAAATAGCGATCGCGCGCGGGATCTCCATCGGCGCGCCGGTGTAGTCCGGAATGGTTTCATTAAGCATCACGGCGTTGGACGGCACGTCTTTCCCGCGAACCAGCGGCGAGGTCAGGGTGCCCATGCCGTAGTCGCCGGAGTCAAGATAGGCCTTAAAGTACCAGCCCACGTCCGGATCGCCGTAGGGGACGATCATGCCGCCCAGCGACCCCTGGTACATAATCTGGCGTTTTTTGCCGTTGTCGTTATACGTGACGGTCGAAATCATCGGGCCGACGCGGGAGTCCAGGCTCAGGTGGAAATCCCAGTTCTGCCAGTGCACCATATCGCCGGTAATGGTGTAGTTCTTGCCCTCCGGCTCGACAATCTCCAGGGGTTTCTTCACCGTTTCTACCCGGTCGCGGCCGTCATACGGGCGCGGGGTGAGCGGGACCGGGATGACCGGGCCTTCTTCGATCTTCTGGATCTTCTTCTGCTCAAGGTCGACCACCGCCACCAGGTTTTCAATCGGGTGCGCCCAGTAGTTGCCGTCGCCGACGTCCAGATAGCTCACCACCTTCAACAGGCGATCTTCCTGCTTCAGGCCGTCTTTACCGTCGAAATAGCCGACGGTTAGCGGCGTGGTAATCACTTTTTTCGGGTCGGTGATGCCGTGTTTTTTAAGCACCTCGGCGAACTCGGTACTTTCGTTGATAATTTGCTGAACCGCGGTGAAATCATCCAGCAGCACCATGCCGTGCGCGTCTTTTACCGGTTCCCAGCGCAGGATTTTTTTATCCTTCAGGTCCACCACGCTTTCAATAACGTGCTTTCCATCGAGCATGACGATCTTTGCCTGGCGAGGAGCATCTACTGCGGTACCGTTGAGCACAAAGTCCCACACTTTGGCTTTCTCGGGCTCGGCAAGGGCAATCTGGGTGAAGCGGGTATTCGGTTTAAAATCCGCCGAGGCTTTCACAATCTCAACGGCCTGCTTAATTTCGTCCGCCGTCAGCGCGTTTAGCGGGTGAGGGCGTTTTTCAACCTGGAACGTCTGGTCAAGGCCGGACTGGAAAACATCGTTGATAAACGTATCGGAAATAAAGGCTTTCTTGCCTTTCATCACTACCGGCACCTCAAGCGTGAGGGGTTTCCCGTTGACGATGGCGGTTTTCGCACCCGGTTTGACCTTCACAAAGGCGCCGTCTTTCGCAATGGTGAACATCTGTGCGTAATCATCCCACTGAACGTCCGCGCCAAAGTCCTGCAGCGTTTTGTCCATCGGGACCATATGCGCCTCGCTGCCGTGGGCGAAAACAGGGGATTGCCAGGCGCAACACAGCGCAACGGCCATGGCCAGCGCCGTTCTACGGGCAGAAAAAGAAGAATTGCTTCCCATCGTAGACCTCATCTTGTTGTGTTTATTGTGTTGTTACAGCCTTATCCTGACAGGCGCCTGAGAAAAGCGTTTGCCTGCATCTGCCAGATTATTTGTCAGTCTTGCCAGGTTAAAAAAGAGCGGGGATAGGTCACATCCCCGCGATAATGACGCAATGCGATCAGTTGGCGGATCTGTCGAGATGAATAGGTACATCGAACCCCGCTGCAGTGAAGGCGTAAATATTCCCCTGAACGCGGAGATAAATTTCTCCGTTTGTTACCGTTGCAGAGGCTTTTGCATCGTTGGTAACCATGAAAGGATTGATATCTGATACGTGAGACATAAACTCTTCCGTGCTTTTTCTTGCATCGTAGAGATAAAAGTGAAACGTATTTTTAGATAAAGAACTTGCTTCTACCTGGGTGATATACAGAGTCAGACGGTCGTTAACCCGAATTTTTTCCTGAAAATTTTCATATACGGTGAAAAGATCGCGGAAGGGATAGAAGATAAACCCAAGGAAAATGACAACTACTATTCCGCCTCGCCAGTTAAAAACCCGACCGTCGCGCATAATCTATTCCTGCCCTAATCCATAACTGATCAACGGGGTCATCTCCATAAGCATAGGCACCCTGATATTTTGCAAATTCTACGGGATCGCTTGTGCCAGCAAGGATCTGAGCCATACCTGCGCCGCGCAGCAGTATCCCGTCAGGGATGCCCGCAGCCGCGCCAACCGCACCGTAATGGAAATTTCCAAAGTTGGCATATTCGGCGCGGCCCTGCTTATAATCCCAGGGACCGTGGTTTCTCACCATTTGATAAAACCATACGTAAGTCATCAATGACGCACCACCATGAAATCGAGCGATAACCATATGGCTAATAACATCAATGCCAGGTGGTGCAAATGAAGAAATATCATACGGAGTTGAATAAAAGGGAATACGCATTACCGTTCTGCCCAGCTGTCCGCGAACCGCAAATTACCGTCGCGATACGTCCAGGTTATTTTGTCGTAGCGTAGTTCAACGACTTCAAGATGATTGTGTTTTTCCTTCGTAGGGTCTTTAGTGTCATGCATTAATGGCGAAACGGAAACGACGCGAACGTTATCGAGATGCATATTATAATATTCTACCTCCTGCCCGGCGTCATTAATGCGATACCACCTGAACTCTGCTGTTTTGAGCGTTTGTCCGGTAGCCACGGCTTTCATCAGATAAGGCGAAGATGAATCAATTTCTTTTTGAAAAACAATTGGGGCATGGTTGCGTTTACTGGTGATTTTACCTGTCAAAGGATCCGTTGGCAGTCGCAGGTTATGTGTAAAACCAGTGACCTCAATGCTTCCCTCACGGCCTTGTACATCTACCGAGCCTGTTATTATTGCACCGCCGTCGTCAGTCAAGAAAAGATAAACAGGAATTGCCATAGCTTATTAATCTTCCATGTAATTTAAATCGGGAACATTCCCTGCCCTAAATAATAACCATGGTAACTATGTGGTCAATTTGCTTACTGTTTCTGTTTGTAACTTATGCACAGCACGCTGACTGGATGGCATGGTTAACCCAATCCATCCAGTGCATGCTTTCTCATAAGGCTATTTTGTTGCGCTCAACTCATTCAAGTATCTTCGCTAACGCTTGCTTTTGATTAAAAGTCACCCCGCTGGCGCGCCACCAGCGTCAGAATGGAGTAGAGCGCCACGGCCTGCTGGTGCTGGTTGAAGATCTCAACCGCCCATTCCACCACGCCCGTCGGTTTTTCTTCCGCGGTGCGCTGTTTCTTCAGCGTTTTGCGTTTGCAGGTCAGGCGCACCTGAATGGTATCGCCCGGCTTGACCGGCTCGATAAAGCGCAGGTTTTCCATGCCATAGTTGGCGATCACCGGCCCGACGCCCGCATCAACAAACAGCCCCGCGGCGGCGGAGATGAGGAAGTAACCGTGCACCACGCGCTCGCCAAAGATCGACTCTGCCGCGCCGATCTTGTCCATATGGGCGTAGAAGTGGTCGCCGCTGAGGCAGGCAAAGTTCACGATATCCGCTTCCGTCAGGGTGCGGCGCGGCGTCAGCAGGCTGTCGCCCGGCTGCAGCTCCTCGAAGTATTTGCGGAACGGATGCACGCGATCTTCCTGCACCGCTGCGCCCCGCACCCACTGCTTGCCGATGGCAGCCAGCATAGAGGGGCTACCCTGAACAGCGGTGCGCTGCAGGTAGTGCTTCACCGCGCGCAGGCCGCCCAGCTCTTCACCGCCGCCCGCGCGGCCCGGACCGCCGTGGACCAGCTGCGGCAGCGGGGAGCCGTGGCCGGTGGACTCTTTGGCGGATTCCTCGTTAAGGATCTGAATTCGCCCGTGGGCGCGCGCCGCACCGGCAATAAACTGGCGGGCAAGGGCTACATCAGCGGTAACCAGCGTGCCTGCGAGGCTGCCGCCGCCCGCGCGGGCAAGCGTCATCGCGTGTTGCGTATCGCGGTAGGGCATCAGCGTTGCAACCGGGCCGAAGGCTTCGGTTGAGTGCACCGCCGGGGTTTCATCCGGCTGCGGGCAGAACAGCAGGGTCGGCGGGAAGAATGCGCCCGCGGCCTGCAAATCTGCTTTGCCACCCAGACGGATCTCGCAGCCTGCTGCAACCAGCTGCTCCACTTTCTCCTGAACGTCCGCGCGCTGTTCGGCGTTGACCAGCGCGCCCATCTTTACCCCTTCCTGCGCCGGGTCGCCCACCACCACCTTTTCCAGACGGGCAATCAGCGCCTGGCTCACCGCCTCAATCTGGTTTTGCGGGACGATAATGCGGCGAATGGCCGTACATTTCTGTCCGGCCTTGGCGGTCATCTCGCGGACCACTTCCCGGATGAACAGGGCAAACTCCGGCCGATCTGGCGTAACGTCTTCACCCAGCACGCAGCAGTTCAGGGAGTCGGCTTCCATGGTGAAGGGAATGGAATTCGCCACAATATTCGGGTGCACGCGCAGGCTTTGCCCGGTGCTGGCGGAGCCGGTAAAGGTCACCACGTCCTGGCTGTCGAGCTGGTTGAGCAGATCGCCCGCGCCGCCGCAGATCAGGCTGATGGCGCCGTCCGGCAGCAGCCCGCTGTCGACGATGGATTTCACCATCGCCTGCGTCACCTGCGCGGTAGCGGTAGCGGGTTTGATGATGGCGGGCATACCGGCGAGCCAGGTCGGCGCCAGCTTTTCCAGCATCCCCCAGCAGGGGAAGTTGAAGGCGTTGATGTGTACCGCCACGCCGGATTTCGAGGTCAGAACGTGGCGCGCCGCAAAGCCGCCTTCTTTCGACAGCGGGATTAACTCATCTTCCGGCCACACGGTATCGTCAGGCAGCTCGCGGCTGCCAAGGCTGGCGTATGTGAACAGGGTGCCGATCCCGCCTTCGATATCGACCCAGCTGTCCGCCTTCGTCGCCCCGGTCTGGGCAGACAGAGCATAAAACGTCTCTTTCTCGCTGAGCAGGTGCTTTGCTACCGCCTTCAGCATGGCGGCACGTTCAATAAAGGTCATCCCGTGAAGCGCTTCACCGCCGCGCTCAATCGCATACCGACGGGCGGCCGCCATATCCAGCCCTTCGCTGGTCACGCTCCACAGCGCTTCGCCACTGATGGCGTGATGAATAGTGCGTTCGCGGCCCCGGCCAGACTGCCAGGTACCGGACACGAAGCTGGCTAACTGCTGCATCGCTTATCTCCAAATGTTACGTAATATCACTATTAATAGTTTAATCGTGAATCATAAAAATCAAGCTGAGTTTTAATGAATTGTTAACATTGTGATCCAGTCTTATGGATCTCCTCGTCAGAAATCGCCCGCCCAGAGGCCTGAAATAAAAGCCTTGCGAGCGACATCACAAAACAGGGAAACAATTCTTGGGGTTATATTTAACCTTTGTGTAACTTTTAAAAAACAAAGTGATTCACAATTTCGCTTTAATTTGCAAACTAACGAATCATAAAGGTGATGACGTGACGCAAGAACAACGGTTTGAGCAGCGCATAGCGCAGGAGACGGCGATTGAGCCTCAGGACTGGATGCCTGACGCCTACCGTAAGACGTTGATCCGCCAGATTGGTCAGCACGCGCACTCTGAAATTGTCGGCATGCTGCCGGAAGGAAACTGGATCGCCCGCGCCCCGACGCTGCGCCGAAAAGCGATCCTGCTGGCGAAGGTGCAGGACGAGGCCGGACACGGGCTCTACCTCTACAGCGCGGCGGAAACGCTGGGCTGCGCGCGGGAAGACATCTACCAGAAGATGCTCGACGGCAAGATGAAATACTCCTCCATCTTCAACTATCCGACCCTGAGCTGGGCCGATATCGGCGTGATCGGCTGGCTGGTGGACGGGGCCGCTATCGTCAACCAGGTGGCGCTGTGCCGCACCTCCTACGGTCCGTATGCCCGTGCGATGGTGAAAATCTGTAAAGAAGAGAGCTTCCACCAGCGTCAGGGGTTTGAAGCCTGCATGGCGCTGGCGCAGGGCAGTGAATCCCAGCGGCAGATGCTGCAGGACGCCATCAACCGCTTCTGGTGGCCAGCGCTGATGATGTTCGGGCCGAACGACGACAACTCGCCGAACAGCGCCCGCAGCCTGGCCTGGAAAATTAAACGCTTCGGCAACGACGAGCTGCGCCAGCGCTTTGTCGACAACACGGTACCGCAGGTGGAAATGCTGGGCATGACGGTGCCGGATCCCGATCTGCGCTTTGACGAAGAGAGCGGCCACTACCGCTTCGGCGAGATCGACTGGCAGGAATTTGAAGAGGTCATTAACGGGCGCGGCATCTGCAACCACGAACGCCTGGCCGCGAAGCGTAAGGCCTGGGAAGAGGGCGCATGGGTGCGCGAAGCCGCCCTGGCGCACGCGGAAAAACAACGCGCCCGTCAGGCCGCATAAGAGGAAATAACCATGAGCAATGTCTACTGGCCGCTGTACGAAGTGTTCGTACGCAGCAAACAGGGGTTGTCCCACCGTCACGTGGGCAGCCTGCATGCCGCCGACGATCGCATGGCGCTGGAAAATGCGCGTGATGCCTATACCCGCCGCAGCGAAGGGTGTTCTATCTGGGTGGTGAAGGCGAGCGAGATTGTCGCCTCCCAGCCGGAAGAGAGCGGCGAGTTCTTCGACCCGGCGGAAAGCAAGGTTTACCGCCACCCGACGTTCTACACGATCCCTGACGGCATCGAGCATATGTGAGGCAAAGAATGAATTCAGTGACTGCCTATGCCCTGCGTCTGGGCGACAACGGTCTGGTGCTCTCCCAGCGCCTCGGCGCCTGGTGCGGTCACGCGCCGGAGCTGGAAATCGACCTCGCGCTCGCCAACATCGGTCTCGACCTGCTGGGCCAGGCGCGCAATTTCCTGGCCTATGCCGCGGAGATGGAAGGCCAGGGCGATGAAGACACGCTGGCCTTTGGCCGCGACGAGCGTCAGTTCCGCAACGTCCTGCTGGTGGAACAGCCGAACGGCAGCTTCGCCGACACCCTTGCCCGTCAGTACCTGATGGATGCCTGGAACGTGGCGCTGTACGAACGTCTGACCCAAAGCCGCGACGCCCAGCTTGCCGCCATCGCCGCGAAAGCGATTAAAGAGGCGCGCTACCACCTGCGCTTCAGCCGGGGCTGGCTGGTGCGCCTGGGCGACGGCACCGAAACCTCCGCGCAAAAGATGCAGCAGGCCATCGACAATCTGTGGCGCTTTACGGCTGAACTGTTTGAGGCCGATGACGTCGAGCTGGCGCTGGTGGATTCCGGCGTGGCGGTCGATCCGCGCCTCCTGCGCCAGCCGTGGGAAAGCGAAGTGTATGCCGGTCTGAATGAAGCCTGCCTGCAGGTCCCCGCAGAGGTGGCGTACCGCACCGGGGGCAAGCGGGGGCTGCATACCGAACATCTGGGCCCGATGCTCGCTGAAATGCAGTACCTCCAGCGCGCGTATCCCGATCAGCAGTGGTAAAGGAGAAGGCTATGCAACGCCACGTCGACATCGCGCCCGCGCAAATCCCGCAGATATGGGCGCTGTTGAGCCAGATCCCGGACCCGGAAGTGCCGGTGTTAACCATCACCGATCTCGGCATGGTGCGCAGCGTGAAGGCGCAGGGGGAAGGCTGGGTCATCGGCTTCACGCCAACCTACTCGGGATGCCCGGCAACCGAACACCTGCTGGGGGCGATCCGCGAGGCGATGACCGCGCACGGCTTTACCCCGGTGCACATCGTGCTCCAGCTTGAGCCCGCCTGGACCACCGACTGGATGACCGCCGACGCGCGCGAACGCCTGCGGGCTTACGGCATCAGCCCGCCCGTGGGGCATAGCTGCCACGCGCACGCGCCTTTGGCGGTGAGCTGCCCGCGCTGCGCCAGCACCAACACCGCGCTAATCAGTGAATTTGGTTCGACGGCCTGCAAAGCGCTCTACCGCTGCAATACCTGCCGCGAGCCCTTCGACTATTTCAAATGCATTTGAGGCTGCCATGACAACGTTTCATTCATTAACAGTGGCAAAAGTGGAACCCGAAACCCGCGACGCGGTGACCATCACCTTTGCGGTGCCGCAGCCGTTGCAGGACGCCTACCGCTTCCGTCCCGGCCAGCACCTGACGTTAAAAACGACGCTTGGCGGGGACGAGCTGCGCCGCTGCTACTCCATCTGCCGGAGTACCGCCCCGGGCGAAATCAGCGTGGCGGTCAAAACGATTGAGGGCGGGCGCTTCTCCCGCTATGCCCGGGATGAGATCAAAGCGGGCATGGCGCTGGAGGTGATGGTTCCTCAGGGGCAGTTTGGCTACCAGCCCCGGGCCGAACGCGAAGGCCACTACCTGGCGATTGCGGTAGGCTCCGGGATCACCCCGATGCTGGCGATCAT
>OGJK01003803.1_pt1 | contig 9927 bp, 8 predicted proteins | sample 1571961 | NCBI WGS metagenome assembly OGJK01 (sample SAMEA2582120, study PRJEB24529) | metagenome | biome: Human gut stool | place: China | collected 2011 | reverse complement strand
AAAAAAAACAAACGAACCGCCCCGGTTTCCGTAACAGGAAGCCGGGGCGGTTTTTGTGTTGCAACGTACAGGAAAAGCAGAAAATATCTTTTACAGAAAGGACAAGCAAACTGTCCAACAGGATCGTTATAATAGACAGACAAAAGGGCATAAACGCCATCAAAGGAGAGTGCACAATGAAAAAAATATGGATGTTTCTGCTGGGCGCGGCATTTGCCGCCGAACTGTTTCTGGTTGTCTGCATGGCAAGCAGAAGTGCATCACCGCGTCAGGTAATGTACACTTTTAAGGATGATGTATGGGATGTGATCTACCGGCTGAACCGCAGATGGAATTTGTGAGAAAAGCACTTGGCTTTTTGGAGGATGGACAGACAAGCTGTCCATCTTTTTTTGTATACTGGGGTTGTGCAAAAGAGACAAAAATTTTATAGCTGTTTCACAAAACAACAAAATTTCACACAAAGAATTGCGACTGTTGTTGCACTGTGTTACAATGAGCAGAGAAGGAGAATGAACCGTGCGTAATAGTAGATTAGACCGTATACTCTATATCCAGCAGGTGCTTGTACAGGGCGGGGTGCTGAATAAACAGCAGACGGCTGACCGCTTCGGTGTCAGCGAGAAAACCATCCAGCGCGATCTTGATACCCTGCGTAGCTATTTTGCAGACAGCGAGCCGCGCCGGGAGATCTTATACAACTCCGCAAAGGGCGGCTATCTGCTGGATGATACGCTGTCTCGTTTCCTGACCAGCAGCGAGATTCTGGCAGTATGCAAGATTCTGCTGGAAAGCCGCTCCATGGTCAAGGAAGAGATGTTCCCGATTCTGGACAAGCTCATTCTGGCCTGCACACCGCTGGACCGGCTGAATCAGGTGAAAGACCTCATTAGCAACGAACGCTTCCATTATGTTGAGCCGCAGCACGGGCGCAAGTTTATCGAGAGCCTGTGGGAGATCGGTACGGCAGTAGAAAATCACAATGTTATGGAAATTACGTACTGTCGTACCCACGACGGCGAGACCCGTGTGCGCACCATTGAGCCGGTGGGCATCCTGTTCAGCGAGTATTATTTCTATCTGGCAGCGTTTATTGAGGGCATCGACAAGGACAAGCACTTCAAAAATCCACAGGATAATTCTCCGACCATTTATCGCATCGACCGCATCCAGAACTATAAGACGCTCGACCGGCATTTTGCCCAGCGATACACCGACCGCTTTCAGGAGGGCGAGATGCGCAAGCGCATCCAGTTTATGTACGGCGGCGAGTTGCAGACCATCCGGTTCGAGTATACCGGGCCAAGTCTGGAATCCGTTCTCGACCGACTGCCCACTGCAAAGGTTTTGCAGGTAACAGAAAAAGGTTGGATCGTAGAAGCTGAGGTGTTCGGTACAGGTATCAATATGTGGGTGAGAAGTCAGGGAGATTACATCAAAATTATATCGGAAATGAAAAAATAAAAGGAGTTCTGCTGTATGAACAAGGTTCGGGTCGAAGTTTTCTATCAGGATAATGCTTTGCAATCTATCCGTATCGACAAATGCGAGATGGAAGGGTTGACAGCCATTGAAAACAAGCCTATTCCAGAATGGTTTATGCCTGTTTCGGGCCGTGCCAGCTGGAAGGGTCTTGGCGAAGAAGTAAAACTCCAGACACGGAATGCAGGGCCTGATACCCAATACAGCTACTATTTCTACGGCTCAGATATGCCAAAAAGTGTGTTTGCCTATTGTGTGCAGCAGTACGGTCTTGGTGAAATGGTTGCAGAGACGAGCAAAGAGGACAATGCGCAAGTATATTTGGAAAGCGCACAGCGGTGTGAAAAGGTCTGCGATGAGGAAGGAGCGTTTCAGGCATACAAAGCTGCTGCGGAAAAGTATGATTCGGCGGAAGCCCAGTTACGGCTTGGCCTTTGTTACGCAGAAGGCAAAGGTAATGAAAAAAATATGGTGGAAGCTGCTAAGTGGTACCGCAAGGCCGCAGAACAGGGAAATGCAGATGCGCAAAATCGTCTTGGTGTCCGCTATGATCGCGGTGAAGGTGTCTCAAAAGATGTAAAAGAAGCTGCCAAATGGTATGCAAAGTCAGCGGCACAAGGCCATCCCAAGGCGCAATGCAATTTAGCGTTAGATTACAAAACGGGAAAGGGGGTTGAAAAAGACTTGAAGAAAGCAGTTGAGCTGTTTTACAACTCAGCAATACAAGGCTATGCAAATGCGCAATCTAATCTGGGAGAGTGCTATTACAATGGTGAAGGTGTTGAGCAAGACCATGCAGAAGCATGCAAATGGATGAAGAAGGCCGCAGAGCAGGGAGACGCGGATGCACAGTCTGTGGTAGGTGATATGTACAGCGACGGAGATGGAGTTCAGCAGGATGAAGAAGAAGCAAAAAAGTGGTTCTATCTGGCTGCAAAGCAAGGAAATGCAGACGCGCAGGTTAAATATGGTTTGACCTTAGCAAATGATGACGCGGATTGGAACGACCCTGCTCAGCAAGAAGGAATAAAGTGGTTCCGAAAAGCTGCGGAGCAAGGCCATCCCGCAGGACAATATGTTTTGGCAGGTATCTATCTTAATGGATATGGGGTCGAAAAAGATGAAAAGAAGGCAATCGAATGGTACAAAAAATCTGCTGAACAGGACTTTGCTGCTGCACAGTATGATCTTGGAGCCTGTTACCTGAATGGTTTGGGTGTTGAAGAAGATGAAAAGCGGGCACTTTACTGGGTGCAGAAAGCCGCTGAGCAAGACTATGCAGATGCACAGGTTGTTTTGGGAAATTTTTATTCTGAGGGAATCGGAGCAGAAAAAGATGAGCGTAAAGCTTTTGAATGGTTTAAAAAAGCGGCGGAACAAGGAAAGGCGGAAGCACAATTCTTTTTGGGATGTTCCTACTTTGCAGGAATTGGTGTAGAGGAAGACAAGAGTAAGGCTATGGAATGGCTCGAAAAGGCCGCAGAACAGGGAAATGCCGACGCACAAAATAAATTGGGCGAGTATTATATTGGAGTGGGGGTAGAGACGAGAAAAGCGTTTGAACTGTTCCAAAAGGCGGCAGAGAACGGTTCGAAGGAAGCGCAGAGAAATCTTGGAAAATGCTATATGAAGGGGTTGGGTGTAAACAAACTTCCTGCGGAAGCTGTCAAGTACTATAAAAAGGCAGCGGAGCAAGGAGATGCTGAGGCACAGTACCTTTTTGCAACGTGTCTTTTTATCGGAAATGCTGTGACCCAAAATGTGAAACAAGCAGTAGAGTATTACCAAAAATCAGCACAGCAGGAATATATGAAGGCAATAAATGATCTTGGCGTTTGCTACGCAAGGGGCATTGGTGTACCCAAAGATGGGAAAGAGGCTCTGGCCCATTTTGGGGCAGCGAGTGAAGGAGATCATGGTTTCTATGTGGCAGACAGCAATGTGGCCTATTGCTACCAGAATGGCATTGGTGTGGAAAAGGATAAGCACCGCGCGGATGTGCTCTATATAGTAGCAGAGGCCAAGGAAGATGCAAGCAGGATGAGCAAAGCCATAAAGCAAATGTCAAGGGACGTATTTGCAGGAAAGCAGACCAAAACGACCATGGATGAAATTTTGAAGATGAACAAAAGCTTTGAACGCTCAAAAGAAAAAGCATCAAATCGTAAAAGACTGCGCATGGCATTGGAAATGGATCTCTGAAAATATTGGGTGAACCAAACAAAAGCAGTTGAAGATATAAACGTGATGGGTGCAGCGATGTTTGAATAAAACGACTTTCTGTCAAAAGAGGAAACCAACATGAACGATTTACAAATGACGAATCAGGATCTCTCCCAGAGGCAGTCGATGGAAGAACTTGCAAATCAACTGACGCTGGCAGACCATCTGGTGTACAAAAAATATCTGCCGGAATTGCAGAGTTATTCGCTGGTGGAGCCATCGGAAGAAATGAAGAAAACGCTGGATGTCAAGACCTGCATCAAGCTGTTCCAGATGAAGGAGCTGACCCTGAAAAAAGGCGAGGATATGCTCCAAAAACTCTCCACCGTTTATCATTCCAGCATGGCCCTTGGTTGCAGTCTGGCTGTGATGATCGATGTTCCGGCAGATGGTGCACCGGCAGATATTTATTTGGGGGTGCGGCAGAATCCGGGCAGGCAGAGCATCGATAACCGCGACCTTGCAATTTCCGGTGATGCGCTGGAAAAAGGGATGAAGAGTAACTTCCCCGGTTCGGAAGTACAGGAACTCCATCAGGAAGAAATTGACGCGCTGCTGGAAGACGATAACGGTTCTTTCGGTTCGGCACAATCGGCAATCGCTTCTGTCTCCTGCGTTGCGGCATTGCGAGATAAATCCAAGACGGAGGACAAAGCATTTATTCAGGGCATTGAGCGTTTTATCGATGCAATGGATGGCGATGCTTATACAGCGTTATTTCTGGCAGAGCCAGTTACAGAAGAAACACAGGCTGGCATCCGAAATGGATATGAGGAACTGTATAGCGCGTTGTCTCCGTTCCGCAAAACAACGTGGTCTTATACAGAAAACGAAAGCCATGCGGTCATGGAGACGTTCTGCTCTGGCACATCGGATACGGTAACGGACGGAACGAGCAGTGGTTTCAGCGATGAACAAGGCCGAAACACGGGATTTAACTTTAACGCTGGAATGAACCAAGGAACGACGAATACGATAGGACAGTCGCACGCGGTCACACGGCTTCGGTTGCCGAGCAAAAGAACGATGGTCGGCGTTGCGGCTGGTGCGAGTATCCTTGCGCTTGGAGCAGTGGCGGCATCGGCAGTCTTCCCGCCTGCCGGAGCAGCCATCGTGTCGGCGGCGAGTACAGTTGGTGCGGCGGTAAAGGCTGGACCGCTGTTTGGCGCTGTGGTGCCTATGGTGGCTGGACATGAAACAAATGGGACTGCATGGAGTACGGCACGGAGCATCGGAAAGTCGATGGGCTTTGGGATGAGCCGGGGATACAACACGGCGCACACAGACAGCTCTACGGTGGAACGCAGCAATGCGCACAGCACCAATGAACAGCATTCCAACGGGACGACGGATACGCACAGCACTGTGCGGACGCAGCAGATAGAAGTCTGCAACAAGGCGGTGGAAGAACTGCTGACACGAATTGACGAGCAAATCAAGCGTACCAAAGAAAGTGAAGATTACGGCTGTTACAGTTGTGCGGCTTATTTTTTGTCCTCTCGCCCCAGCAAGGCTCTTCTTGCAGCTAATACATATCGTTCGCTGATGATTGGAGAAGGCTCTTCTGTGGAAAGCGGTGCGGCCAATCTTTGGCAGGACCGTGCAAGTGTAACTGCTATGCGAGAATATCTCAAACGGTTTACACACCCTGTCTTTGCACGCCAGCTCTGGGAGAATGAAGCTGACAGTCTGTTTTACACGGCAGGTACGCTGGTCAGCGGGCGGGAACTGCCGATGCATCTTGGCTTGCCCACCCGCTCAGTGCACGGCTTGCCAATCATCGAGCACGCGGAGTTCGGCCGCAATGTGCCGGACGAAACGGTGCCGGATGCGGACAAGATGGAGCTGGGCAAAATCTACCATATGGGCAGGGAGGAAAAAGCGGACCTTATCCTGAACCGGCAGGCACTTACAGCACATACCTTTATTACTGGCTCTACAGGTTCGGGTAAGAGTAATACGGTCTACGAACTGCTGCGGCAGCTGGATGCTGGTGGAGTGAATTTCATGGTCATTGAACCAGCTAAAGGCGAATACAAGAATGTGTTTGGCGGTAGGGAAGATGTGCATGTATTTGGTACGAATCCGAAAATTACAGAGCTTCTGCGCATCAATCCATTCCGCTTCCCGGAAGAAATTCATGTGCTGGAACACATTGACCGGCTGATTGAGATTTTTAGTGTGTGCTGGCCGATGTATGCGGCGATGCCGGCAGTGCTGAAAAATGCGATGCTTCAGGCCTATGAAGTGTGCGGGTGGAATCTGGAAACTTCTGAAAATGAGTATAACAAGGATCTGTTCCCGACATTTCAGGATTTGTTGACAGAGCTTGTGGACGTGATCGAACATTCGGCATACGACAAAGAGGTTAAGAATAATTATAGAGGATCGTTGGAAACCCGTGTGCGCTCGTTGGCAAATGGATTGAATGGTCAGATCTTTTCGGCAGATGAAATCCCAGAAAAACAGCTTTTTGATGAAAATACCATTGTGGATTTGAGCAGAGTGGGGTCACTTGAGTCAAAGTCTTTGATTATGGGCATCCTGATTATGCGACTCAATGAGTATAGAATGACTTCCTGTACAGAAATGAACAATCCGCTGAAGCATGTTACAGTATTGGAAGAAGCACACAACATTCTGCGTCGGACTTCTACGGAACAGACAGAAGAAGGTTCCAATGTGGCAGGCAAATCCGTAGAAATGATTGCAAATGCAATCGCCGAGATGCGTACCTACGGTGAAGGCTTTGTTATTGCAGATCAGTCACCCGGTGCGGTTGATATTTCGGCTATCCGAAACACAAACACCAAAATTATTATGCGTCTTCCGGATGAACAGGATTGTCAGCTGGCAGGTAAAGCAGCTGCCTTGAAAGATGACCAACTGGATGAGATCGCACGACTTCCAAAAGGTGTGGCAGTTATATATCAAAATAATTGGACAGAGCCAGTATTATGCAAGATAAATAAGTTTGAAGGAGTAGAAAAACGATACCAATATAAAACTTGTGCTACGGATAGAAAGACAGAGATGATGTCCGCAATCTTACTGAAGAATTTGCTGAAAAAAGAAAAAGGCGAACCACTGGATCTGAACCTGCGGCAGCTTCAGGACTTGTTGCTGAAAATCTCTATGCCATCTAAAACGAAAATTGCGGCGCTAAAGGCGTTGCAGAAAAATGGTCGCTGTAGACAGAAAGATATTCAATCGGTGGTCTATAAGTTAGTATGTACGCCTACGGTGGAGGAAGAATTGACACGTACAGAATCAATTGAAGAATGGCGTGATGAAATTGCCTACTTTGGAAGTACGGAACTAGCTGATCTGGATGAGGAAATGCTAAATGAGGTAGCAGAGCTGATTTTGCTGGAACAAATCAAATGCTATGACTGGCCCAAAACATATCTGGAGCAGTGGCAGGAATTTCGGAAAAAGGAGATGTTGGTGTGAGCATGTTCAAAGAAGTTCAGGAGACGGATAAACCTATAGAAACAGAAAAACAAAGATTAAGTACAGCGTTTGAAAATAACAAGAAGAACGAGGGCGGCGAAACAAGACATCTGAAAACAATCAATGAGCAGTATGAAGGACAGAAATATCCCGGAACGGATGTGGAGTATAAGTATGAACGGATTCAGGTGAACGGCGAAAAAGTAGAAGGCGTTTTTCCACAGTTTGAAAGCAAAGATGTGGAAAGGCTACCTCGAAAAATGTGGGAATCTTCGGATGCACAGCAGTTTTCGTTCTGTACGCAGATGCTGGGACAAAAATTGGAACATAATCCCGCTTTAGAATCAAGATTTACCCCTCGCCAACTGGAGCAGATTCGCAATGGAGAACCAAGAATTTCGGGCCTGACATGGCACCACACGGAGCACCCAGGTGTTATGCAGCTTGTGAATTCAAATGTACATAGCATGTGTCGTCACACTGGTGGGAGAAGCATCTGGGGTGGCGGTTCAGATTGCAGATAAGGAGAATATGATGGAAATGATTTGGAAATATAAGATTGAATTGAAGGATTTGCAGGCTTTTGAAGAGGTAGAAACACTAAGAGGAATCCGCATTCCAGAAGAACTGAAAAGCTTTGTGACGGAGCACAATGCGGCAACACCGTCGCTTTATCACTTCATGGTGGGTTCAACAGAGCGTGTGTTTGGTGCGGTACTGTCATTTGATAAAACAGAAACGGAAGCAGACACAGTGTACCCCGCACTGGAAGCAATAAAAGACAAAAATCTATTACCTTTTGCAATTGATCCCTTCGGCAACTACATTTGCTATCAGTTGGATCGAAAGCAAATCGTCTATTGGGATCACGAAAGTGACGAAGTGACATCTACAGGGAAAGGTTTGGATGAATTTGCTGAAAGTTTGTATTGAAGATTCCAAGGATATGCTCTTATAAGTCCATTGCACTTTCAGGTTATTACAATCTCGGTCGATTGCACATACAATACAAGTATCACTTCACAAAACGGAGGGTACTTGTACTATGGTGGACTACGCCGACATCGGAAAACGCATCCGTGCCTGCCGCCTTGCAAAGGGCATGACGCAGGAGCAGCTGGCCAATGAGGTCGGCGTGGTGGTCACGCACATCAGCCATATCGAAACAGGCAACTCCGTGCCCAGCCTGAAAACGCTCATCGACATCATCAACGCACTGGACTGCTCGGCAGACGAGCTGCTGTGCATTGAGATCAAAAAGGCAAAGCCGGTGTTCGACAGCTGGATGACCGAACAGCTTGCAGATTGCTCTGCCGATGAGGCAAAGATCATCAAAGAAACGGTGGTCAGCCTGAAAAAATCGCTCCGAAAAGTGTACGGAAAGTCCTCTAAATACAGATATGACTAAAACTTCAAAAACTGAATGCCAGTTGGTAGGTATTGAGTGCCTGAAAAAAGCACCCATAAAGTAAACGAACCGCCCCGGTTTCCATAGTAGGAAGCCGGGGGCGTTTTGTGTATGACTGCTCCTTGCAAACGCCGCCCATTCGTTCTATATGACAAGGCAAAACTGCCGGAATTCTATTTGCAGGAAGAAAATTTGGAGAAGATCATTGTGGAGATGAAGTAAGGCAAACTGAAAAAATTATAAATAACGTATCATCGTTACTCCGAACGCTCTGTGATTTTGGCACCCGCCCAGGCTGCTATTAAAAAACCGAGAGCGAAGTAATTTTACAACGCATCTCCGTTAAAAATCGAGCATAAAATGAAGCCCGCTGTCAATTTTGACGGCGGGCTTCGTTTTTTGCTCATGTAAGGCGTGAAGCAGATTGAAAACAATTCGATGCAGTGGAAACATCACAGGTAGACCTCCACAGTAAGGTCAGACCATGCGGCGCGGCGGAACTGATGCGGCATCTTGTTTGCCTCACGATACTTCTTGGCGGTCTCAAAGTCGATGGTAAAGGTGAGAACAGGCTTGCCGGTGACAGCCATCAAGTCGGCGCGTTCATGCTTTTCTTTCTTGCTCCCAGTGTTGAGCTTCCAGCGGTAGGTGTAATCACTGATTGGAGTGACGACCTCAACGAACTGTTCAATCAGTTCCGGGGCAAGACAGGCACCGCGAACATCGAGCTTTTGCTCAAGAAAATCATGGAGGGCTTTCATGTTGGCGGAAACAGCTGCGGAATCGGGTTCGGGAGCAATCTCCTCTAAAATCTTTTCAGCCTGAATTTGTAAAGTGCATTCCAATCTCTTTATCTGTGTCAATGGGAACACGTAGTCCGGCTGATACGTAAAACCCAATGTTCCTTGCAAGTAACTCAGTTTAGAATAATTCACATAAAACAGTTCAGGGTGGTCGTAACTGACCAATTTGACAAGCTCAGTAGCATATGGCTCGGAAAAACATCCTAATAGTAAAATGTTTTTTCGCTGGTTCTTAATCCCCTGTTCAATGCATCTGTAGGTTTGTTGCGCCTTTCCTGAAAGAAATTGATAATAAAATTCCATGGCTGTCTTTCCTCATAGGGACTAGCTGTGCTATAGTATGGCACAATTGTATTGACGATGATACGAATTAAAAAACGATATGAGAGCTTTTTTAAATTCTACCGCATATAATAAATCTCGTCAATACAAAAAGTCGAAGGAGTTCAATCTGCTAATGACGGGTAGCCGTTACATTACTACTATCAAATGAACATTTTGCTTAGACCAATTAAGCAAAGTCAATAGCACAGGTAGCCAATAAGAACGAAATCGAAC
>OGJK01003801.1_pt1 | contig 9929 bp, 10 predicted proteins | sample 1571961 | NCBI WGS metagenome assembly OGJK01 (sample SAMEA2582120, study PRJEB24529) | metagenome | biome: Human gut stool | place: China | collected 2011 | reverse complement strand
TTTTAAACTATACCAATCAGATCAAAGGTATGGATATTTCCATGTATTCGGATGCAAAAATTGTGAAAAAGAAAATAAAAGTCAACCGGATCAATACCGTTCAGATTTCGGCGCAGGTAAAGGGCTCCGATGTGGTGAAATTTTTGGACCAGATGGGAATGAGCAAAGAGATCAATGCGGCAGCTGCTGTGGATTACAATACGTTGCCGGCAATCAAAGTGACCTGTTGGATCGATAAAAAAACCTGTCGTCCAGTCAGAACCACGGCGGATATGAAAGCGTTTATGAATGGGTATATGTCGGCGCTGTATCAGAAGCTGGGACAGGATCTGAAACTTGTTTATTCGCAGGCAAAAGCAACGGTAACCTATAAAAATTTTAATAAGGCTGCAACATTTACAATACCGAAGGAATGCAGATAAAGATACCACATTTTCAAAGATGACAACAACAGTTACTACGGATACAAATAAAATAATATATACGGCAAAGGTTCCGAAAGACGCTACATCTGCACGGTAAGTATTCGGTTGGAACATACACCTATCAAAAATAAATGTTTCTGAGAAGAGAGAATGGCTGTTTGTGAAAACGGCTATTCTTTTTTTATCTAAAATGGCATATTTCTTGTCAGAAGCAATTGAAATTATAATTCAAATATGATAGGATAAAGTAGGCTGTCTAGTGTAGAAAAGACACATAAGGCAGAGTTGGTGATATATGTAATGTCAGAGAATGATAGTTACTACATATAAAATTATAAAACTACGGAGGAAGAAACATGAAGAACAAAGATTATTTAACAGTAAGACAGGAAGAATTAATGAATTTTCTGTGGAAGGTCAATGAGCCGCTGACTGCCAACGAGATGGCAGAGCGCCTGGCAGAAGACGGATGGAACAATGTTACATTGTTTAAGACCGTTCAGTCTCTGACAACGGATGGCTATCTGGAAGTTGTAGGACTTGAGAAAACCGTCAAGACTTATGCACGTAAACTCGCTCCGTCTATGTCAAAAGACGATTATTATGCATCTGTATTGATTAAGCGTGGAATTGACAGCAGTTCTATTGCGAACATTACAGCTGCTCTGATCGGAGCAAAAGATAAGCAGGCAAAAGAAAAAAATGCAGAGGTTATTGCAAAGTTAGAGGAGATTATTGATACTCTGAAAAATGATGAGGAATAAGAATGCAAATAACGATATTTTCGGTTTGGATGACGTTCGTTTGGTGTAGCATTTTTATTGTACTGTGCTACATTCTCAGAAAACGATCGGTTCTGCTGAATTTATCCAGTATGACAGGAATCATCATTTTATATTTGTTTTGTCTGATCAGGCTTGTCGTCCCGGTGGAATTGCCATGGACGAAAGTGGTATCCGGAGGCAGCCTGTATAATTTCCTGTATCAGATATTCGGGTGTGAAATAACCTGTGTGGCAGGGCACGAAATCTATGTCTATCATATATTTGTGGTGGCATGGGGAGTGGTCATGGCAGTTCTTTTGACGCGGTATCTGATACAGTATCACAGAGTTGTGTCGTATTTTTCAGAGATGGAAAAAACGGAAGATACAGAATTAAATAATATTTTAGATGAAATTTGTACGGATAAAGAAAAGCGGAACATTAAGATCGTACAGACAGCAGCGGTAGAAGTACCGTGTTGTATTGGGATTTTTGAGAAACGGATATTGATTCCGGACAAAAAATATTCGCGTGAAGAATTGCATTATATTATTCTACATGAATATACACATTTGGATAATAAGGATATACTGACGATACAGCTGATCAACATTCTGTGTATCGTGTTCTGGTGGAACCCGTTTGTGTATATTTTAAAAGGAGATATGTATCAGAGTATTGAGATCCGTTGTGACCAGACGGTTACAAAGAAACTTAAATCGGCAGAGAGGGGTAACTATCTGGCGGTGATATTAAAAGAGTATAAGGCAAGTGTGCAGGGAAAAGAATTTCGAAAACCTGCAGGAGCCATGCCATTGTTTGAAGATCATTCGGATCATCTGATCGAACGATTTCGTCTGGTCGCGGAGGGAAAGCAAAGCAGTTCGTGTATTGGAAGAATTCTCGTTCCGGTGATTGCGGTTGCACTGCTGGTGCTTTCGTATTCACTTATCCTTCAGCCGAGGTATGATGTGCCAGAGGGAATTTATGATGTGCAAAATGGTCAATGTTGGGAGATAAAACAGAAAAATGCATATTTATATGAAAAAGCGGGGAAGTATTATCTTCATAGCGGAAATGAAAATTTCCAATTAGATAGTGAAGCTGTGGATCTTATGGAAAAAAGCGGATTTGAATTTCAGAAAGGAGAAAAATGATATGAAAAAGAAACTTTTAATTGTAGCAGCGGTATGCGCATCGTTATTTGTTGTGGGCCCTACTGTGAATGTGAGTGCAGCGGAAGTAGAGCAGGATGTGCAGGAGCAGAGTGTTCAGAACGATATTGGTGTTGCACCGTGTGCGGATGAGATTGTTACTAAATTTCGTGCTTATAATGGGAAAGTTCAGTATCGTCGTTGGAATCAGACCAGAGGATACTGGGTTGACAAGCATTGGATTAATTTGAACTAATTAAAGATTTTTGCCGGTGCAGCTGCACCGGCATTTTTTTATAAATGATTCTTTCGCAAATTATAATTCTTCCGGCAGTTCCCACGCTTGTGCCTGTTGTTCATATTCCGAAGCACGGGAGAGAAGATCCCCGGCAGAGCATGGATCACAGAGTTCATTTTCTGCCAGCGTGCGGTAACATTCCGCCAGTTGAAGCAATGCTTTTTTTCCTGAAATTTCAATATCCAGAACAGGCTGTGTCTCAAATGCAGCATTATAAAACCACAGAGAAGCTTCCTGGGGATTCTGCCGTTCCCGGTAGTATTGTCCGATCTCATAACAGATTTCGGAGCAGGAAGAACTGCACATATCTTTCAGACAGATCGAAAAGAAATCATCCACAGAATTTTGGATACGGGCAGCGTGTGCCAGAATACACGCGGATTCTGCATCAGCGTGTGCTTCATAGTGTAACGAAAAATAATCCGCCGCGCGCAGAAAATCTTCCTCATCCCCACATTTATAAAGTTCTCTTGCATACATGCGCGTGATTTTCTCCGAGAGGACATGATTTTCACGAAATGCTTTTTCAAACATGGCAAAATCCCGTTTGGCATGCATGGCATGTGGGCGGTGCAGAATATCAATATCACTGTCATAGATGACGGGATCGGTGCGGATCGTTTCGTGAACCGGATCAACCCATGAAAACGTGCGCAGGCGTTTAAAAAGTTTTGGTCGTGGTTCTTTCTTGCAGTTCTGCACGGTGTTGAAATCCGGTGGGGTGATATAGTTCATCTGAACAATTTCAATTTCCGGAAGAAGAGCACCTTTTAACCGGAGAAAACGTCTTTGATTTTCCAGATCAAGGTATTCGTCCGCATCCGGACAGTAGATGTAATCCATGGTTGCAAGCGAAAACGCATAATTTCTTGCGGCGGAGAAATCATCACACCAGGTAAAATCATAGATCCGGCTGGTGTATTGTGCGGCGATTTCTTTGGTGCGATCTGTGGAGCCGGTATCAACGATGATGATTTCGTCCATCATGGAAGCAACGGAATCCAGGCATCTTGCCAGAACCGGTTCTTCATTTTTGACAATCATACATAAACTTATTGTGATCATAATAACAGATGGTCCTTCCGAGGTTTTTCTTTTATATTACACTATCCTGCAACAGTTTTACATAGAAATAAAGAAATATACTTGTATCTTTTTTGAACCATGGCTATAATAAAATTTATGTGGTGTGAAATTATAAAACAAATTTTGGCAGATATGCGCCAGCCGCTTCAATATGTGCCATGGGCACTGGTTATTGTGGTACTTGGGCTGGTTGTAACAATCGTGCTTTCTGAAAAAAAGGATGGAAAAAAAGCATCCGTCCGGTTTTTTCGTATACTTTTTGCGATTTATATACTTGTGGTGATACAGATTACTTTTTTTTCCAGAGAACCCGGTTCCAGAAATGGGTGCATGAATCTGGATCTGTTTTCCACGTGGGGATACAGCGTGGTTACCCATGCATTTTTTATTGAAAATATTCTTATGACAGTGCCTTTCGGAATTCTGGCACCGCTTTGTTTTCGCCGGCTGCGGCCGATGTGGAAATGTGTTGTACTCGGAGGTGTCTGTTCGGTTCTGACGGAACTGAGCCAGTACGTGACGAAACGCGGGTATTGTGAAGTAGATGATATGCTGACCAACACCATAGGTGTTTTATGTGGTTGCATTTTGTTATGGCTGATTGAACTGATAATAAAACAAAGGAGAAAGAAATGAAGTATGATTATCTGGTGGTAGGAGCAGGATTATATGGCTCCGTATTTGCTCACGAGGCAGCAACAAGGGGGAAAAGAGTTCTGGTTGTCGATAAACGTCCGAATATTGCCGGAAATGTTTATACGGAGGACATTGAGGGAATCCATGTGCACAAGTATGGTGCACATATTTTCCATACCAACAATAAAAAGGTGTGGGATTACATTACAAAATTTGCGGAATTTAACCGCTTTACGAATTCACCGGTAGCAAATTACAAAGGGGAACTATACTCGCTTCCGTTTAATATGTACACCTTTAATAAGATGTGGGGTGTGGTGACACCGGAGGAAGCAGCGGCGAAAATTGAGGAGCAGAAAAAAGCCGCAGGCATTACAGAACCGAAAAATCTCGAGGAACAGGCGATCAGTCTTGTGGGAACCGATATTTACGAGAAACTGATCAAAGGATATACACAGAAACAGTGGGGGCGTAAGTGTACGGATCTGCCTGCTTTTATTATCAAGCGACTTCCGGTGCGCCTGACGTTTGATAACAATTATTTTAATGCGCTGTATCAGGGAATTCCGATGGGCGGTTACACAAAGATGGTTGAGCATCTGCTGGAGGGAATCGAAGTCCGGCTTGGGATTGATTATCTGGAGCAGAAAGAGGAACTGAAGGCTCTGGCTGAGAAAACGGTATATACGGGAGCGATAGATGCGTATTTTGATTATTCGCTCGGCGCGTTGGAATATCGTTCCGTGCGGTTTGAAACAGAACTTCTGGATACTCCGAATTTCCAGGGAAATGCAGCAGTCAATTATACGGATGCCCAGACGCCGTGGACACGTATTATTGAACACAAATGGTTTGAATTCGGCAAGGATGATGAGGGACATGATTTACCGAAGACTGTAATTTCGAGGGAGTACAGTTCGGAGTGGAAACCGGGGGATGAACCGTACTATCCGGTAAACGATGAAAAGAACGGAGCTCTTTATCAGAAATATAAAGAACTTGCGGAAAAGGAAAAAAATGTAATTTTCGGGGGAAGACTCGGAGAGTATAAGTATTATGATATGGACGCTGTGATCGCTTCTGCACTGGAAATGTGCGAAAAAGAACTGGGATAGGCTTCTAGAAAGATACAAAAAAGAGCATTCGCTGTATGGTTACAGCTGGAATGCTCTTTTTGTTATACATATTTGTCCAGCATCATTCCGGAATAGATGGATGTGATGTATGGGGTTGCAAAGTTGTGACCGGGATTTTTATAGGCCACGACTATCTTGTTGACATAGTTCATCGGATTGATGGAGATATTTTCCGCTTCTTTTCCGATGGAATCCCGAAATTGGGATAAAGTTTCAAATGTATTCTGATCACGTTCCGGAACAACTGCTTCACGGAGCGCTTCTTTATCAATAGAGATGGAGCCGTTCTCGTTTGTGACCAGACCGATCTCCTGTAAAGAATTCCGGCTCGAACCGGATATGGAAAGAATCTCTGTCTGAAGTTTGTTTCCGGCACTGGCATTGGTGTCTGCATACACGGCTGCGGTGGAGAGTATGGAATTATAGGCATCCACCAGAGACTGGATATTGTCCGCAATTGCATCCGCATCTGTTTTAAATCCAATGTTTACTTTCTCACCATCGGTTGGCTGATGTAAGGTCAGTTCAAATATCTGATTGATGGAAAATGTGTTGGTCAGGGAAGAGTGGCTTGCGCCATTCAGTGTAAAGGCGGAACTCTGTGCAGGGGAAGTGATGCGGTCAATTCCCAGCTGATCCATGATTTCCGTGGAACCTGTGCTGGCATCCGGTGCAATGGAAAAAAGTTCGGTTTCGTTTTCTGCCAGACCGGTCTGCATGGAAATCAGTTTCAGTGCACTCGATCCGTGTCCGTCGGACTGTATTTCGGCAGTGATTCCGAGACTGGAGGAGTTGACAAGCCTGGCCAGCTTGTCCAGCACATCCAGATTGGTTTCGTCGGAATTGATATTATATTGAAATTCATATGCAGCACCAGACGTATTCAGATCAAAAGAATATGCGCCGGGACGCATCGACAGTGTATTGTCTTTTAAAAAACGTCCCTGATTGATCTGGGGTGTGGCAAGCCGCTGCACTTCGATGTCAAAATTATTGGTTTTGCTTTCTTCACTTCCGTCGCCGATATAGGTCACACTGACTTTTTCGTCATCGGAAGACATGGCAACTTTCTTCTTAAAAGAATCCTCAAATGAACCGTACTGGTCGGAAAGAGATGCCACAACGTTCTGAATGGAGCGCGCGTTTTCCTTGATGTCTATGGCATATTTTTTCGCATCGGTGAGATTCGGAATTTTATAAAGAGGCGAATCTTTATTTATTTTGACCATTTCATTATAAACTTTGCGCAGTTCACTTTTCTTGTGTGAATCATAACGTGAAACCGTTTTCTGGGCATGCGTCGAGATATAATAAGCGTAAGCATTATCAATCCTTGCCATTGAGATTCCCCTCCTTTCTTCCCTGAATTGAGGATTGAGAGCAGGACAGTAACAGACCTGTTCTCCTGTGAGGTGCATATCCTTTGCACCAAAAAGATTCTACTTGAATAGTATATCGGCATCATACCGCATTTTCCATACCCTTGTATATGGTAAAATTTTACTAAAAATTCACAATTTGGCGTAAAAGCTGCAAAAAATCATAAAAACCATTGTAAAAGATGTTGACGGACATGGAAAATCATGATATAGTATGAAAGCTTGGAAGTAGGTCTTTTTTTTATGCCTTTTTTTAGGCGAGACAAAACACGAAAATTAAAACGGAGGTGGAAGTTGTGCGTACAAAGATTACATTAGCCTGCACAGAATGTCAGCGTCGTAATTACAACATGACAAAGGACAAGAAGACTCATCCGGACAGAATGGAAACCAAGAAGTACTGTAGATTCTGCAAGACTCATACAGTTCATAAGGAAACCAAATAGTCCGTACAGAGCAAAGGAGTTATGAAATGGGACAGACAGAAAACGTTGAAAAGGCTCCAAAGACAAGCTGGTTTGACGGTGTAAAGGCAGAGTTCAAAAAAATCATCTGGCCGGAACAGAAATCAGTTGTCAGACAGACCATTGCAGTGATTGTTACATCCGTTGTAGTCGGTCTTATTATTGCACTGCTGGATTGGGCAATTCAGCACGGTGTGAATTTCCTTGTTGGTTTGAAATTTTAACGGAGGCATAGTGATTTATGGCAGAGGCGAACTGGTATGTAGTTCATACCTATTCAGGTTATGAGAACAAAGTCAAAGCGAATATTGACAAGACAATTGAGAACAGACATCTGGAAGACCAGATTTTGGAGGTCCGTGTTCCTCTTGAGGAAGTGACAGAAGTTAAAAACGGAGTGAAAAAACAGGTTTCCAAGAAAATGTTCCCGGGCTATGTGCTGATTCATATGATTATGAATGACGATACATGGTATGTTGTAAGGAACACCAGAGGCGTAACCGGATTCGTAGGACCGGGATCCAAGCCGGTACCATTAACAGATGAAGAGATGGCAAGCATGGGATTGAAGGTGGATGCACCGAATGCACCATTCAGCATTGGCGATTCTGTGATTGTTAAGTCTGGTGTCTGGGAAGACACCACCGGAATTGTTCGTCAGATCGATCATCAGAACCGTATGGTTACGATCAATATCGATATGTTCGGACGTGAAACACCGGTTGAAATCAGCTTTAACGATGTTGAGGTTTTATAATGATTTCGTTTTGAAGGGATGAAGATATCATTCCGAGCTGGACGCCATATAGATGTGGCATCCGCAATGTTAGATAGTAACCGCGTAAGCGGTATTTTCACAGGAGGTAAGAGACAATGGCTAAGAAAGTCGAAGGATATATTAAATTACAGATTCCTGCTGCAAAGGCAACACCAGCACCACCGGTTGGTCCTGCACTTGGTCAGCACGGAGTAAACATTGTAGCATTTACAAAGGAGTTTAATGCAAGAACAGCTGGACAGGAAGGTATGTTGATTCCTGTAGTTATCACTGTATATCAGGATAAGAGCTTCAGCTTTATCACAAAGACTCCTCCAGCAGCAGTGCTGATCAAGAAGGCATGTGGTATTGAGCATGCATCAGGTGAGCCAAACAAGAATAAAGTTGCTACAATCTCTAAAGCAAAAATTCAGGAGATTGCCGAGACAAAGATGCCGGATCTGAACGCAGCTTCTCTTGAGGCAGCAATGAGCATGATCGCAGGAACAGCTCGCAGCATGGGTGTTACTGTAGAGGAATAATTAAGTGAACGCCGGAATTATCGCATAAAAAAGATTGTTGTTGATTGAACGATGTGGGAGGCGACACAAGGGATGTGTCATGGACCCGCCGTTACTACCACTAGGAGGTTATATAATATGAAAAGAGGAAAGAAATACGTTGAGGCTGCTAAGAAGATTGACAGAGCTGCACAGTACGAAGTTGCTGATGCTGTAAAGTTGATCAAAGAGACAGCTGTTGCAAAGTTTGATGAGACTGTAGAAGCACATATCAGATTAGGTGTAGACGGACGTCACGCAGATCAGCAGATCCGTGGTGCTGTTGTACTTCCTCACGGAACAGGTAAGACTGTTCGCGTGCTGGTATTTGCTAAGGGTGACAAGGTAGATGAGGCTCTTGCAGCTGGCGCTGATTACGCTGGTGGCGAGGAGTTGATCCCTAAGATCCAGAACGATGGATGGTTCGAGTTTGATGTAGTTGTAGCTACACCGGACATGATGGGCGTTGTTGGTCGTTTGGGTCGTGTACTCGGACCTAAGGGTCTGATGCCAAACCCTAAGGCTGGAACTGTAACGATGGACGTGACTAAGGCTGTTCAGGATATCAAGGCTGGTAAGATTGAGTATCGTTTGGATAAAGCTAATATCGTACATGTACCGGTAGGAAAAGTTTCCTTCTCTGAGGAGCAGTTGGTAGAGAACGTCGAGACATTGATGGGTGCTATCACAAAGGCTAAACCGGCAGCAGCTAAGGGTCAGTATTATAGAAGCGTATCCTTGTCCGCAACAATGGGACCTGGAGTAAAGCTTAACACTGCTAAATACGTATAATTTTTAACGGATTGTAATACGGTTTTAACCAATAAAAAGGCACTGCATAAACGGAAGTTTATGCGGTGCCTTTTGTGGTATCACATGGAATGAAAGAATCACATCCACGGTAATGCCAATATGCAGCGATTAAAGAATCACATCCACGGTATTGCCAATGAGAGAATTGGATGCAGAGCCGGAAGTATTTGCGGTATCTGTAGTAATGCCGGCGAGATCTGCAGTGTGAACACTGCCCGCGATTTCTGCAATGGCCGCTACAGAGGAAGTATCGGCAGCGTTACTGGTACTATCCTGTTTTGTGTTTGCTTTGGCTTTTTTAGGCGGGATCACGATCTGACTTGCATGTCTTTTTATCTTTTTTGCAATGGAAGACATGTCTGCCAGGTAATCACTGTCACTGCCAAATAATTGCTTGAACTTATAAGTTGCGGCCTGATTTACAGTGCCTTTCTTAACACTGAGTTTGCCGTTGGAA
>OGJK01003795.1_pt1 | contig 9940 bp, 8 predicted proteins | sample 1571961 | NCBI WGS metagenome assembly OGJK01 (sample SAMEA2582120, study PRJEB24529) | metagenome | biome: Human gut stool | place: China | collected 2011 | reverse complement strand
CGGCGAGCTGATCCCCGCGCCTGAGACCGCCCGCGTCGACGGACTCTTCTGCATTTCGACCATTGTTCCCACGCCGGACGGCTACGGCACGTTCGACACCGGCGACTGCCGAGTAGAGGATGACAGTGAGGCCGCCGCAGCTCTGCGCAGCGCCATGTCCGAAATTTCGGTGCAGCGCTATTATCGTTTGCCCACATCGCTGCTCTCCCGCTTCACCCAGAACGAGAACTATGTCACCATCTGGTGGATCCCCGAAGACGGACAGAAGCACGACCTGTACCTCAACTGGGACGAGGGCTTCATCTACGACGACGCCAACCGCGCCGTCGCCTACAAGATCGACGGCGACGCGCAGCAGGTGTTCAGCGAGCTCTGCGCCGTCATCAGTGAGTACGGCACGTACACCCGATAAAATTCAGCAATAAAAAACTCCGTATGAGAAATCCTCATACGGAGTTTTTGCATTCTTACAGCATTTTCTGCGGCATCTGCCACGCGTTGTGGTCGGTGTGCAGCAGGTGGTGCGACTTTTCGCCAAGCGGCGCGCCGAGGTAGTCCTTGTAGAGCGCCTTGACATCTGGATTCTCGTGTGAGAAGCGCAGAAGCTCACCCTGATCGAGCCGCCAGAGCACGTTGCCGCGATCCTCGGCAAGCTCGGTACCGTCGTGGATGGGCTGGCCGCCGCCGCCCGCGCAGCCGCCGGGACAGGCCATGACCTCGACAAAGTCATACGCTGCGTCGCCGCGCTTGACAGCCTCAATGAGCTTGCGGGCTTTCCCGAGCGAGCTCACGACCGCGACGCGCACGTCGCCCGCGCCGGGGATGTTGAACGTCGCCTCCTTCCACCCGTCCATGCCGCGCACGGCGGTGAACGCGTCAGGGTCAGGATTCTTGCCCGTGATGAGGAAGTACGCCGAACGCAGCGCCGCGTCCATCACGCCGCCGGTCGTGCCGAAGACGACCGCCGCGCCGGTCGCGGAGCCGAGCGGGCTGTCGAACTCCTCCTCGGGCAGGTACTTGGGTTCAATGTGATTCGCGCGCATCATAATGTTCAGCTCGCGCGTCGTGATGCTCACGTCGACATCGGGGTCGCCCGCGTCGTTTTTCATCGTCGGCAGCGCGCATTCGCTCTTTTTCGACACGCACGGCATGATCGAGACGACGAAAAGGCGCTTGGGGTCGATACCGACCTTTTCGGCAAAGTAGCTCTTCGCCACCGCGCCGAACATCTGCTGGGGCGACTTGGCCGTGGAGAGATTGTCCGTCAGCTCGGGGTACTGGGACTTCACAAAGCGAACCCAGCCCGGGCAGCAGGACGTGAACATCGGCCACTGATACTGGTCCTTGTGGGTAAAGCGCTCGATAAACTCGCTGCCCTCCTCCATGATCGTGAGGTCGGCGGCAAAATCGGTGTCGAACACATAGTTGAAGCCCAACTCGCGCAGCGCCGCGGCCATGCGCTTGGGCGTTGCGAACTCGCTGTCGAGCCCGAACTGCTCGGCCCATGCCGCGCGCACCGCGGGCGCGACCTGCGCCACGGTGACGATATTCGGATCGTCGATTGCGTCGAAGACGAGACCCGTGTCGTCGCGCTCGCGCAGCGCCGCCGTCGGGCAGTGGGTGATGCACTGGCCGCAGTACGTACACTCGGTATCTTGAATGCGGCGGTTGTACGACGCGTCCACGACCGTGCGCGAGCCCGTGCCGAGAAGGTCCCAGATCTTCACGCTCTGCACGTTTTCGCACACCTGGATGCAGCGCAGGCATTGCACGCACTTGTCGTTTTCGCGAATGAGCGGCGTGGAATAATCCACCGCCTCGTGACGCAGCTTTTTGGGGAAGTGCGTGCCGCGCATGTTGAAGTCGTTCGCCAGCTGCTGCAAGGTGCAGTTGCCGCTTCGCGTGCAGTTCGTGCACGATGTATCATGGTGCGAAAGAATAAGACGCAGGTTCATGCGGCGCGCCTCGCGCGCCTTGGCGCTGTTCGTGAAGACGACCATGCCGTCCGCCACCACATTGTCGCACGCGGGGACAAGGCGCTCCATGCCCTCGACCTCCACGCAGCAGATGCGGCACGCGCCGATCTCGTTGATGTCCTTTAAGTAGCACAGCGTCGGGATATTGATATTGACCGAGCGCGCGGCCTCCAAGATCGTGGTATTCTCGGGCACGGTGACGCTCTTGTGGTCGATGGTCAGTGTAACGTTTCTTACCATTTGCCTTTCCTCCCTCCGCGGAAGATGCCGTAGCCGAAGTGGTCGCAGCGCAGGCAACGCGACGCCTCGGAGTACGCCTCTTCATCGGTAAGGCCGCACTCGATGCACTTGAAGTCGTGCTTGCGTTCGCCTGCCTCGCGCTCGGTGGTGTCGATACGGCCGTGGGGCGGCTTGTTGTTCAGCCGCGCCGTGGGGATCTCGACGCCGGGGTCGATCTCGTGGTGGAAGCCGAGGTATTCGTCGATATTCGCCGCGGCGACCTTGCCGGCCGCGATGGCGCGGATGACGGTCGCAGGGCCGGTGACGCAGTCGCCGCCGGCGAAGACGCCGTCCATATTGTCGATCTGGCCGCTGGCCTCGGCGACGAACGCGCCGCGCTTGATGGCGATCTTCGTCTGCTCAAAGCCGTGGGTCTCCACGCCCTGACCGATGGCGACAACGACAACGTCCGCCGCGATGCGCTTTTCGCTGCGCTTGGCCTTTTCGGGCGCGGGGCGGCCCTTTTTATCCATCTCGCCGATGATCTGCGGCTGTGTCCACAGCGCGACGGCGTGACCGTTCGCATCGGTCTCGATGCGGACTGGTGCCTGAAGCGTCACGAGCTCCACGCCCTCGGCAACGGCGCCCTCCACTTCCTCGGGAAGGGCCGTCATGTCCTCCTGGCGGCGGCGGTAGCCGCTCCATTTTGCCGCCGCCGCTGTTCTTGGCGCCACGCCAGAAGTTGCCGCCGCCGATGACGACGATGTCCTTGTTGCGGAAGTCCGGCATGTAATCGTCGCCGATCTCGCGCAGCATCTCGACCGCGGAGATGACGCCCTCAGCGTCCTCGCCCTCGATGCCGGTCTTTTTATCCGTGTGCGCGCCGAGCGCGATGTAAAGCGCGTCGTTCTGCTGGCGCAGCTCGTCGAACGTCACATCGTCGCCGACATTGACGTTGACATGCACATCGATGCCAAGCGCCAGCATCGACGCGATCTCCGCGTCGAGCACTTCGCGCGGCAGGCGGTAGTTGGGGATGCCGTAGCGCAGCATGCCGCCGAGCTTCGCGCGCTTTTCATACACGGTGACCTTGTGGCCCATCAAAGCTAAGTAATACGCCGCGGAAAGGCCGCTCGGGCCGCCGCCGATGACGGCGACCTTCTTGCCTGTGGGCTCGGCACAGTCGGGCTGCGGCACGTAGCCCGCGTTATCCACCGCGTAGCGCTTGAGGCCGCGGATGTTGACCGCGTCGTCGATCATGTTTCTTCGGCAGCGCGCCTCGCACGGATGCTCGCAGATGTACGCGCAGGCCGAAGGGAATGGGTTATCCTTGCGGATCAGGCGCACGGCGTCGGCGTAGCGGCCGTACTTGATGAGCACGAGATAGCCCGGGATATCCACGCCCGCAGGGCACAGCGCCACACAGGGAACGGGCTCGCGCATGCCGCCAAGGCAGCGGTGGCGCAGAATATGCTCTTCGTAGTCGTCGCGGAAGCCCTGCACGCCGTCAAGCACCAGGCGCGCCGCATCGCGGCCAATGGCGCAGTCGGCGCTGTTGACGATCACGCGCGCCACGCGCTCGATGATCGAGATGGTCTCCATCGTGGCTTCGCCCTCAAGCACCTGCTCCATCAGCTCAGAGAGTTGGCCGAGGCCGATACGGCAGGGAACGCACTTGCCGCACGTCTGCGCATGGCAGAGGTCCAGAAAGCTCTTGGCCAGGTCCACCGGACACAGTCCCGGAGGGCTTGCGGCGATACGCCGCTCCACATCGCGGTACAACCCGTCGATGACGGTCTGGGCATGGGAGGGCGTCATAATATCGAGTCTTGACACTGCTGTTTTCTCCTTTCACTGCTTGCCATCAGTGTAGTATCGGCCGGCAGGACAAATGCACGTATCCCGCCGCCTGATGTCAGCATCCATAAATAGATGTTATCTATAATAAACGTTAGTCATTCCATTTTCAATAGTCAATGCGGATTTTTTGTCATATTTTTCCATTTCACTCCATTTGGCTAACAAAGAAAAGCGAGGGCCGCAGCCCTCGCCTGTTCTTCCATTTTATTTGCCGCAGATCTCGTCGAAGGTATCGGTGACGGCCTTCTCCGGCGCGGGCGTCGCGAGCGATACGATCACGATCGCAATGCACGCCGCAAGGAACGCGGGGAGCAGCTCGTAGATGGCCCACGCGCCGCCCATCGGCGCGATGAGGTACTTCCAGATGAAGACCACCGCGCCGCCAGTGATCATGCCCGCGAGCGCGCCCTGCTTGTTCGCGCGCTTCCAGAAGAGCGAGAAGAGCATCACGGGGCCGAACGCCGCGCCAAAGCCCGCCCACGCGAACGAAACGACACGGAACACGGAGCTGTTGGGGTCCCAGGCAAGCACCATGCCGATAAGGGCGATGCCGATGACCGTGGCGCGCGCGGCCAGCATCGTCGTACGCTGGTTCATCTTGATACCGAACGAATGCTGCATGAGGTCCTGTGACACGCTGGACGCCGCGGCCAAAAGCTGCGAGTCCGCGGTCGACATCGTTGCGGCCAGAATGCCGGAGAGGATGATGCCCGCCATGACGGCGAGCAGCACGCCGTGCTGGCTCATCAGGTCTGCCAATTTAATGATGATGGTCTCAGATTCCGCGCTCGTCGCCAGGAAGGGCACCTTGCCCGCGGCGGTCACGCTGTTGCCGATGACGCCGATGAACACGGCGATGAACATGGAGATCACAACCCAGATCGTCGCGATGCGGCGGGACTGGTTGAGCTCCTTTTCCTCGCGGATGGCCATAAAGCGCAGCAGGATGTGCGGCATGCCGAAGTAGCCAAGACCCCACGCGAGCGTCGAAATGATGCTCAGCGTGCTGAACGAGGCGGCTGTGCCGCTCGCAGCATCGTAGCCCTGCGTCATGTTAAGGTAGCCCGGCAGCGCACGGGCATTGTCGATGACCGTGTCCAGTCCGCCCGCCTGCTGCACGCCGAAGCATACAATGACGATGAGCGCAATGGTCATGAAGATGGACTGGATCAGGTCGGTGAACGAAACGGCCATAAAGCCGCCCATCACCGTGTACAGCACGACCACGATGCCGCCGACGATCATTGCCGTATGATACTCCACACCAAAGAGGCTGTTGAAGAGCGTGCCGATGGCCTTGAAGCCGGACGCCGTGTACGGGATAAAGAAAATGAGGATCACGACCGCCGCGATGCAGGAGAGCAAATGCTTCTTATCTCCGAAGCGGCGGGCGAAAAAGTCGTGATGGCGCCGAGTTTGGCCGAATACCGGCGCAGGCGGCGCGCGACGATCAGCCAGTTGAGATACGTGCCGATGGCCAGACCGATGGTCGTCCAGGTCACCTCCGGCAGGCCAAACAGATAGGCAAGGCCGGGCAGGCCCATCAAAAGGTAGCTGCTCATATCGCTCGCCTCGGCGCTCATGGCCGTGACGACGGGGCCCATCTTGCGCCCGCCGAGGTAGAAGTCATCCGAGCTGCTGCCGCTGCCCTTCTTGCCAAAATACACGCCCACCAACACCATCGCGGCGAGGTAGAGAACGATGGTCACTACAATAATGATCTGTGCGCTTGTCATGTGATTTTCTCCTTCAGCTTTCGTTAAGACCTGCACAATATAGCACAAAAGAAAGTAGACGTAAATACAGAACGCCGTACAGAATAATTCCTGTACGGCACTGCAAAATTCTGAATTTTTGATTGATTTTACTGCATTTTCTGCAAGACGATTTAGTAGACTGTTTTTGAAACGAATTTTATTTTTTGCGAAAGCCGTCTAAAAAGAGCGGCATCATCTCGCGCGCATACTGCACAAGCGAATATTCCCCGCCCGAAAGGCACCAGTCATACATCAGCCCGCGCTCGAACATCGCGTAGGCCTTGACGATCTCGCTCACGGTACGCGTGTCGGTCAGCTCCTCGCGCTCCTGCCCCTGAGAGACGATTTGGCGCAAAAGACGATAGTACGTGCGTTTGCGGTCGAGCAGGTGCTTTTCTCCCTTGGTCACGAGCTGGGAGGAAAAAAGCCGCGCCAGAAGCTCGATGGAGACCGTGTTCTCGATCGTCGTGAACAGCTCCTGATTGAGCCAGCATAAGAGCTCGATGCAGTCCATCTCGTCGTGGGGCTGCTGCATCAGCTCCTCATACCGCTCGTCAAACAGCACCGAGAGGGACGAGAGCAGCGCGTCCTTGCCGTCAAAATAGTGGTAGAACGAGCCCTTCGACGTCTCCGACTCGAAGATGATCTCCTCCACCGTCGTCTCCTCATAGCCCTGCTCGTAAAAGAGCTTCCACGCCGCCGAGACGATGCGCGCCTTGGTGTTGCGGCTCGATTTTTTTGCCATGTGCTCCCCTCCCCTGTTTTTATTGATTGTATCACAGTGCGCCGCCCGCTGCCAAGCGTTTTGCGCTCACCCAAGGTTTTTCCGCAGGAATGTGCGAGCATTTTCAAAGAAAATGCCGTCCGCGTCCTGCTGCGATACGCCGCGCGAAAGCAGATACTCGTAAAAATCCGCCGCCTTCTCCGGCGAATCAAGGCACGGCGGCAGCACCGCGCCGTCGAAGTCCGAGCCGAGGGCGAGGTTTTTGCGCGCGCCGAGGTCGAAAAAGTGCGCCACATGGCGATAGACGTCGTCTAAGCTCCTGACCGCTCCCCCGCCGCGCAGGAATGGCCCGTAGTAGTTGAGGCCGATCAGGCAGCCGCGGCGCACCATCTCCTTGATCTGCACGTTCGTCAGGTTGCGCTTGTGCGCGCAAATTGCGCGGGCGTTGGAGTGCGTGGCGAGAAACGGCCTTTCCGCCGTCTCGAACACGTCCGCGAGCCCCGCGTCGTTCAGGTGCGAGACGTCGATCAAAATGCCGCAGCGCTCCATTTCGCGCACGGCGGCGCGGCCAAAGTCCGTCAGGCCGTGGTCCGTCACATTGCCCGAGCCGAGCTCGTTTTCCCCATTCCACGTCAGCGTCACGGCGCAGACACCCTGACGCTTCGTCTTCCCGATGCGCGACAGGTCGCCAGCAAACGCGCTGCCGTTTTCCACGCTCAGAAAGGCCGCGGTCTTCCCCGCCGCCCACGCGCGCTCCATATCGGCAACATTGCGGCAGGGCGACACACGATCTGCGAATTTTCGCATCTGGCGGTCGAAATTCGCGCAGGCGTCATCAAAAAAGCGGATGGCCTTCTCCCCGCGCAGCTCATCGGGCACGAACACGGCGAAAAACTGCGCCCAGTGGATGTCCTTCGGAATACTTGTGAGCGACAGCGTGCGCGCGGGATCGTCGAGTGTGTCGATGATGTTCGATCCTGCGTACATGCAGTCGGTCAACGTGTCGCAGTGGAGGTCGATGAGGGCGTAAGGGCGCATGCGGGCACTTCCTTTTCAAAAAAGATCACGCTGCATTATACGCTCTTCCCGCCCGTTTCTCAACCGGCAAAGTTTAAGGAATTCTGAGGATTCTTAGCGTGCTCTTTACAAAGGCGCGGCAACACTGATATACTGGGCATCGAAAGGGGCGAAACGCCATGGACAATATTTCCCAGATCATCTCCCGCTCGATCGGTGGCTACAGCATCGGCAGCATCCTTTCCGCGCTGCTGACGTTCCTCATCTGCCTGATCGTCGTGCGGCTCGTGCTCAAGCTCTGTTCGCGGCTGCTCTCGCGCGCGAACCGCCTGAACGAGCGGCTGCAAAAGGTCATCCTCACGAGCCTCAAAACGCTTCTGTATCTGCTTACCATCATCATCACAGCCGAGGCGCTCGGCATCAACACCTCGTCGCTCACCGCCATCATGTCGGTGCTGACGTTGGGCGTCACGCTGGCCGCCGAGGACATTCTCGGCAACGTCGCCGGCGGACTCGTCATTCTCTTCTCGCATCCGTTCTCGCTCGGCGATGAGATTGAAGTCGGCGGCACGACCGGCACGGTGCGTGAAATTTCACTGACGCACACGAAGATTGAAACGCCGGACGGACAGATCGTGCTCCAGCCCAACCGCGAAATGTCCAGCTCGAAGATCATCAACTTCACCGTCCTGGGCCGCCGCCGCATCGTCTACAAGGTCACAGCATCCTACGACGCGCCGACGGACGAGGTGAAGCAGGCCTGCATGGACGCCGTTCTCGCCTTCCCCGCCGTGCTGAAAGAACCCACGCCGACGGTGTATCTCTCGAATTACGGTGCCAGCTCCATCGAATACACCATCCGCTGCTGGACGGCGGCAGACGCCTACTGGGACACTTATTTTAAGATGTACGAGCGCCTGCGCAACACCTTTGCAAAGCACAACGTGGAGATGTCCTACGATCATCTGAACATCCACGTCGTGCCGGAGAAACAGAATGAAAATTAAAGTCGTCGATATGACATATGAACAGGCGCTTGCCCAGCCGCCGCAGGTGCACAAAAAGCCGAAAAAGCCGTCGCTCCTGTTCCGGACGGTCCTGCGCGCAGCCTCCGCGCCCGACCTTCTGGCGACGCATTTCCACTGCGAGAAGATCGGCATGGCGCAGATCAAAAGCGATGAGCCCTGCCTTGTCCTGATGAACCACTCGTGCTTTCTCGACCTCAAAATCGCGGAGGCGGTGCTGTACCCGCGCCCGTTCAACATCGTCTGCACGTCGGACGGCTTTGTCGGCAAGGAGTGGCTGATGCGCAGCGTCGGCTGCATCCCCACGCGCAAGTTCTGCTCGGACACGACGCTCGTGCGCGATATGCTCTACTGCGTGCGGACGCTCAAAACGTCTGTGCTGCTCTACCCCGAGGCGAGCTACAGCTTCGACGGCACGGCCACACCGCTGCCGGAGAGCATCGGCAAGTGCGTCAAGGCACTGAATGTGCCGGTCGTGATGATCCGCACCTACGGCGCGTTCGCGCGTGACCCGCTCTACAACGGGCTGCAAAAGCGGCGCACGAAGGTCTCAGCGCAGATGCAGTGCCTGCTCTCGTCCAGCGACGTTGCAGAGAGGAACGTCGCCGAGATCAATGAGCGCATCTTTTCCGCCTTCCGCTTCGACAATTTCCGCTGGCAGGAGGAAAACGGCGTCTCCGTCAGCGAGCCGTTCCGCGCCGACGGACTCAACCGCGTGCTCTACAAGTGCCCGCACTGCCTCGCCGAGGGGAAAATGGAGGGCAAAGGCACATCACTCATTTGCCGAAGCTGTAACAAGGAATACCGCTTGACAGAGATTGGTACGCTGGAATGTTTGAACGGCGAGGCCGCGTTCACCCACGTGCCGGACTGGTACACCTGGGAGCGGCAGTGCGTGCGCGAGGAGCTGGAAAGCGGCGCCTATCAGCTTGATATTCCCGTGCAGATCTGCATGATGGTCAACATGCGCGAGATCTGCCGCGTGGGCGAAGGCCGGCTGCACCACGATGAAAACGGCTTCCGCCTGACCGGCTGCGGCGGGAAACTGGACTATTTCCAAAAGCCTGAGGCCTCGTACAGCCTGTACGCCGACTATTTCTGGTACGAGATCGGCGATATGCTGTGCATCGGCGACCACAAAGCGCTGTATTACTGCTTTCCGCAAGGCGGCGGGGATGTGGTCGCCAAGACGCGGCTTGCTGCCGAAGAGCTCTATAAATTAAAGCGCGCCGCTAAGGCGCGGGGGTGATGCAGCGCGGCAGCGCTGCTTTTGTCCCTGCACCGCGCAGGGGGTGCGTTAAAGGGGGCCATTCTCTCACGTGAGAGAATGGCCCCCTTTAGATCCCCCAAGAGAACGCAAGG
>OGJK01003778.1_pt1 | contig 9973 bp, 10 predicted proteins | sample 1571961 | NCBI WGS metagenome assembly OGJK01 (sample SAMEA2582120, study PRJEB24529) | metagenome | biome: Human gut stool | place: China | collected 2011 | reverse complement strand
AGAATGCCTCGGAGCCGCCTTTCTTCTCGCCACCGCCTTTGTTGAGGGAGGACAGGAGGGTGGCTGCTGTCTCGGAGGCTGCTGCAAGGTCGGGAATGTACTTCCGCTGAATGGGGTTCACACGATTAGAGTACTCCACATCAGTGAAGTTGACGATGCGGAAGCCGCAGTTATTGGGCAGCGTTCCCTGCTTGCGGTTCTTGCAGTACTGGTAGAAGAGGTTGCGGGTCAGTGCAGGGAACTTGTAGTCATAGACCATCATGGCAAAGCCCTTGGCACTGTGCTGGCGGATGAAAGGGTCGATGATACCGAAGGACTTACCCGAGCCGGGCGTACCTAAGACGATGGTGGCGCGGAAGGGGTTGATGATGTTGATCCAGCCGTGGTTCAGCTTCTTCTTGTAGTAATAGACCATAGGGATATTGACGCTGTACTCGTTCTCTTCCTTGTTACGGCTCTGCTCAAAGCTCTCATTGTCGAAATTCCATTTATCGTCGCCAATCTTCATGCCCAAGTACTGCGCGATGGCATCGAAGCCCTGATGGATGAGCATAGTGCCGACAACGGAACAGAGGACATAGAGGCAGCGGTTGAGTGGATAACCGGCAAAAGCGCCGTTGAGGGGCATGCCGTAGAAGACAAAGCACAGGACAATCATGGTTGCTCCGGCGAGGACAGGATAGAGCACCATGGTCTTGATATTCCATTTCAGGCTCTTCCGTGCTTTCGTTCCGATGCAGGTAACGGTAATGCAGATAAGCTCCATCACCTTGCAGGTGGCAACGGAGTCAAAGACCTTGAAGCGATGAAAGAGCTCAAGGACAAAGGCAATCATGCGGTTGTCAGAGGTAATGGGGAGATTCATCACAATCTCTACAATCAGTATCACGTAGATGCACGAGCGGAACATGTTGTACATCTGTTGCTGTTCACGGGTTTCTTCCACGGTTTTAAGGAGTTAGGAGTTAGAAATTAGGAGTTAGGAGTTTCGCACGGTTGGATTGTTGATGCATAGCATTTGCCAACGACATCGCGGGCTTTCGCAATGCAAGTCGTTGGCGTTTGTCGCAGATGTCACTGGCATTTGCCGCACACCAAGAAGGCATATCTATTTAGCCTTTGAAAGGCTCTATTGCAGGTTTATCAATAGCTCCGGCGCGAAGCTGTCGGCATTGAGGATGTCACGGTAGTTGCTGTCGAGATAGCTGACACGGCCGCTTATCTGGTCCTCGGTGATTTCAAGGCGGAGCTTCTTTTCTTCGGGGAAGGTGAGCTTCTTGAGGACGATGACGTTGCGGTAGGCCTTGGTGAAGTGGTCGGCATGGTTGACCATGTACACCGGGGTGAGCTCGATGGTCTGCGAGTTCGTGGCCTTGAGCTCCTTTTTGTCCATCAGTTTCAGTCGGATCTCGGCGATGTCGTACTTGATGTTGCTCTTGTTCTGCAACGAGAAGTCAATGAAGAAGTAGTCACCGACGGTGTAGATATTGTTCACCTGCGCACGGATGCCGTACTGCTTGCTGTGCACGCGGAAGCACTTGCGGCGGCTCGTGAAGATGGACCAGCAGAGACGGGACATGTCGCCCTGCGTCATGCTGACCTCCGGGTTGGTGTAGTCGCGGATGTCGTTCTGTCCGACGGTATAGACGGAGTGGGCTCGCTTGGGGGCTTTGGTGTAATAGACGGTGAACTGTGCGATGTGACGTTCGCCGATGACCGTTACCGTTCCCGCCAGTTCGTTGTCCATCAGCGTGGACTTTGGCTTCAGTCGAACGATGTTGTCGGCGCACTGGTTGCCCACGAGCTTGTCGGTGGAGATGTCCACGAGCTTGATGTTCTCCGGCATGATGAGATGGGTGGTCACCTGATCGTTGACGTATATGACCGTCTTCTGTAGGTTGCTCTCGAAGATGCGGGCATCGTCCTCCGTGAGACGGTGGATGTAACGGACCTTTACTGTGTCAGGCTGTGCTGCATGGATGGTCATTGAAAGTAAAAGTGCGAGTGTAAGAAGTATCTTTTTCATATTCATAATGGATTTGGTATTGTTGTTATTGAAATGTTTTTTGAACGCTTGAGGCATTGTACTCCCCTCCCTATTGGGGAGGGACTGGGGGTGAGGCCTTATTCTTGCTGTGTGTTTATAAGATAGACAATGGTGTTGTACTTGATTTTGGCTTTGTTCTTACGGATGTTCTTCGATACGGCTGAGCTTGCAGACTGGTACATGTTCTGCAGGGCTTGCAGGGCGATAATCTCCGGGGACACGCCGCCGGTGCCGTTCACGTCGAACTGGATGTTCTGAGCGGCGACATTGGAACCTGCGTCCTTCATCATCTCACGGAACGTGGACTCGGGGACGTAGAAGCCCTCCATGCCGTCGTTGTCGAAGACGCTGAGATTAACCTTTATGAACTTGTTGCCGACGAGGATACTCGTGATGTTGGCCATGACACGCTGCTGTCCGAAGCCCGTGACGATGCCGTAGAGATAGGAGCCTTTCTTGAGACGGATGCCCTTGACGGTCACGTCGTCGAGGAGCTTGAATCGGAGTCTTGTGCCCTCACGCGCCTTGGTGGTCTTGTCAATCATCGCCTTGATGAGCGGCTCATCGACATTCTCGGTACTGGCCACGGTGTTGAACTTCTCGCTGTTGTCTTCCTTGACCTTTTCGACGACCTCGGTTTTCTCCTCCTTCTTGCCTTTCTTCTTGGTGTTTCCGGTGAGTGCGTCGATCATCGCTTGTTGCTGTCGTCTTTCCTCGGCTTCCTCTTCCTTGTCGCGCTGCTCCTGCTCGGCATAGTAGCGGCGCTGGCGGTCCATGCTGCGGTTCTGGATGCGCTCCAGCTCACGGGCATAGTCGTTGAGGTCGTCCTGCTGGGCGCGTCCTCCACCATAGCTACGGTTGCCATAGCCATTGCCACCATAGCCGCCGCTGCCATAGCCGTTGATGCGGTTCATGTTGGCTTGCTGACGCTCTCGGAGGTCCTGCTCGGCTTTCATCTGGCGGAGACGCTCGGCATTGACGGCATTGATGTCCTGCCGCTCCTTGTCGTTGTAACCGCTGCCGGTGGTGTCCTTCTGCTCATAGTCGTCGCCGATGCCATCAACGGCGGTGAAGGCCCCGCCCTCGGCAAAGTGCTTATTCATGGCCGTCATCTTGTCGTCCATGCCCTCGCTGCGTGCTTCGGGGAGGCTCATGTTGATGGAGTCGGTGACTACGTTCTTGGCAGTCTTGCCGTTGCCCTTGAAGGTCTGCATGCCGAAGTAGATGAGCCCCAGCAGGGGCAGGAAGATGACCATAGGGAAAATGTACTTGGGTTGTCTGAGGTTCAGACGCTTGAGTTTCTGTAAGTCCATATCATAAGTTATTTATTGTTTTCTGTTTATTGTTTGTTGTCGAGATACTTGACCACGAGTTCCAACTGGCGGTACTTGACCACGATATCCACGGAGTCCTGGTGACTTTTTATGGGCAGACGGACGAGGGAGTCGAGGTCGTGCTTGAGCTGCTGGCCCTTGTTGGTGAGCTCCACGGTCTGGTCCACCTGCATGGACTTCAGACGCTGGATGCGGCGGATGCCGTCGAAGGCGGGTTTCACCTCTCTGAAGTCGGAGAGCATGTCGGCCTCGTTGTAGGTGCTGGTCAGCGTGAGCCAGCTGCCGATGACGAGTGAGAGCATGAGCATGCTGATGGTGATGACGGACACCCGTTTCTTGTGCCTGTCAGCCCATTGGTTGGCTTTTTCTATCTTCTCACGGAGCTTGAACTTGACTGTCAGCGACTTGATGCCTTCTGCTATCTTGGCATCTTTTTTGCCTTGGTGCGTTTAAATATCTTCATGGTATTCAATTTGTTAGTAGTCCAAATCTTTGTTTTCAAGGGTTCTCCAGTTGGTGATGAGCAGTCCGTGGGGATTGTTCTGCGTTCTCGGCACGTTCTCTATCTCGCCAACGGTAATGATGGAGCGTTTGAGGTCACGGCTTCGGCGCTTGATAAGCTGCGTGCCGAAGTACTTGAACTTCTTCTCGTGCTCGTCGAACTGAATGGAGTCGCACTTGATGGTGCAGACGGCAGAGGAAGAAATAATGTCGGAGTAGAAGCCGTTCTCTTCCATAGCCTGTTTCTGCTTCATGGCCGTGCCGTCCGCCATATACAGTGCCTTGCCGAGTGTCCATTTGATGTAGTCATTGTCGGGAGGCAGGTTGAAGAAGTACTGGTGGAAGAGCTGGATGTGAGCCTTGGCTTCCATCACGAAGTTGGCTTCCTGCAAGCTGCGCTCGGCGAGGAAGGGGATGTCACCATCGAGGATGTATATCTGACTGCGCTCCTCACTGACAAGCTTTGAGCTCTGATAGACAGTGAAGATGCAGATGGCAGTGCAAGCCGCCAGCGTGAGGATGACGGTTGTAAGTGCCAGCTTGGTTTTCTGTTCTAAGGATTGTATCAACATAACGCTATTGTTAATTAGTAATTAGAAATTAGCAATGAGCAATTGAATGATTAGTTAGCGGTTAGCAATGAGTAATGAGCAGTTGAAATTAGCAATGAGCAAGAGCAGTCGCGCTTTGTTTGACTACGTCTAATTGCTCACTGCTCATTGCTAATTGCTCATTAGCTATTGCTTTCCGCTCCTCCCGGCTTATCGTTGGAGTCGGACTTGCCCACATTATTTATACTGCGGGCTGAGTCAGCACCACGGTTGTAGGAGGCTCCAAGTCCGGTCTGTGCCATGATGGTACGGGCTGTCTGGTTGAAGCCGCTGCCACCATCGCTGTGCGACTGCTGGGCTGCACCTATGATTGAAGCTGTGCCAGTGGCCACTGCCGCTCCTGCCGCTGCCGTCGTGGTCGCCGCCCCCATCGCATAGCTTGCACCGCCGAAGACGAGGGTCTGTGCCATACTGCCAGAAGCCGTTCCAGCGCTGGAGCTGATACCGCCGGGGATGAGCCATGAGGCTACTTCGGGCACGAAGCGGAGAACATAGGCACCCACGAGCATGCCCATGGCGTACATGCAGTTAGAGCCGATGCCCTGCAAGCCCAACGCGCCTATCTGCTGCCAAGAGTTGACCGTGCCGCGTAGGAGGGTGTCGTAGGCCTTGATGTCCTCCATGAGGTTGTACATCAGGATGAAGTCGATGTAGTATAAACAGAAGTACACGACAAATCCCCATAGGGAAAGCGACAGGTACTTGCCCATCCACTGGGCCCAGGCGTTGCTCCATGGCGGTACGATGCTCAAGGCGAACATGATCGGGGCAAAGGTGGCGAGGATGGTCATGAAGATGCGCTGGGCAACGAGCATGCCGTAGTAGGACATCTGGAAGATGAGCTCGCCGACGAACCGTATCACGTCGTTGATCCACTCGCTGACCTTGGTCTCGGCGGCTACGGCGGCACGCTGGGCGTAGTTGTTGATGGTGGAACCGAGGTTCTCCATGTTATAAATGAGCTTATCCCACCAGTGGGCATCCTCGCCGATCTCCTGCACCTGCTTGGCGGTCTCGATACTGTCCTGAACCTGACGGAGGCGCTTGAGGTAGTCGTCCTGCTTCTGTGCGACCTTCAGCTCCAGGGCCGCCACTTCCCGGTTCTTGCTCTGTGCCATCTGACGGGTCACGTCCTCCAGGCCTTTGCCGGGCATCCTGAGCGACATGCAGATATAGCTGCTGTAGGTGATACATAGGGAAAGGCCGATGATACGGGCGAGTTTCATCACGTCCATGCCGCGGCGGCCGAGCATCATCATCCAGCACTCGTAGGAGCCCATGCAGAGGGCAAGCAACAGGCCGAGCATCTTGGCAAAGCTGATGGCACTGCCGAGGACGGCGGACTTGGGAAAGGTCTCCATGGCCGTCAACAGTCGCATCAGACTGTCGTCGATGGCAGGGAGACCCATCGTCAGCAGCTGGTTGATGAACATTGAACTTGATAATAGTATGTCTGTCATGATGTTCTGTGGTTTTCAAGGTTAATAATATTGCTGTGCCATTCCTACAAGGTGAGCTACACGTGAGACGAGTTCTTCCATCTGCTTTTTGTACTCCACATAGGCTTCATGACGCTTGGAGTTTTCAAGCTCGTTGCCAATGCCCTGCTTGTGGGTGTAGGCGATGGACTGGCAGATCATGTCGTTCTGACGCTGGAGCTCGCTGACCTGTGGTGCCATCTTGCCCTTGCTTTTCGTGAGGCAGTAGGCAAGTCCCTCGGTGATGGATTTCTGCATACGTGTAAAATCGTCCTTGAAGGAGTGATAGACAAGGTCAACGTTGCGGTCGGCGGCACGGAACACTTCCTCGTCGTGCATCTCCTTGACTTTTTCACGTTCTTCCTCGACTTTCTTGATTTTCTCCTTCTGCGTCTCCTCCTGCGCCACACGGCGGGGCTGACGGTCTTGACGTTGGACTTGTGCTCCTTGAAGCGGACACGGTAGCCGGACTTGAAGCCCGACCACTTCCAGTAGGTCTCGGCACCTGAGTATTTCTTGTGGAGGAAGTAGTAGTACCAGTCGGGAGCGAAGTCCTAGGGACCGGTCTCCGTGCTCCGCCACTGCTTTTCCTTCTGCTTGTCGTGGACGACCTTCTGGGCATAAGCACTCCCGCCTTCCCCGATGGGGAAAGCGAGAGCTGAGAGAATCATTATGGAACCAATCTTGTTTTTCATGGTATTGTCGTTTTTACCGTTTTCTCGTTTGATTTATATTCCTATCATTTTCATTTTACTTTTTCTTACTTGGCTACACTTCGTACCACATGTCGATGACTTTTTTCGCTATCTCGTCCTTCACGTCGCTGTTGAGGATGTCCCAGATATAGTCGTAGTGGAAGCCGCCCATGGCAACGATGCTGCACCAGAGGTTAGCGGAGTCGATGATGCCGAGCATGTTGGTGATGTAGCTGTGGAGGGTGTTGACAAGCTCCAGTTTCTCGTCCATACTGGCACGCATCACGTTCAGACCGCTGGCGGTGAGGGTGACGTACATCTGCTTGATGTTCTTTATCTCACGGGCACAGGCGAAGTTGGCCTCGGTATAGTACCATGCCACGGCAGGCTTCTTGAAGGCGTACTTTGCCGTGTTCTTCGTGAACTCGGCATAGGTGTCGATAAGGCGGTAGAGGTCGGTGCCTGTCGATGCCAGCGCCGTACCGAGGATGACGTAGCTGTAAGCGTTGTTGAGCTTGGAGTTTAGCGTCATGCGCACGTCGTTGAACTTCGTCGCGCCTTTCGTAACAAGGCTCTGCTCTCCATAGCTTGCCGCCACCTTCTCAAGTGCCTTCTCCTCTTCCTTCTTGATAAGCTTGTGCAACGAGATGAGTGCCTCGATGGTCGGTTGGTCGTTGGGATAGTCGAAGGCGTGGGCTTTCGAGGGGTAGAGGATGGCGACGACCAGGATGCAGATTATAATGGTATGGTACTTCATTGTGCTGTCAGGTTTTGATGATTCTGTCGTTTCTTGATAGTGCTTGCTCCGCTCCCTACGGGGAGAGCCGGGGGGTGAGGCTCTTATATTCCGATGCCGTTCCAGTCTCTGATAATGCCGTCCACCATGCCGCTGGCCTGATAGACGGAGGCCCAGCTCTCCGGGTCGATGGCAAAGAATACCTCGCCCCAGGTCCCGAACTGGCACATCATCACCATCACGTCCATCTTGTACTTCATCTCCAACAGTCGGGAGTAGATCTTGTTGGCCAGCGTCAGACGGGTGTAGCGGTCCATGAAGTTGTAACCGTCACCCTGGCCCATATTGTAGCGACCGCCGCCGTTGGGGATTTTCTGGCGGATGATGGGATTGTCGGGCAATTTTATCTTGCCGTTGTTCACCACGTCGATGAAGTCATGGATGAGTCCTTCGGTCTCAATGACAATATCGGCGAGCTCGTTCAGGCAGAGTACGTAGTTCTTCACGGGGTTCGAGGCGATGTATTTCGTCACCGTGGGGATGCCGGAGAGAATGTCGGCACTGAGCAGGAAGATTTCCTTATAGTAGGCCGATTCCTCACCGAAGCCGCGGACATTGGTCATCGTCAGATGGTACAGTTCCTTGATGCCCTCCATCGTGGCGGTGTACTACAAAATTTTCTTTTGCTTTTCAGAGATGGTGTCGAGCCGCTCGTTGTGCTTGTTCTCGATGAGCTTCTGGGCGGTGGTGTTGGTACCGACCTGCCCGGTCGTCCAAGGGTCATAGACCACACGCCATCCGGCAAAGGCTTGCGAGGAGGCAAGTAAAAGCATGGCGGCAGTCAGGGTACAGCATTTCTTCTGTCTGCTGCTTATCTTGTTGGATGTCAATCTGATTTGTCCCATAGTTGCATGATTTTCTGTTGTTTGTTCACTTTGACCGCGAAGTCGAGATACTTCTTTATTCCCAACTTCTTGCGGTCTTCCTCAATTTTCGTGATGGCAGTCTGGATATCTCCGTAGTGCCGCTCATAGACTTTCAGGGCCTCTTTCTCGGCACGTTCCGTGGTGTAGGCCCAGTAGCATTCGGGAGGTTCCTCTACGCCATAGACATCGGAGTACTGGCCGCGGCATATCCACACCTCCTTGAAGTAGTTCCGGCCCTCGTGGTTGTTCAGTGCGTTGACGGTGAAGATTTGCTGTTTCTGTACCTGTGTCAGTCCGAGGATGGCACTGATGGCATCGTACCTGTCCTTGAACTTACTCTGGTCGAGGAGGATTTTCACGTCAGAGTTGTTGATGATGGCTTCCTTGACGATGGGTGAGTCTATCACGTCATTCAACTCCTGGGTAACCACTCCTGCTATGCCATGGAACTTTCTCACTGTCTTATAGAGGTACTTGATGTACTCGGCCATAGTCGGTGACGATATTGCCTTCCATGCCTCCTCGATGATGAGTGCCTTGCGGCCTTTCTTGATGCGCATCTTCTGCAGGAATACGTCCATGATGATGAGCACGACGATGGGGAACAGCACGGGGTCGTCCTTGATCTTGTCAATCTCGAAGACGATGAACTTCTCGTCGAAAAGGCTGGCATCAACGTCGTTGTTCAGTGTGTGCTCGAGCTCACCGCCCTTATAGAACTGCTCCAAAATGGCGGCGAAATTGTCGATGTCGAAGGTGATGCTCTTCTCCCTCATAATCTGGGGGATGCGCTCGATGGCGAACTCATAGTAGCTGTTGAAATTCAGCTCACTGACGTTCATCTTCTGCCGTTGCCGCTCCATACGGTCGATGCGCTGTTCAATGGTGACGAGATAGTTGCCCTCGATGAGCTGGGGCATGAGGCGCATGAGCTGGCGGTTGGCGGCAACCTTCTCGCCGTCGGTGGCGGCCTTGTCGTTGATGAGGTCGTGGAGCTTGTTCACCTTCCGCTGGATTCGTGCGTAGGCTTCCTTTTCCTCAGCAGAATGTAGAGGACCATCACCGGCCACACGACTGCCATCAGCAGTATGGAGAGGATCGCATTCAGTATCCTGTCTGCCAAAGGCAGATGGATCTTCGGAGGTTGGAATGTCTGTTTCATACTCTGTATGTTTATATTTCTCTTCGAGTTCCTTGCTGTGCTTTTCGTAGGTGCCGTTCTTCTTATCTTCAAGGAGCAGACGTTTTCGGAGCTGATTACGCTCAGTGTCAGTGAAGTGGCTAAATGGCTTGAAAAAGGTTTCATAATACTCCACGATGGTCTGGTTGACAATCATGTCCTCAATCTTCGAAGGAGCTTCGCTGCCCTTGAAGATGAGGAAGATGAGCGACTTGAGGAAGTTCTTTTTCTCGCCGAAGTTCTGGGCATACTCGGTATCCGTAATCTTGAACGGGTTCATAGAGATGGGCTTCTCCTTCGAGTAGGTGATGTAAGTGCCTTTGAAATAGCGGCATATCCCCTCGTAACTGTCACCGGTGTCGACCATGACCACATCGGTATTCTGCTTCAAAAGCTGACGGACGACGCTGTTCATGTGGGAAATAAATGTAGCCTGATTATCAAACAGTTACAAGGTAAATGGTA
>OGJK01003776.1_pt1 | contig 9975 bp, 9 predicted proteins | sample 1571961 | NCBI WGS metagenome assembly OGJK01 (sample SAMEA2582120, study PRJEB24529) | metagenome | biome: Human gut stool | place: China | collected 2011 | reverse complement strand
TGGAGAGAAAAATACATGAGCAAGGAAGTATTGAAGGAACAGATTGAAAAACTTTGCAAAACGGCATTTTGCTTGGACTATTATATAAAAGATTATAAAGATGGTAGAATTGCCAGCCTGTCTCAGTATTTTGTATACAAAGAGATTATGAAAGAGGCAGTCTTTCTGACTTTTTATGAGAAAGAGATGACGGACACAAAAGTGAGTTTTGGAATCCAGGAAGCCATTGACAGGGAAAAGGATATTGAAAAAATAGAAAGACAAATGTGGGAGTCAAATCACTTATGAATATACAAAGTTTAGCAGAAAAAATCAGCGGAGCGCTTTTGATGCTGGCCAGCCTTTCCCTACACGACGCTCTTCCGATCTGGTCGGAATTCATGGAATCGACCAATACACGAATTTCTGGATGAAAGTCCGATCATTTGCGTATCTTTTGCTGATCGTCGGAGTAGTCATTATGTGGCTGATTATCCGTTGGATCTTGAAAAAGGCGGGAGTAAGGAAAAGAATCCAGATGCAGTGCGTGATTTTTGCAGCGGTATTTACATTGCTCAGTGTTGGTATGAATCAGTATTATAAATACACAGAAAAGCTTGATGGACTCCATAATGAGGATTATACGATAACATTTCGTTATGGTGATGTTGCGGATCAGTACTTGAATTCACAATCGTTAAATGAAAGCATTGGAACGAAGATATTATCTTACGAGCATCGCACCTGGTTCCAGAAATTGTATAAATCAAGAGTCACATTCTATGCACTTTCCGGGGATGCAAGAGCAGCAAAATTCGATTTTTTGAAAGATGAGAATGCCTATGTGCCGGAGTGGATGTATACAGGCTGGAATTGGATATTGCTGATAAGGAGAGCGTGGTCTCAATGGCTGGTATGGTTTTTTGTATTAGCAGCCTGGGGAACCGGATGGGCATTTGAAACCAGTGGGGAACCGTATGAGGACATAGAAGAATAAGAGGCTATTCTTGACAGCCAGTCCTTGAGAAATCATTTCTTTTATGCTATTTTATACTTAGATTGAAATGTCTATCTGGCAAATCTGATTCTGAGCGAAGGGAGTGGCATGAATGAAGCACTTGGACATCCCAGTTGGTATTTCTGATTTTGCGGAAATCCGAAGAAATGGATTTTACTATATTGATAAATCGGGTTTAATCGATGATTTACTGAAGACAACCTCAACGAAAGTTACTCTGATTACTCGTCCCCGCCGGTTTGGCAAGACATTGGGGATGAGTATGTTAGAGTACTTTTTTGATGTTCGCAAAGACAGTAAAGAGCTGTTTGCTGGTCTGGAGATCATGAAAAATCAGGAAATATGCCAGCAATGGATGAACCAGTATCCGACCATTTTCGTGTCTTTTCGCCAGGTGGATGGTTTGAATTTTGATGGTGCATTTGGGATGCTGACAGTGGTACTTGCGGATCTGTTTAATAAACATCTGTATTTGCAGGAAAGTCCCAAAGCTACGGAATTTCAGAAAGCAGCTTTTGCTCATATTGCCAGTGGAAATGCGTCTGTGAAGGAGGCGAAGAGCAGTCTTGGCCTTTTGACAGATATGATGCGGGATTATTATGGGAAAAAAGCGATTCTTCTGATTGATGAGTACGATGTGCCTGTGGCCAATAGCCATGATTACTATGGGGAGATGCTGGATGTGATGAAGGGCGTGATGCAGGCACTGAAGGATAATCAGGCTCTCCAATTTGCTGTGATTACTGGCTGTCTGAAAATTGCCAAGGAGAGTATTTTCACAGGCACCAATAATTTTGTTTCAGATACCATTACGGATTCCCGGTTAAATGAATACTTTGGTTTTGTGCAGCGTGAAGTAGATCAGATCCTAAAGGATGCGGATGCGATCGGATATGCGGAAAGTATCCGGATTTGGTATGATGGGTATCATTTTGGAGATTTTGATGTGTACTGCCCGTGGGATGTGATGAATTATATGCGTGATCTGCAGTACAATCCCAAGGCCAAACCAGCCAGCTATTGGAAAAATACCAGTGATAATGCAATTATCCGTTCTTTTATTGATTATGCAGGCGGTACGATCACGAAGAAATTAGAGACGTTATTGGCAGGCGGTTATATTGTCCAGAGAGTAGACGAGAATCTGACCTATGATTATCTGCATTCTTCGGAGGAAAATCTGTGGAGTGTTCTCTATCTCACTGGCTATCTGACAAGAGTGCGGAAAAATGAATTGGATTGCCAATTGCCGGAAGGTACGGCTGCGCTCATGATTCCAAATGCGGAGATTAAGGAAATTTTCGAGACGACAGTGAGTCACTGGTTTGGTGATAACGCAAGAACCTGGAACCGAAAAGCTTTATTTGATGCAGTCTGGAATGGGGATAGTGAGACAGTCACGAAGGAGATGAATGCGCTTTTGCGGCGAACCATCAGCTACCATGATTACAAAGAGGACTTTTATCATGCGTTCCTGGCAGGTATTTTTGCAGGCGCGGGATATATGGTGGATTCTAATAAGGAACATGGAGAAGGCCGGAGCGATGTGGTTGTGTATGATCCAGTAGAAGCCCGTGTAGCTGTTTTTGAGGCGAAGTACACGAAAAATCTGGAAAAATTGGAGAGTGCCTGTGCAGATGCATTAGATCAGATTGATGAGCGGATGTATGCGAAAGAATATGAAGATGATTACGATCAGGTGCTATGCTATGGGATTTCATTTTTCAAAAAACGGTGTCTTGTCAAGATAAAGTAAACGGTTAAGTGAGGAAATTTATGGGACAGATCATACTTGCCTCGGCATCGCCGAGAAGAAAAGAATTGTTAGAACAGATCGGACTGGAATTTGAAATCTGCCCGGCGAAAGGGGAGGAAGTTATCTCGAAAAGCGCGCCGGAGGAGGTTGTGATGGAGCTTTCCGAGCAGAAAGCGACAGAGGTCGCAGCAATGGTAAAAACATATGAGAGCGGACATGGGGAACTGATGACACCGCAGGATATCTTAGTGATCGGGGCAGACACCGTCGTTGCATGTGATGATACCATCCTTGGAAAGCCGAAAGATGAAGCCGATGCAAAGCGGATGCTCACACTTCTGTCGGGAAGAAAACATGCCGTGTATACAGGCGTTACGTTTGTGTTTCTGGATAAAAACGGACGAGCGGGCGCACATACCTTTTACGAGAAAACAGAAGTTACCATGAAGCCGTTGTCGGAACCTGAGATCGACCGTTATGTGGCGACCGGAGAGCCGATGGATAAAGCCGGTGCCTATGGGATCCAGGGAAAATGTGCCATTTATATTGAAGGGATTGAAGGTGATTACAATAATGTGGTCGGACTTCCGGTTGCACGCATTTATAAGGAGCTGCAAAAGCTTGGAATCGATCCCTATCTATGGTAAACTGCATGAAATAGTAGATTGGATGATTTCTAAATTCTCGTAGATCCTAAATTAAAATTTAGAAATTATCAACAACACATATGAGGAGAGGAGCAAATAAAATGCAATATGATGAGACATGTTTAGAATATTTTCTGGCACATCAGGAACAGCTTCTGCCGGAGCCAGTGGCAGAGACAATGGAAGAGGCAGAGGAATTTTTAGAGGACTGCATGGCGGTCGTCTGTATGAATCTGAAAGAGGTAAAAGCTTATTTCGAAGATCAGGGGGCTGATATCGAGGGAATGTCACTCAGGGATCTGGAGGAGGCAAGCGAAGTTTTTGCCCTCCCGGATGGCAGATATCTGATCGTGGAAGCTTAGGTTTGTAACGATTCAAACCAAGGCAGCTTTCATAAACTTACGAATGGGGGCTGAATGGTTACTTATTTCAACAATTTATTACTTCAACAATTTTTGAAAATAGGATTGACAAACGAAAAATAGTTTATTATACTCAAAAAGTTTGCAAAGCAAACAGAACGAGTAAGCCATTTTACAGTGCAAAAAACTGTAAAAAAGCATTTTATAACAAGGAGAAAACTACATGAAAAATTATGATGTGATTATTATTGGGGCAGGTCCTTCTGGTATTTTCTGTGCATATGAACTGATCCATGCCAACAAAGACCTGAAAATTTTAATGATTGAAAAAGGACGCCGTATCGAGAACAGACAGTGTCCGAAGAGAAAGACAAAAGTATGTGTAGGCTGTCAGCCATGTTCCATCACGACCGGATTTGCCGGAGCAGGAGCATTCTCCGATGGAAAATTATCTTTATCCCCGGACGTAGGTGGAAATCTTCCGGAGATTTTAGGATATGATGAGACTGTTACATTATTAAAAGAATCCGATGATATTTATTTAAAATTCGGAGCAGATACAAAAGTTTACGGTGTGGATAAAGAAAAAGAAATCCGCGAGATCCGTAGAAAAGCGATCACAGCAAACTTAAAACTGATCGAATGTCCGATCCGTCACCTTGGAACAGAGGAAGGATATAAGATTTATTCCAGATTGCAGGAGCATCTGTTAGAGCAGGGTGTTGAGATGGAGTTCAATACCATGGTCAAAGATATCATCATTGAAGATGGCCAGGTAAAAGGACTTGTGACAGACAAAGATGAAACATACCATGCAAAAGAGGTCGTATCTGCAGTCGGACGTGAGGGAGCAGACTGGTTCTCACACATCTGTAACGGTCATGGGATCGAGACGCAGGTCGGTACGGTAGATATCGGTGTCCGTGTGGAAGTGCGTGACGAGGTTATGGAATTCTTAAATGATAACCTTTACGAGGCAAAATTAGTTTACCATACACCGACATTTGACGATAAAGTACGTACCTTCTGTACGAATCCATCCGGTGAAGTTGCGACAGAGTACTACGACAACGGACTTGCAGTTGTAAACGGACACGCTTATAAATCCAAAGATTTAAAGACAAACAACACCAACTTTGCAATTCTTGTATCTAAGAATTTCACAAAGCCATTTAAAACACCAATCGAGTACGGAAAACAGATTGCACAGCTTTCCAACATGCTCTGCGACGGAAAAATTTTAGTACAGACCTTCGGTGATTTCAGAAGAGGAAGAAGAACGACAGAGGAGCGTCTCTGCAGAAATAACCTGATTCCTACTTTAAAGGATGCAGTACCTGGAGATCTTTCCCTTGTATTCCCACATCGTATTATGGTGGATATCGAGGAGATGATCCTTGCACTTGATAAGGTAACACCGGGTATTGCAAGTGATGAGACTTTATTATATGGTGTCGAAGTAAAATTCTACTCGAACAAGGTTGTTGTAAACAGAGACTTTGAGACAAGCGTAAAAGGTCTTCGTGCCATCGGTGACGGAGCATCTGTAACCCGTGGACTGCAGCAGGCATCCGCAAACGGAATCTCTGTTGCAAGAAGTATTTTAAAAGCTATGGAAGCTTAAATGAACAGCATGAAAAAAAACAGAAAAAAAATGACACTGATATGTCTGCTCTGCTTTTCCTTTCTGCTCACAGGATGCAAGATAGGAAATAAGGAAGTGATCGTCTCAAACACATTGAACAACCGTCAGGTATTCCGCATTGGAAATGTGTCCTGCGGGCTGAAAGAGGCGAAGGTATATCTGGTGAACTACCAGAATATTTACGGAACAGCCTATGGACTCGATCTCTGGCAGCATGATTTTGGAGACAGTTCCCTGGAAAATTATGTGAAAAATATCACAATGCGGGAGCTGGCACAGGTGGTCTGCTTAGACCAGCTTGCAAAGGAAAAAGAGATGGAACTTTCCGAAGAAGAAAAGGAAAAGACCGCTCAGGCGGCAGAGGAGTACTTTGCCTCGCTCACGGAGGAGGAGACTGCCTATATGGGCGTTTCGGAGAGTGACATCAAAGAGTACTATGAGCATTATGCGCTGGCACAGAAAGTATACCACTCACTCACAAAAGCGGTGAATGAGGAGGTCAGCGATGATGAGGCACGGGTGATGGAGATCATGCAGATTTTTGTTTCGGATGAGAGCCGGGCAAATGAGATCGCATCCAGATTAGCCCAGGGAGAAGATTTTGCAACACTCGCCAATAATTATAATGAGCTTGGCAGCATTCAGGTAAATATTTCAAGGGATGATCTCCCGGCTGCAGTAGAAGAGATCGCATTTCAGATGGAAAATGATGAGGTTTCCGGTAAGATCACAGTGGATGGAGGCTTTTATTTCATTAAATGCCTGAACAAATACAATCAGGAGCTGACGGAGGCGAACAAAGCCAATATTGTAGACAAAAGAGAAAAGGAAGCTTTTGATGATGAATACAATGGATTTGTTTCTTCCCTGAGTTCGAATATCAACGAAGAACTCTGGGAGAATCTGGAACTTGAGACAGGTTCCGGGATGAAGACGGATACGTTTTTTGAAGTTTTTAATACTTATTGTGGTGATATGTGATATCACCACAATTTTTTCGAGGGAAAAAGATATGACGAAGGATATGACAAACGGATCGCCAATGAAGCTGATTCTTGGATTTTCCGTACCACTTTTGTTTGGATTTTTATTTCAGCAGTTTTACAATCTGATGGATACGTTGATCGTAGGACGTTTCCTCGGAGTAGATGACCTTGCAGCGGTAGGTTCCACAGGCTCCGTCAACTTTCTTATCATCGGATTCTGTATGGGAGTGTGCAATGGATTTGCGATTCCTCTGGCACACAAATTCGGCGCAGGAGACTATAAGGGCATGCGTGGCTTTATGATGAACGCCATTTACCTCTCTGCGATTTTTGCGTGACGGTCATCTTCTGTATGCCGATTCTGGAGCTGATGCGCACACCGGAAAATATCATTGACGGTGCATACCGTTACATTGTGATCATTTTCTGGGGGATTCCGGTCACCTATCTGTACAATCTGGTTTCGGGAATTATCCGTTCCATGGGGGACAGCAGGACACCGGTTGTGTTTCTGGTGATCGCTGCGGTCATTAATATCGGACTGGATCTGTTTTTTATCGTAGTGCTCGGAACCGGAGTGGAAGGTGCAGCATGGGCAACGGTGATCTCACAGCTGATCTCCGGTGTGGGATGCCTTATTTACAGTATCAGACATTTTGAGATACTGCATCCGGAAAAAGAGGAAATGCAGGTAAATAAAACGTACATGATGACATTGTGTGGAATGGGCGTTCCGATGGGACTGCAGTATTCCATCACGGCGATCGGAAGCGTTATCTTACAGAGTGCAGTCAATTCCCTTGGTTCTGACGCGGTTGCAGCAATGACAGCCGGAAGTAAGATCGGAATGTTTTTCTGCTGTCCGTTTGATGCGTTAGGTTCCACCATGGCAACCTACGGCGGTCAGAATGTCGGAGCAAAAAAACTAGACCGTGTCTCCGGAGGTTTAAAGGCAGCGTCCATTTTGGGATGTGCGTATGCGGTGCTGGCATTTGTCATTATGATCTTCTTCCGTGGGGCACTGGCAGGCTTCTTTGTCGGAACGGCAGCACCGGAAGTGGTTTCCAATGCAGGACTGTTTTTGCTGATCAACAGTGCATTCTATATCCCATTGGCATTTGTCAACATCGTGCGTTTCCTGATCCAGGGAATGGGCTACAGCAAATTTTTGCTATTTTGGCGGGTGTGTTTGAGATGGTTGCAAGAACACTGGTCGGATTTGCGTTTGTGCCTGTTTTCGGCTACATGGCAGCGTGCTTTGCAAGCCCGGTGGCATGGATCTTTGCGGATGCATTTTTATTCCCGGCATATTTCCATGTCCTGAAAAAGACGAAGAAGATGTTGTACAAGTAAAAAATAACTGCGAAACTTCCCACCAGAGTAGAGCAAATTGTGAAAAATTGAACAATGTAATTAAAAACGAAAGGATTCAGTATGAGTATTTTAAACGTGGAACACCTGACACACGGATTTGGTGACAGGGCAATTTTTAATGACGTGTCTTTCCGGCTTTTGAAGGGAGAACACATCGGATTAGTCGGCGCCAACGGCGAGGGAAAATCCACATTTATGAATATCGTGACCGGAAAGCTTATGCCGGACGAGGGAAAAGTGGAATGGGCGAAAAACGTCCGTGTCGGTTATCTCGACCAGCACTCCACACTGACCAAAGGCATGACAATCGAGAGTGTGTTAAAATCGGCGTTCGCATGGTTGTTTGAACTCGAAGAAAACATGAACCAAATTTGTGACAGGCTTGGTGAGGCAGAACCGGACGAGATGGATGCGATGATGGAGGAACTCGGAGTCATACAGGATACACTCACCATGCATGATTTTTACATCATTGATGCGAAGGTGGAGGAAGTGGCGAGAGCGCTCGGTCTGCTTGATCTCGGACTGTCCCATGATGTCACGGATTTAAGCGGCGGACAGCGTATGAAAGTTCTTCTGGCAAAGCTTTTGCTGGAAAAACCGGACATTCTTCTTTTAGACGAGCCGACGAACTATCTTGACGCAGAGCACATCGCGTGGTTGAAACGTTATCTGCAGGAGTATGAGAATGCATTTATCTTAATCTCCCACGATATCCCGTTTTTGAATGACGTTGTGAATATTATTTACCATATGGAAAACCAGCGCCTTGACCGGTATGTCGGAGACTATGATAAGTTTCAGGAAGTCTATGAGGTGAAAAAATCCCAGTTAGAGGCGGCTTACCGCAAACAGCAGCAGGAGATCAGTGAATTAAAGGATTTTGTTGCGCGGAACAAAGCGCGTGTTGCCACAAGAAATATGGCAATGTCCCGCCAGAAGAAGTTAGACAAAATGGATGTCATTGAGCTTGCTGCCGAGCGTCCGAAGCCGGAATTTAATTTCAAACTCGGAAGAACACCGGGACGCTATATTTTCGAGACGAAAGACCTTGTGATCGGATATGACGAACCGCTGTCAAAACCGTTAAATATCTCCATGGAGCGTGGACATAAAATCGCACTTGTCGGCGCCAATGGAATCGGTAAGACGACACTGTTAAAGAGTATTTTAGGATTGATCCCATCGCTTGGCGGTTCTGTGGAACTCGGCGAGAATCTGGAGATCGGATATTTTGAGCAGGAGATCAAAGGCGAGAACAGGAACACCTGTATCGATGAGATCTGGGAAGAATTCCCGTCTTTCAGCCAGTACGAAGTGCGTTCTGCCCTTGCAAAATGCGGACTTACGACCAAACATATCGAAAGCCTTGTCCGCGTGTTGAGCGGTGGAGAGCAGGCAAAAGTAAGACTCTGCAAATTGATCAATAAATCGACCAATGTTCTGCTCTTAGACGAGCCGACCAATCATCTGGATGTCGATGCGAAGGACGAATTAAAACGTGCGCTTCAGGAATACCGCGGCAGTATCCTTCTGATCTGCCATGAACCGGAATTCTATCAGGATATTGTCAATGAAGTCTGGGATTGCTCGAAGTGGACAACAAAGATTTTGTAGTATAAAAATAAGCATAATGAAAAGGAAAAACATTGACATTTTCATCACAAAGTATTATCTTGATGTCAGTAATAATTCCTATTATTAGATGATAAAAACATATGGAGGCCATTATGAAAGATACCTATATTTCAGAAGCAGTAAAGTATATCGGAGCAGACGATACCACATTAGATTTATTCGAGAGCCAGTACCAGATCCCGAACGGAGTTTCTTATAATTCCTATGTGATCCTGGATGAAAAAGTTGCGGTTATGGATACCATTGATGAGCGGAAAACAGATGAGTGGTTTGCAAATCTTGAGAATGTGTTAAACGGAAGAACGGTAGACTATCTTGTCATTTCCCATTTAGAGCCGGATCATGCGGCAAATATCAAACGTGCGGCAGACAAATTCCCACAGGCACAGCTTGTACTGAGCGCAAAGGCAAAAGCGATGCTGCCACAGTTTTTTGATATCGCACATTTAGAAGAGCGCTGCCTTGTGGTAAAAGAGGGAGATACATTAGAGCTCGGAACACATAAGCTGCATTTTGTGATGGCACCGATGGTACACTGGCCGGAGGTCATGGTGGAATATGAAGAGACGG
>OGJK01003775.1_pt1 | contig 9978 bp, 10 predicted proteins | sample 1571961 | NCBI WGS metagenome assembly OGJK01 (sample SAMEA2582120, study PRJEB24529) | metagenome | biome: Human gut stool | place: China | collected 2011 | reverse complement strand
TTACAAAATTTGTTAGCCTACGATAAAAGCTGGCTAAAACAGGATGTTAAAGCCGGGTTATCCGTTGCGGCCGTCGCGCTGCCCGTTGCGATTGCCTATGCCGAGCTGGCGGGGGTAGGGGCAATCGTAGGGCTGTACTCCTGCGTGTTACCGATGATCGCGTATGCCCTTTTTGGTTCTTCACGTCAGCTTATTGTGGGTCCTGATGCGACAACCTGCGCGGTGATTGCGGCCGTCGTATTTCCCCTTTCTGCGGGCAATCCCGAACTGCACTGGCAGCTGACGATCGTCATGACATTGATGATGGGCGGGTGGTGCCTGCTTGCCAGTAAATTTCGCCTGGGCGCACTGGCCGATCTCCTTTCTCATCCCATTCTTACGGGTTTGCTCAATGGCGTTGCCGTGACGATTATTGTTGGGCAATTGGGCAAGGTGTTGGGGATCAAGCTTGAGCAGGCGCAGGTTATTGAAAAAATAATGGCCTTGCCGGGGCAAATTTCAGATAGCCATTTATTAACCTTAGCAATATCACTCTTTACGTTAATTATTTTAATCGTTATCAGGACGTACCGCAGCCAGTGGCCAGCACCGTTGATTGCCATTGTGTTAACAACGTTGCTGGTGTGGGCGACATCCGCGCAGCAGTATGGCATTGCCACAATTGGCGGGGATGGCTTCCAGTCTGGTTTACCCATTGTTCACTGGGGAGCGTTCCAGCCGGGACCGATGCGTGATTTAGTGATCCCGGCGCTGAACCTGGCGTTGGTCAGTTTTGTCAGTCTGATGCTGACCGCCCGCAGTTTCGCCGCGAAAAATGGCTATGAAATTAATGCTGATGCCGAGTTTCGGGCGCTGGGGATTGCGAACATTATGTCTGGGTTATCTCAGGGGTTTGCTATCAGCGGTGCCGATTCCCGAACCGCGGTGAATGATTCCGTCGGGGGAAAAAGCCAGCTGGTCTCCATCGTCGCCGCCTTCATCATCGGTATCGTGGTGGTCTTTTTCACTCGACCATTACAGTTTATTCCCGTTTCTGCGTTGGGCATTGTTCTCATGTATGCGTCGTGGTCATTGATTGATTTACGTGGATTATGGAACCTGAGGCGCAGAAATAAACAGGCATTTCGCCTGGCCTTTTTCACATTTGGCTGTGTGTTAATTATCGGCGTTATCCAGGGGATCGGCCTTGCGGTGTTGCTTGGCCTGCTGCAGTTCCTTCGAACAGTATTTCGTCCCTCTGAGCACCTGCTGGGTACTGACGAAGAGGGAATGATTCACTCGTTAGGCAATACAACTGATATTAAAATGGTCCCGGGCGTGCTGATGTATCGGTTTAACTCACCGTTGACCTATTTTAATGTGGCCTATTTTAAACGTCGGGTTTTGAACCTGGTTGACGGCGCCGCATTACAACCTAAATGGGTGGTCATTGATGCCGTTGCGTGCTTCACCTATTCAGACATCAGCGTGCTGGCAACCATTAATGAGCTAAAGCGTGACCTGAAAGAGCGACAGATTACGTTAATCCTTGCGGGCAGGAAAACGGAGTTAACGCGCTGGTTTAAAGAGAGCCGGCCCACAATGAATGATGATGACATGATTCTGGCGCCAGACCTCTACCTGGCACTTCGGTTCATTCAAAGCAAAGAGAGTGCGAGTGAGGGGGAATCAGTCGGTGATACATAACCAAATAGTGGTGAAAGGCTTGTAGCACATGCTACTGGCAGGCAGGGAACACTCACAATTACCCACAGGATGAGAATAAAGATAATGATGGTTTTCTGAAGTATGGGATTATCCACTAAAAATGACTCCGGCTTGCTCGCTGAAAAAGCAGAATAGAGGAACAGTCGTCACGTATCCACCACTAAATGTGGGGGTATGAATGAGATTTACCCTGATTCGATTTTGAGATGACCCTGCCCATAGCCGGTTTCTCCGCTGTGAATGCGCAATCTCTGGTGCGACGTATCAGGCTGACGGCTATAAGCAAGGAGCGGGCCTTGAGCGCCATTCATTTTCACCGGAACAAAAATAGATAGGGTCGTGCCTACAAATAAATAAACTCATAATTCACAATGTAACTTCCAATATTATTCACACGGGCCGTTACCCACACCCCAGTCATTCCCTGCTTACGGTGGCTGTGCAGATATTCTTTGTTTGTACAAAGCTGAATCCATCTGTTGGTGTTCTGATCTTTTAACCAGAGACCCGCTTCACAATGGCCATACTTACCTCTCGAAGGCCCCGGAAAGACAACCTCATATTCAGATTCATAGCCAATTATTTTGTCCGGGAAGAGATAGACATAAATATCATAACAATTTAAGCTCAATACAAGCCCAAGGGAAAAACCGCATAAAAAAGTATTGGCAAAGTATTTTAAAGTTTGGTTAAAGGCGTGCACAAAAAAAGCACGTATAACCAAAAGCGCGCCAATCACGACTCCAACAGAAATATACGTGGTCAATTCAGGAACCGATTCTTGCAAAATGGTATAATTGGAGATGCTTGTTGTCCATGACATATACCAGATCCATGCACCTAAAATGGTAAATGTTATGGCTGTTATAAGTAGCCTTTTAAACTTATTTACGGAAGGGTATTTTCCAGTCATTTTTTTATTTTGTATGTATCAACAGATAGCATCATTTTTTAGGAAAGGCCATTATATATCATCAATCTTAACATGACTCATGTTTCGATATGAATTTTTAAACGCTATCTTCTGAGTGCTGCTTGCCCGCTACCCGCGAGCAAGCCACACCCCTTAGCGATAGAGCGTCTTTTCCGCAACCGGAATAAGGAGCCCGGATCGCCAGTCCGCGAGCGTCAGCTGCGCAAGCTTACCCAGCGCGGTATAAAACGGATGCCCGGCGTTGTCGACAAACACGGACAGGAAGCGGGTGCTCCACGGCAGCAGGTGCCACGCCAGAAGCTGAGCGCACTCTGCATCGCGGCCATTCTCGGCCAGCCATGCCGCCAGCAGCAGCAAAGTCCCGAAGTGATCTTCCGGTTCATTCTGCTGCATTTCAAATGCGATAGCGTTCTCCCGCATCCACTGGCGCAGCGCGAGGGTCGAGTCGCCGAACAGCACGGATTCGCGGTCCAGCCAGACGGAGCCCCACGGTGGCGCGGGCAGGGCGTAAGGGCCAATAAACAGTCGTTGCCAGGCGTCCCTCAGCGGCTCATCGGCAGACGCGGCAAAGGTGTCAGCGACTGGCTGCAGCGTTCCTGGCGGCAGGGGCCAGTCCTGAACCCATTCGCCTGCGGTGAGGGCCTGCACCAGCGGCGCGGCCTGCTCGCTGTCTGGTGCGAAATAAAACAGCGCACCCAGCACCCGGGCGCTGAACGCGAACGATTCACGATGTGAGACATCTTTCATTACATCTTCCTTGCTCGCGCGGAGGGTGTCCGCGCGACTGAGTTAACCGATAATACAAACCATAGAATAAACCACGGTCACGCCATTCACCCGTTACACCTTCTCGATCTGTACCAGATTGGTGTGCTGCGGGTTGCCTTTGGCCAGCGGTGACGGGCGGTGCGTGGTCAGGGTGTTGATGCATGAGCCGTGGTCGACACGATCGCCACTCATATTGGCGTCGTGCCAGGCCCCCTGGCCCATGGCGCTGACGCCGGGCATGATGCGCGGCGTCACTTTCGCTTCAATTCGTACCTCGCCGCGGTCGTTAAAGACCCGCACCGTATCGCCGTTCTTAATGCCGCGTTTTTCGGCATCGACAGGATTAAGCCAGACCTCCTGGCGGCAGGCGGCTTTCAGCACGTCCACGTTACCGTAGCTCGAGTGGGTACGGGCCTTAAAGTGGAAGCCAAACAGCTGCAGCGGGAACCGCGCGCGCTCGGGCGCGTCCCAGCCGTCGAAGGTTGACGCGTAGACGGGCAGCGGGCTGATGGTCTCATCTTTTTCCAGCTCCCAGGTGGCCGCAATCTCCGCCAGCTTGCTGGAGTAAATTTCAATCTTACCCGATGGGGTTTTCAGCGGATTGGCTTCCGGGTTTTCACGGAATTTTTTATAGGCCACAAAATGGCCGTTCGGATCTTTGCGCTTGTAAATGCCCATTTTTTTCAGCTCGTCATAGGACGGCAGTTGAGGGTCTTTTTCGAGCATTTTGGCATACAGATACTGCAGCCACTGTTCCTGCGTCCGTCCTTCGGTGAATTTCTGGTGGATATCCGGCCCGAGGCGTTTCGCCACTTCGCTCATGATCCAGTAGATGGGCTTGCGTTCAAACTTCGGCGCGGTCACGGGCTGAAGGAATATCAGGTAGCCCATGTTGCCCGCATAATCGTTTGGAATGATGTCTTCCTGCTCGACGGTCATCAGGTCCGGCAACACGATATCGGCATACTTCGCTGACGACGTCATGAAGTTATCGATGACCACAATCATTTCGCACTTGCTTTCATCCTGCAGGATATCGTGGGTTTTATTGATATCGGAGTGCTGGTTGATGAGGGTGTTGCCCGCGTAGTTCCAGATGAACTTAATCGGCACGTCCAGCTTATCCTTGCCGCGCACGCCGTCGCGCAGGGCGGTCATCTCCGGCCCACGGGCGATGGCGTCCGTCCAGCTGAAGCAGGAAATTTGCGTTTTGACCGGGTTATCCGGCAGCGGCATACGTTCGATGGTGATGGTGTAGGTGGACTCACGCGCGCCGCTGTTCCCGCCGTTGATCCCGACGTTTCCGGTGAGGATCGGCAGCATCGCGATAGCGCGGGAGGTCAGCTCGCCGTTCGCCTGACGCTGAGGTCCCCAGCCCTGGCAGATATAAGCCGGTTTAGCGGAGCCGATTTCCCGGGCAAGCTTAACGATGCGATCGGCGGGAATACCGGTGATGCGGGAGGCCCACTCCGGCGTTTTCGCCGTGTGGTCATCGCCCTGGCCGAGAATATACGCTTTGTAGTGACCGTTAGCGGGTGCGCCTTCCGGCAGCGTTTTTTCGTCATAGCCGACGCAGTATTTGTCGAGGAACGGCTGGTCGACCAGGTTTTCGTCGATTAATACCCAGGCAATACCCGCCACCAGCGCGGCATCGGTTCCCGGACGGATCGGGATCCATTCATCTTCGCGTCCGGCTGCCGTGTCGGTGTAGCGCGGGTCGATAACAATCATGCGCGCGTTGGACCGCTCGCGAGCCTGCTCCAGATAGTACGTAATCCCGCCGCCGCTCATGCGCGTTTCCGCCGGGTTATTGCCGAACATGACCACCAGTTTGGTGTTTTCGATGTCCGAGGTGCTGTTGCCGTCGTTGCTGCCGTAGGTGTAGGGCATCGCGCAGGCAATTTGCGCCGTGCTGTAGGTGCCGTAGTGGCTCAGGAAGCCGCCGTAGCAGTTCATCAGGCGCGCCACCAGCGAAGCGTAAGGGGAGGAGCGGGTGATATTGCCGCCTACAATCCCGGAAGAGTAGTTGATATACACCGCTTCGTTGCCGTAGTTGGCCACCACGTCTTTCAGGCTGGCGGCGATCGTGTCGAGCGCTTCATCTCAGGTGATGCGCTCGAACTTGCCTTCGCCGCGTTTGCCCACGCGCTTCATCGGGTAGTTCAGACGGTCAGGGTGATTGATGCGGCGACGAATAGAACGTCCGCGCAGGCAGGCGCGCACCTGGTGATCGCCATACACATCCTCGCCGGTGTTATCCGTTTCGACCCAGTACACTTCGTTGTCGCGGACGTGCAGACGCAGCGCACAGCGGCTGCCGCAGTTGACCGAGCAGGCGCCCCACACCACGGTATCTTCAGGAGGCTGGACGGCGTGCTTTACCGCAGCGGCAGCGCTTTTAAGGCCAAAGGGAAGCGAGATCCCACCAGCGGCAAGCGCCAGAGAACCTATCGCCGTAGATTTCACGAGAGTTCGACGGCTAATTCCGCCGTCGTAATGTTCAGCATCGGACATGGCTCACCCCATCATTATTATTGCGTATTATTTCTCCCGAAATGATATCCGGGCTAATGATGGGGTGAGTGTTACTTATTTGGGGGTATTAGATCTTAATCCTTATCAAATCAAAGGGAATTGACGCTCAATTACTGAGGTTCAGCTGCGGCACCGCTGCCTGTGCGGGTGTACAGAATTTTAAAGGTGTCGTTAGCGCAGTGGCCTACGACCTGCGTGCCCGCCTGATCGGCCTGGTCGTTCGGCACAATGTTCAGCGTAAAACCTGACTCAGGCACGCCGTTGTTGACGATCTTCTGCTGAATGTCGCTTTTCACGCGCTCGCAGGAATCCGGTGCCGCCAGCGCGGCCGTTGAGGCACTCATTAACAGCAGGGCGGTAATCCAGGGTAACCGTTTCATCTGTAGCTCCTTTTCTCTGTGTAGAGATTAATTTTAGCAGGCTTCGTGTAAACATCTGTATTTGCTAATATGATTGGGAATAATCTCCCTGTACGGAAATGAATGTGAAGAAATATGCAGCGATAACGCTCCTGGCAGCAACACTGGTGGGGTGCGACAACAGCTCCGCGCCGCTGTCGTTTACGCCCGAGATGGCGAGTTTTTCAAACGAATTTGATTTTGATCCGCTGCGCGGCCCGGTCAAAGACTTTACCCAGACGCTGTTCAACGAGAAGGGCGAAGTGTCCAAACGGGTCACCGGCACCGTCTCGACGGAAGGGTGTTTCGATACGCTGGAGCTACACGACCTGGAGGCCAACACCAGCGTGGCGCTGGTGCTGGATGCCAATTACTATCTTGATGCGGAAACCCAGCAGCGTAAAGTGAAGCTGCAGGGCAAATGCCAGCTGGCCGAACTGCCGTCAGCCGGGGTAACGTGGGATACCGACGACAACGGATTTGTGGTGGCGGCGTACGGTAAAGAGATGGAAGTGAAGTATCGCTACGACGCGGATGGTTACCCGCTGGGCAAAACCACCGTATCAGGGGATCAGCATCTGTCCGTCCAGTCGACGCCGTCGAAAGACCTGCGCAAAAGAATGGATTACTCGGCAGTCAGCATGTTGAATGACAAGCCGCTGGGCAACGTGAAGCAGAGCTGCGACTACGATCGACACAACAATCCGGTGAGCTGCGATCTGACGATTACGGACGAAAGCGTTAAACCGGCCGTCGAGCGCAAGTACACCATCAAAAACACGATTGAATATTACTAAGCAAGGTATTGATATTATTTCACAAAGTAGGCCGGGTAAGCAAAGCGCCACCCGGCAATAAAGACCGCGCCATTATTGATGACAGGGTCTGTCATCCCTCTCATTGCGCGGTCGGCTTCAGCAGGCTGGCGCCAGACGGTTTATGCCCGGCCAGGTGCTGATGCTGGAAGATGCACATGCGGATGGTATTGCGGTATTCACCGTTGATAAAGAACTCGTGAATCAGCTCGCCTTCCACCATAAAGCCCAGCTTGCGGTAGATATGGATCGCTTTCTCGTTCTCTTTGTCCACAATCAGGTACAGCTTGTAGAGGTTCAGAACGTTGAAACCGTAGTCCATTGCCAGCTTCGCCGCCCGTGAGGCCAGGCCTTTTCCCTGATGCTCAGGGGAGATGATGATCTGGAACTCCGCCCGACGGTGAACGTGGTTGATCTCAACCAGCTCCACCAGCCCGGCTTTTTCACCTTCACACTCCACCACAAAACGACGTTCACTCTGATCGTGAATGTGCTTATCGTAGAGATCGGACAGCTCGACAAAGGCCTCATAAGGCTCTTCGAACCAGTAGCGCATCACGCTGGCATTGTTGTCGAGCTGGTGGACAAAGCGCAGGTCTTCACGCTCCAGCGGACGGAGTTTAACGTCGCAGGGCGCCGACATTATGGGGCTACCGTGCGGCCAGTGCGGCGATCCAGGCAGCGCAGGGTGTTAGGCTCCCAGTAGGCATTGACGTTTGCACTTTGCTGACACTTATCGCGCGCGTCAAAAGCGACATCTTCTTTGTCCCACTCTTTTTCGGCACGTTTGTTGACCTTCTGGCGAAGGCTACGGGTGTCATTCCATTGTTCTTTGTCCATCGCGGCGTTCTGGCGGCTTTGCGCGCTGTCACCAGACTCAATAATGAGCTTGCTGGTTTCCGCTGTCGCAGAGGCGGCAAAGGCGAACGATGACAGCGCCAGCAGGGCTGTCAGACAAAGGCGTTTGCTTAATGTGGTCATAGCGTTTCCTTTTAAATGGGTGCAGATAATCAAGTTACCCCGTACAGATTCTACACTAAAGCGAAATGACGGCATACCCGCGGAGCAAGTATGGAAAAGTAAAGGGCATCATCAGGTATGATGGTTAAATAAATCCTCACCTGACGTGAAATATGCTTAAAACGACGCTGCTTTTTTTTGCGACTGCGCTGTGTGAAATCATCGGTTGCTTCCTGCCCTGGCTCTGGCTCAAAAAGGGTGGAACCGTATTGCTGCTCATTCCGGCAAGCGTTGCGCTGGCCCTGTTTGTCTGGCTGTTAACGCTGCATCCGGCGGCCAGTGGGCGCGTTTATGCGGCTTACGGCGGCGTCTATGTCTGCACGGCGCTGCTGTGGCTACGCGTGGTGGACGGCGTCAAACTCAGCGTCTATGACTGGGCCGGCGCGCTGATTGCCCTGTGCGGTATGCTGATTATTGTCGCGGGATGGGGGCGGGCCTGAGCCCCCGTATTTTTGTGATCGTTAGCTGATTTAACGATCGTTATACTTGTATGGTAGTAGGGTTGGTGGGTAAATTTCCAGCATCACAACGACCGATGTAAGGAAAGGAATTATGAAGATTGTCGCGGCTGACGTGTTTGTTACCTGCCCGGGGAGGAACTTTGTCACCCTTAAAATCACCACCGATGAGGGGATTGTCGGCCTCGGTGACGCTACGCTAAACGGACGCGAGCTCTCCGTGGCCTCATACCTGAAGGATCACCTTTGCCCCCAGCTCATTGGCCGCGATGCGCACCGCATCGAAGACATCTGGCAGTTCTTCTACAAAGGTGCTTACTGGCGTCGCGGTCCGGTCACCATGTCGGCCATCTCCGCCGTGGATATGGCGCTGTGGGATATCAAAGCCAAAGCGGCCAACATGCCGCTCTACCAGCTGCTGGGCGGCGCCTCCCGGGAAGGGGTGATGGTCTACTGTCACACCACCGGCCACACCATTGACGACGTACTGGAAGATTACGCCCGTCACAAAGAGATGGGCTTTAAGGCGATCCGCGTGCAGTGCGGCGTGCCGGGCATGAAAACCACCTACGGCATGGCCAAAGGGAAGGGGCTGGCCTACGAGCCCGCGACCAAGGGCGACTGGCCGGAAGAGCAGCTCTGGTCCACCGAAAAATACCTCGACTTCACGCCGAAGCTGTTCGACGCGGTGCGTAATAAATTCGGCTTCAATGAGCATCTTCTGCACGACATGCACCACCGCCTGACGCCCATCGAAGCGGCGCGCTTCGGCAAGAGTATCGAAGCGTTCCGCATGTTCTGGATGGAGGATCCCACCCCTGCGGAAAACCAGGCCTGCTTCCGCCTGATCCGCCAGCACACCGTTACGCCCATTGCGGTAGGCGAAGTGTTTAACAGCATCTGGGACTGCAAGCAGCTCATCGAAGAGCAGCTGATCGACTATATCCGCACCACCATTACCCACGCAGGCGGCATCACCGGGATGCGCCGCATCGCGGACTTCGCGTCGCTCTATCAGGTGCGTACCGGCTCGCACGGTCCATCGGATCTGTCGCCCGTGTGCCATGCCGCGGCGCTGCATTTCGACCTGTGGGTGCCGAACTTCGGCGTGCAGGAATATATGGGCTACTCCGAACAGATGCTGGAGGTCTTCCCGCACAGCTGGCGCTTTGATAACGGCTATATGCATCCGGGCGACAAGCCGGGGCTGGGCATCGAGTTTGATGAAAAGCTGGCGGCGAAATACCCGTACGATCCGGCCTATCTGCCGGTGGCCCGTCTTGAAGACGGCACGCTGTGGAACTGGTAAGCGAGGAGCAAACGATGAAAAGCGTAGTGATTCA
>OGJK01003773.1_pt1 | contig 9979 bp, 9 predicted proteins | sample 1571961 | NCBI WGS metagenome assembly OGJK01 (sample SAMEA2582120, study PRJEB24529) | metagenome | biome: Human gut stool | place: China | collected 2011 | reverse complement strand
TGGTTGGTGCCGATGCCACTTATCGTGTTGCTGAGAAGAACGATGAGGCTGGTGCCGTAACCTACTTCACCACTGTTAGCACTTCTGCAACCACCATCAACGGTCTGAAGGCCGGTATTTACTACTTGCACGAAATCGAGGCTCCGGAAGGCTACAACAAGCTGACTGCCCCCGTTAAGGTTGAAATCATCGAAACCAAAGATGAAACAAGCGGTAATGTAACCAGCGTGACCTATAAAGTCAATGATGGCACGGCATCCGATGATTCCAATGTCAAAATTGACAATAAGACCGGCTCCATGCTGCCCTCTACCGGTGGTATGGGTACCATCGGTCTGACCGCTTTGGGTGTTGGCGTTGTTGCCCTTGGCGTTCTGGCCCCCAAAAAGAAGAAAGAAAAGCAGTAAATGAAAGATCGGCTTTGGGGTCTTGCCCGGCTCCTGATCATTCTTGTGGGCGTGGGCATTCTGGTGTATCCGTCTGTGAGTGAATATCTCTCTGAGAAAAATTCCAGCATGGCGGTTTCGACCTACGATGACTCCATCCGCCGTATGGAGCAAGCCCACATGGAGGAGCTGCGCGCTCAGGCAGAGGCATATAACCAAAGACTGGCTGAGAACAACGGCTTTTCCAAACCGGCGCTGGATGAATACAACAATCCCATCACCCCGGAAGACTACTGGGATATTCTGGACGTCGATGGCAATGGCATGATGGGGTACATATCCATTCCGCGCATCAACGTGACAATTCCTGTGTACCACGGAACCAGTGAGGAGGTTCTGCAGGTGGCTGTTGGTCATATGCAGAACACCTCTCTGCCTGTGGGCGGGGAAAACACCCATGCCGTATTATCCGGGCATCGGGGTTTGCCGTCTAAAGCGTTGTTTACGGATCTGGATCAGGTTCAGGTCGGGGATTTGTTCAGCCTGACTGTGTTGAATGAAACGCTGTACTACCGCGTGGATCAGATTCTCACCGTTTTGCCCAACGAAACCGATGCGCTGGCAATCGAAAAGGGGAAAGACTATGTCACCTTGGTGACCTGCACCCCCTATGGTGTCAACTCACATCGGCTGCTTGTGCGGGGCGCGCGAATCGACTACACGCCCGAAAACGGCACCGCAGCAGCGGAGACAGAGACAGAACTCTCGGCATGGATGAAAATGCCCATGCAGTATCGGCATTTGCTTTTGGGGCTTGCCGTGCTGGCAGGAATCCTGTTGCTGCGCGCGCTGGTGGTGTGGATGCGAAAAAAATTCAGGTAAGGGGGAAAATCTGCAATATGAAACCGAAAAGGTATCGTTACAGAGTTGGTTTTGCGTCGGTTTTCCTTTTGATCCTGTGTGTTTCGACTATGTTTTGTTTGCCGACTGCTGCAGCGGCACTTCAGGGAAGTCTGGAGCTTCGGTGCAGCATTGAACGCGAAAACCACACCGTTCTCTTGGCAGGGGACGAGTACGCACTGTGCATGGTGGCAACGCTGGAGGAATCGCAGGGGGAACTGCAATATCAGACACTTCCTGCATATTCCTTCGCCGATTGCGACTGGACGCAATGCAGCGCATCCCAACTGCGGGAAAAAGCTCTGCAGCTTGCCCCAAATGCGCAAAAACGCAAAGATTTTGCCGCAACGCAGCAAACCGATGCAAACGGCACGGTGATATTCCGTGACCTGACACCGGGACTGTATCTGGTGATTCGGACAAAACCGGCATCGGAAAACACGGCATACACCAGTGACCCGTTTTTGGTTAGTATCCCTACGGTGGTAAATGGAACGGCTGCTTATCAAGTGGTAGCGGAACCGAAATTCAGTTGGGATGCCAAACCTTCGAAACCTGCGGTTCCGTCGCTGAAGCCCGATCCCTCCTTGCCGCAGACCGGGCAGCTGAACTGGCCGATACCGATTCTGATTGCAATGGGCCTGAGCTTGATTCTGTTGGGCGGCTGGCTGCAAAGGAAGTCTGACCATGAGAAATAAGCTTGGCCATTATTGCACAGTGCTTGGCATTTTGCTTCTGCTTGTGGCAATCGGTTTGTGGGGTTACAACTACTACGATGCAAACCGTGCTGACGAAGCAGCACAAAATCTGCTGACCGAAGTGACCATGCAGCAATCGCAGCAGGCACAGGAGTCGGCTATCGCCAAAGGTGCAGACGATGAAACCTTCCTCGGAACACTTTCTATTCCCGCCTTGGGGCTGGAACTGCCTGTGTATAATCGCTTTGACGATGCTCTGCTGAAGGATACTGTCTGCCGATATTCCGGTGCTGTAGATACAGAAAATCTCGTGATTGCAGGCCATAATTACAGGCGGCATTTCGGGAAATTGAGTAATTTACAGCAAGGCGATGAAGTCATGCTGAAAACCATGGACGGAAACAACTATACTTATCAGGTTATGGCTTTGGAAACGCTGAATGCTACGGCTGTAGATGAAATGACATCCGGCGAATATGCCTTAACGCTTTTCACCTGTGACTACAGCGGCAATGCGCGCATCGCGGTTCGTTGTCAGCCAACATTCTAAATCTAGGGCTGCAAGTTGACGAAAGTTGCTTGCAGCCCTATTTTTGATTGCGTAAAACAGAGCTGCTCGCTTCAGCAAGAAAAAACGCTTGCAATCAAAATCGCAAAATACGCATCTTTTTTATTGGGGATTCACTACGCTCAGCGGATTACAGCGCACACCGTTTTGCATGACCTCAAAATGCAAGTGGTTGCCGGTACTGTCGCCGGTAGAACCAACATAGCCAATCACCTGCCCTGCCGTTACGGTTTCACCAGCCGTAACGGCTGTTTTTGTCATGTGGGCATACCGCGTGGAAAGCCCGGCGCCATTGTCCAGCAGCACCTGATTGCCGTAGCTGTCGTTCCAGCCGCTGACCAGCACCGTGCCGCTGTGGGCAGCCAGGATGGGTGTACCCTCCGGCGCGGGAATGTCCGTGCCGCGATGCCCGGCGTTGCCGAAGGCGTCCACTTCCCCGAAGTGGCAGGATATATAAGTGTGCCCCGGCAGCGGCCAGCACAACTCGCCATCGGCAACAGCAATCCCGCCGCACAGAGCAAGCAGGCTGGGACGCATTTCCTCGGATAGCAGCTGGTGCAAAATGTCTTTTTGGTCTTGGGTGAAATTGTACAACTCGGCCAGTTCATCCACAGTTTTGCTGCTGACGGTGATGTGCAAAATATAGTCGGTCTGCTGCTCCGGGTCGGGGTCGTCCTCGGTGGGTTCGGGAGTGGTGTCTACTTCTTCGACCTCGTAGGTAATCTCGTGCATAGCCCAAAAGGTGTCTTGGATGCGCTGCATTTGGGCGGCATTGATAACGACAACGTCGCTATCAGAGTTGAGGTTGGTATGTACTGCAAAGATGGCCAGCACCTCCGGCCAGTAGCTTGCCCATGTATGACCGTCCTCGTAGTCGTAGGTGATGGTGGTTTCGTTGCACTCCGGGTGGGCGGATACGATGTCATTGATGGCCGCGCCGAAGTCGGCGTTGGTGTCGGCTACGATTTCGGCAATAGGGATGCTGTTGGGATCGCCGGATTCATCGGCAAACAAGATGCCCATCGGAGAGCCGATCACCGCCGCAGCCGCGCCTATGACCATGGCCAGCAACAGCACCACGCCGCCCGCGCCAAGCAGCGCCAGCAGCGATTGCGCGGCGTGCCGCACAGTTTGGGAGAGCAGGGCTTTGATTTTGGCTGCGATATAATGAACGCCACGGCTGATTGCTTCAACCGTGGCTTGTTTACTGCTGATTGTGGGCAGCTTGGGTGCGTGGGTAACGATGGGAGCGGTATTGCCCGCCGCTGTGGTTGCCGTCTGCTTTTGCAGATAGCGGCGCACAGCCTCGCGGGTCAGGTGCTGCCGCTTTAAGTGCTGCTGCATTTGGGCTTGGTAAGGCGGCGGTGCCGGTGTGGCCGATGACGGCACCGGGGCTTGCGGCGCTGGTGTTTTGGCTGCGATGGCCTTTTGCCGGAAGCGCTTCTTTTTGAACATTTCCCTGCGCTCGGTCTGCGTGGGAACAGTGACTTTCTCTTTTTCAGTCGGTTTTGATGCAGATTGGGTGCTGCCCTGCAAGGTGAGATTTTTCCGCTTCTCCTGCATTGCACGAAACTTGCGGTAGCTGATGCGGGTGGTGCTTTTGGCGGTGTTGCCTGTACGGGCAGCCACATCGGAAATGCCCTGCTGCACCTCGGTTTGTGCGTATTCTTCGGGTAATTCCTGCCGCTGCTCGGCGGCGCGTTCGCCCTGCGCCTTGGCCCGCATAAGTGTTTTGCGCACAAGCTGCTTGCGCTTTGCTTTAATTCCGGACATCGTCAATTACCATATCGTCCAACTGGCGCGTATATTCCGGGTAGCGCAGTTTTACGGCCTCGTACATATACGGCGCAAAGGAACAGTCGAACAGGTCATAGGGTGTGCAGGATTTGTCAGAGTACCCATTCCAAAGGTTATAGGCAAAACGGGTCAGCTTGACTGTGCCGCCGGTCTGCCAACCGGCGGCCAGTGATTCCGGCTTGATTTCATCTTTTTCAAAGTCGAAGCAACTTTCAATGTTGTTGCGGAGTGCGGGTACGGCAGTCAGGGTGTAAATCAGTGCGCGGTGGTAGCTGTCCATTGCCTTGCAGCGGTTGAGGTGGGTTAAGTATGCCCTACGGTGGGCAGGGGTCATAAACTTAGGTTCGGTCATGGTGGTGTCCTCCTGCTTTCTTTATATATGAGGTTATATTTTTGAGATTCTAAGGCGGGCGACACCCCGCCTTTTGTTTGTGTAAAATCATGCTCTTAGCGATCTCCGTGGTCGATGGGTTTGATTTTCAGCTTATTGCCATCGCGCTGGAATTGCTCGTACTGTTCAGGAGTGCATTTCATCGGCAACAGGCCGTGCGGCGTGGGGAGAAAGACAACAGGGTTATGATACAGCCTTTCATATAAGAAAACCTGTCTATCAGTCAAACTGATAAAGTCTTCTCCGCCATTGCCGCAGACCACAAAAGAACCTGCAAGAAAATCTGTATGTCCGTAAAGCCGGTTAGGCGGCAAACCGTCAATCTTCCCGGAGTCGTTGCAGATAACGCAAACGCTATCTCTCCACGGACGGCAACATTCAATATCACCGCCGACAAGCTCCTGCAATGCCCTTAATGTGTTGGGAATCGTGCGTTCCTCCGGGTATTTACCGGGCTGCACATACAGCACGCGGATTTCATTTTCACTCATAGGATTCACTCCATTTCACCGGGTTTGGTCGTGAGTAATTTGTATGTTTTGGTGTCTTTCGGTTGAGGGTTATTGAATGGGATAAGGCTGTTGCCCATCTTGATAATTCCCTCACCGGGTTGGGCCAACAGCAAATATTTCCGCTGCGGCTCGGACAAGCCGTACAGTTCTACTACGCTGTCAATGTCCTTGGTCTGACGCAGCATAACTACAAATTCGGAGTTTGCCAGCATTGCATAGGCTGTGTCATTGGTTAGGCAGTCTTGCACATTCTGCGTGATGCCGGTGGCGTAGGCGTTGTACTTCCTAAAACGTTTCCAGCTTGTGTACAGGAAATTGGCGCTCAAAGAATCGCGCAGTAGCAGATAGATTTCGTCAAAGTACACCCATGTGGCTGCTTTTGGGTCATTGCGTTCGTTGCTCATCACGGCGGTATTGATGTACTCCAGCATGGACAGCATGGCAACTGGCTTTAGCTGTTCCCCCAAGCTCTGGATGTTGAAGCAGATCAGGCGGTTGCTCATATCCACATTTGTAGGCTGGGCGAACACCTGCATACTGCCGGTTGCGAAAATTTCCAGTGCAAGTGCCAATTCTTTGGAACGGTTGTCGCCCTGACTGTTCAGCGCCGCCCACAAATCCTTGATGGTCGGGCAAGGCGCTGTGTATTTAGATTCGATAAGCGGTTTGTAAATGCTCCTCAATGCGCGGTCAATCAGACTTCTATCTCCGGGCAGAACATTTTCTTTTTTCATAATCTGTTCGCACAGGCTCAACACAAACTCTGCTTTTGCCACATAGGGCGGGATGTCCGTGGATTTGTCTGGCTTAAAGTCCAGTGGATTGAAATAGGTGCTGCTATCCACCGAGATATTGACTACCTCGCCGCCCAACTCCTGCACAAGCGGCGCATATTCATTTTCGGGGTCTACGATATAAAACCGGGCCTTGGTAAAACGCAGATACAGCATAAGGATTTCCAGTTTGACGAACATAGACTTACCGCCGCCGGATGTCGCCACAACCATTGCATTGCCGTTGACGAGAGTTGTGCGCAGCCCGATGATAAGATTACCTGTGACCGCGTTTCGGCCATAGCAGATGCCGCCCGGAGTGAGAATTTCTTGCGTATTGAACGGTACAAGTGCTGTCAGCGATTTCGTCAGCATCGTGCGCACACTCTCGATGCGGCGCAAGCCGTAAGGCATGGCCGTGTTAAAGGCGCGTTCCTGCTGAAAATACAACTCGGTGAATCGGCAGTTATAGTTTGCCGCCGTGGTTTTCAGTGCATCGGTTTCCAGCGCGAGATCTTCCAGTGTGTCAGCAAAGTAAGTGACGGTGAGCAGGCTCAAAAACATCTGCTGGTCGTTCTCCGTCATTTCTTTGCGGATGTTGGCAATGATGCGGTCCTGCTCCTGCGTCCGCTGCGGTACGGAGGAAGTGAAGTCCAGATTTTCCACGGATTTCTTATTGAAACGGACTTTCTCGGCGTCGGTTCTCATCTGTGCGCTGTCGATTTCCTTGAAAGCATCCTCGGTTTCCACTGGTTCAATGTCAATGGATAGAACAATATACGGCACTTGCTGGAGCAGTGCGGAGATAAACTTATCATCAAGCTGCTGCGGGTACTCGCTGATCGTCATGCACTTGGCATAAAAATCCTCAATTTCAATATGCTTTTTGCAAAAGCGGATGCAGTCCGGGGCGATAGAATCGCGGAAGTCCTGCCCCAGTTTGGCGCAATTATCAAACTCGAAGTTAAAACGACCCTCCTCGGAAATGCGGAAAAACTTGTGCAGTACCTCCAGCCTTGCGCGGTTGTCCAGCGGCGTGACGGCACATTCCAAGGCAGAAAATGCAGACAGCAAATGCCCCTGCACCTGTACAAAGCGTTCGCGGGCCTCTTTTACGCCGGGTTTGTTCGTGGACACGATGATGTATTTATGCTGCACCACATTTCCATTTTCGCGGGCGTTGGCCTTGATTTGGCGGTTACGCTCGGCGCGGAGGGCATCAAAGCCGTCGTTCTCGCGGTGGTACAGCACATCACGGGCAAAGGCTTTTTCATCCATGCGCTGGCTGACGATGCAGACTTGCATCCAGCAGTCAGCGGGGATGCCCGCGTAGACCGTGCCAAGCTGCATTAGAATATTCTGCTTGGCCGCGTCACTCTGCATGGCGTAGTTGATGTCGCTGATTTGCCACATCAAGCTGAACACATTTTCCGATTGCCAAACACCGTCTGCATAGATTCTGTCGATGGGGATGCTCTGCTGCACGGAACGGGGCATTTTATAGCTGCCGCGCGTTTTTCGCGTAGATGCGTACTCACTTAGTCTCAATGCTTATCACCTTTTTTCTTTTTGCAATATTTGTTTTCGGTTTTCCATAACCGCCAATCGTTTCTGATAACTGTGCTGTCTATTACAACAAGCAGGAATTTTTCAAAGGTCAGACAGTCATAAGTGAAAAATCCTGCTGCTGCAATCGGCGCAGCGGCCACAATGCAGACCCAGCCCGCCGTTTCATGACCCAACAGCGGGGTCAGCCCCAAATAGACCGCAACTGCCACGGCAATGGCCGCGCCGGAGCAAATCATCTGCCGCAGATTCAGCCCCAAAAAGATTTCCTCTTGGTAATGGCGGATTTCTTTGTTGATTGGTATTTGCATGATTTATAACCCCATCATTTCATGGATAATTCGGTCAGAGCCTTTTATCAGCCCCACAAGTACGAGCATATTGAACACGGTTTCGGCAAGGAAGCTCCACACAATAGTGGTCGCTTCACCGCTGGTTACTGTCGGCGTACTGACAAACGCCGAGTAAATCACACAGGCCAGCACAATGACCGCACCCTCTAAGCACACGCCGACATAACTTTTCAAAAACGATATGCCCACGGATTGTGTGCTTTCCCCAGCAAAAGCCGCCAGCGGCAGCGGAGCCAGCGCTGTGTACATATACAAACGGAAGAAGCGGCCATACACGGTAAGGATCATTACAAAGGAAAGCACCGTAATGAACAAGCTGCCGAGAATCGTTACGAGCCATAGCGGTATGCTGGCGAGAAATCCCACATTTTCGATAGCGGTCTGCATTTCTGCGGGCAGCGACACCATAGCTTCTGAGATACCGCCCATGCTGTCGGCCATATCTGTGACGATGCCGTTACAGATGGAAAACACATTCAGCATAATGTCCATGCCATATCCCACAAGTGCCTTTGCCGCCACAAAGCGGAGAAAGTAGTGGATAGCAGCTTCGGGGCGTTTTAACTCGTGAAAATTCATTGTGTTTTTGCATAGCGATATAGCAAAGAACAGCACGACCAGTGCATAGCCAATGCCAACCATACCATTGTGCAGTGTCTGCATCACGCTCCACACTGCGCCGCCCTTAAAAGTTTGGGGGCCGGTTGTCACCAGCCCCCATAACTCGCCCAGCTTTCCATTCCATGTGGAAAATGCATTGTTCAGATTTTCGACGATCCAGTTTTGATTCAAGTTTTCACCCACTTTCAGATAAAAGAAAACAGCCGACAGAAAGTCTGCCGACTGCATAGCTTAATTAAAAAAATTGTTTGTTATTAGGGTGTCCATTGTAGAAGCAACTGCATCACACACTTCATCAAAGCTGATGGTGGAAGCGTAGTCGAAATCTTTTCGGTAATTATCCCATTGCCTACGCATAATCTCGCTGTTTCGCACCGCTTCCACAATTGCTCTATAATCTTGCAAAATCGAATCAGAGCCTCGCTTACTGGCTGTAGCCATCAGTGCCGCCCCTAAAGCGGGAAAGTCTATATTTTCTGCTTGCAGTTTGGTAAGGATATAGACATCATAATAATCTCTTGGCCGGGTATTCTGGTCACTGCGAGATATTACAGTCTCCAGCTTTTCCGCCAGAATGGTGGCCAAATTGTATGCCATAACTTGAATATGACGATCTTCCAGCATCAACTTGTAGTCATATTGAATTTCGCGTGGTGTGATTTTATCGCCAGTAGTGATGTCCAGCTTTAAGGGAACTGCCATAGGCGGAAAATCGGCCGTCAAAGCTACGCGGTATCCAGTATATTCATCACCCTCCCGGATTTCACCAATGCTTTTGAATGTAAATGTGATGTCATCGTCAACAGGAACGGTGAGAATCTGCTCTATCATTTTTTGGACGGCATCCTGCGTAACTGGATAACCTTTTATGGTTGCATCCATATCCATTGTCGCTCTGGAGTTCAGCCCCACCATAGAGGAAATTAAAAAGCCACCTTTGATAATGATACCCGCTCCAAGAATCGTTCCAGAATATAATTTTGCAGAACAAGCTGTGCGGAAATCTGGTTTTCTTTCGCCAGCTTTTTCATAATCGCTTTCAGCTGCATAGCGTTTTTCATAATAGTATCTCCAAATAAGGACGCAGCCGTTTTTCTACGCGTAGTTGATGAGCATATTCCGAAAGCAAAGGAATGTTCTTATCTTTACGGCCAGCGTACCGCTTGAATGCATCTGTAATGATCTGAATATCCGTGTGGCTGATGGGCTTTAGAATTTCACATAGGGTTTTTTCTGCATTGTAGGCCCGGACTGTATTTCCGGCAGGGGTGTCAACCAGCGCGATTCCAAGACTGTAATAAGGCTCTTTCTTGCAAGAGCATAAAATGCCCGCTGCTTTTGGACTGGATGTATTATATCCATATGATTACTTCCTATTAGGAACACTGTAAATACAAGGCTTTTCGGAGCCTAC
>OGJK01003772.1_pt1 | contig 9983 bp, 10 predicted proteins | sample 1571961 | NCBI WGS metagenome assembly OGJK01 (sample SAMEA2582120, study PRJEB24529) | metagenome | biome: Human gut stool | place: China | collected 2011 | reverse complement strand
CGATCCCCGCCGAAGAAGTCTACCGCAGCCATGGCATTACGGAAGCCGACCTTGCCAGCATGGACGAGGTCGAGTTTGAATGAACTGGCAGATAAAATTTATCCCGGAAGCCAAGAAGGACTATGACCGGCTAGCGGGCAATCAACAGCTTCTTGTTGCAAAAGCGCTTGAAAAAGTCCGTCAGAATCCGGTCTCGATCTACGAAGGCGGTTACGGCAAACCTCTTGGAAACAAGGGCGGAACGAACCTGACCGGGTTGTTCAAGGTCAAGCTGAAAGCTGCCGGGCTTCGCATCGTCTACAAACTCATTCAGACCGAGACGGAGATGCTGATCATCGTCATCGGTGCCCGTGCCGCTGATGAAGTGTATCAAATCGCCCAGAAGCGTTCTGGAAAAAGCACTCACAAATGAAAAAGGGACTGCATTGCAGTCCCTTTTTCATTTACTTCTTCGGGAACACGAACGGCTCATGCAGATACACAAACACGAGATACGCCGCCATGAAGCACCAGATGATGGGCTCGCACAGGATGACCGCATTGTAGGCAAACTTCGGGATGAACACCAGCACAAAGATCACCTTGCCCACAAGCTCGATGACGCTGGAAAACAGCGGCAGCACCTTCTGCCCAAGGCTCTGCAAAGCGTACCGGGTGCACAGCAGCACTCCCAGCACCGCGTAGAACGGCGCGTTCCACATCAGATACCGTGCGCCGTTTTCCAGCACGAGGGGCGCGGAGGAACCGGAGATCAGCTGCACCAACTGCCGGGCAAAAAGCTGCATCAGCACCACCTCTGCCGCCATGATGACCACCGAGCACAGGTACATGGTGCGCATTCCCTTGCGCACCCGCTCCGGCTGGGCTGCGCCCCGGTTCTGGGAGACAAAGGTGGAGCCGGCGTTTGCCATGGAGATCAGCGGCATACTGGTAAAGGAGAACAGCTTGCGCGCGGCGGTGTGCCCTGCAATGGTCAGTGTGCCCAGACCGTTGATGCCGTATTGCAGCACCACCGACCCCGCCGACACGATGCTGCTCATCAGCCCCATGGAGATGCTCTGGCTGAACAGCTCCCAGTACAAATGCTGTCCCACCGCCCAGTGCTTGCGGGCGGGCAGCAGCAGCGGCACGCGGCGCATCACATACAGAATGCACAGCACCACCGAGATGCCCTGCGCAATGACGGTAGCCACCGCCGCGCCCTGCACGCCCATGCCCAGCCCGGCAATGAACCACAGATCCAGCGCCACGTTCAGCCCCGAACTGATGAGCAAAAACACCAGCGGCATCACGCTGTTGCCGATGGCGCGCAGCAGCCCGGCGCACAGGTTATAAAAGAACATCACCAGCACGCCCAAATCGATGACGATGATATACCGGTAGGCGTCCTCTAAAATTTCGGCGGGGGTGTCCAGCAGCTGCAAAAGCGGCCGCAGGCCGAAAAAGCCCGCCGTGGTAATGACAAAGCTTGCGCAAAGCCCGATGACCAGCGCCCCGGCCACCGTCCTTTTGAGCAGATCCTCGTCCTGTGCCCCGTAGGAGCGTGCAGCCACGATGGAAAGCCCGTTGCCGATGCCGATGCCAAAGCCCACCAGCAGCTCGTAGATGGACCCGCAGGAGCCGATGGCAGCCAGTGCGGTATCGCCCAGCACGTTGCCCACGATCATGGTATCCACGGTATTATACAGCTGCTGGAATAAATTGGACACCAGAATGGGCAGCATGAACAGAAAAAGATTCTTGAAAATAGGCCCGTGCAGCAGGTCTGCATTCCGGTTAAAGAGGTTTGTTTTCAGGGGTCGCGTCTGGGTCATAGGGTTCCTTTCTTCGCGCAAAAAGGAGGCCGTTGCACAAAAACTGTGCAGTGGCCTCTTTTGCGGTAAAACGATTTAAAAAAATTTTATTTGTGTAGTTGCGAAACACCGTAGGTGTTTCGCAACTGCTTTTTTATAATTCCTGCTGCTCAAACCCGTTGACGGTCAGCACGGTCAGGGCGGTAAAGCCTGCGGCCTTGATGGCGGCGGCGGCTTCGTCAAAGCCGAAGGTCAGCGCGGCGGTGTCGTGGGCGTCGGCGGTGATGACGACATTGCCGCTGAGCACCAGCCACTCCTTCAAAATTGCATCGGACGGGAAGAAATCCTTGCGGAAGCCGCGATACACCGCAGAGGTGTTGACCTCCAGTACGCAGCGGTTGCGGGCGGCGGTCATCAGCGCGGCGTTGGCGGCGGCGGTGTAGCGGGGGTCGTTCTCATCAAAGAACTTGCCGTCACCGTTGATCTTCTTGATCAGGTCGAAGTGGCCCAAGATCGTGGGCTTCTTCTCGGCAACCTTGGCCACATTGGCAAAATAGGCCTCGACCACGGCCAGCGCATCGCCGTCAAAATCATCGTCAATGCAGGCGCGCAGATCCTCCTCGCGCCAGTCGATCTCATAATATTTGCCGGTCTTGGGGCCGCGGACATAGTGGGTGCTGCCGATCCAGTAGTCGTACTGGGTCGGGTCGTCATCGCTGTAAAGGTCCCACTCCAGACCGCACAGAATATCCATTTTGCCCGCGTAGCGCTCCTTGAGCTTGGCAATCTGTGCCTTGTACAGGGCGGTACGGCTCTGGGTCATGCAATATTCAAGATCGTGGGGGGTGTGGCTGTGGCCGCTGAAGCCCAGCGTCTGCAGACCGGCCTTCCAAGCCGTGACTGCGACCTCCTCGGGAGTGTTTTTGCCATCGCACAGTTTGGAATGAACGTGCACAGAGCTTTTCAGGTATTCGCCTGCCATGGTTACTGCATCCTTTCCTGCTTGACCTTATGGTCGATCACATGTCGTTTTTCCAGCTCTTTGGTGATGTCCTCCACAGAAATGCCCAGCTCGATCATCAGCACCATCACATGGTAGGCAAGGTCGCTGATCTCGTAGATGGTCTCCTCCCTGTCGCGCTTAGAGCCTGCGATAATGACCTCGGTGGATTCCTCACCGACTTTTTTGAGGATCTTTTCCAGCCCCTTGTCGAACAGATAGGTGGTATAGCTGCCCTCCTGCGGGTTGGTCTTGCGGCCCTCGATGAGTGCGTACAAGCCCTGCCATGTGAACTGCTTCAGCTCATCGGAGACATAGACCGGGTTGAAGAAGCAGCTCTCGGCACCAGTATGGCAGGCAGGGCCGCTCTTGATGACATCAATGACGAGCGCATCCTTGTCGCAGTCGGCGGTGATGGAAACGACCCGCTGCACATTGCCGGAGGTCTCGCCCTTGCGCCAGATTTCGTGGCGGCTGCGGGACCAGAACACGGTGCGCCCCTCGGCAATCGTCAGGGCCAGTGTTTCGGCGTTCATGTAGGCAAGGGTCAGGACCTCCTTGGTGTAATGGTCCTGCACGATGGCGGGGATCAGGCCGTTGGCATCAAATTTGAGGGTCTTGGAATTTTCGGTGATTTCCATGATGGACACTCCTAAAGTCATATAATTTAGTGTACCTCTTTTTGTGGGTTTTGGCAAGAGGTAAAGTGTAGGTTTGCTATAGTTACGCAGTAGGGGCCGGGCATGCCCGGCCCGCGGCTTTCCCGCAAGAGGACGCTTTTGGGAATGTTGCGGGCCGCACATGTGCGGCCCCTACCGGGTGGCTGCATGGCGAAGGGGCAATCACACCCGCGTTTCTACACCGTTCGCCCGCAAATACCGCTTCAAATCGTTGATTTCTACCTGCTTCGTGTGGAAGATGGACGCGGCCAGCCCGGCATCCACAGCCGGGTGGTTGCGGAACAGCTCCAGAAAGTCCTCCCTTTTGCCGGCACCGCCGGAGGCGATGATGGGCACGGCGCAGCGGGCGGCCACGGCATCGAGCAGCTCAAGGTCAAAGCCGTTTTTCACGCCGTCTGTGTCAATGGAGTTTACGACCAGCTCCCCCGCGCCGTTTTTGACGCCCTGCTCGAGCCAGTCGAGGGCATCCATGCCGGTGTTCTCGCGCCCGCCCTTGGCGAACAGCATGAATCTGCCGTCCACCCGCTTGATGTCAGCGGAAAGCACAACACACTGGTTGCCGTATTTTTGGGCTGCAGCCGGGATCAGGCCCGGATTGCGGATAGCGCCGGAGTTGACGCTGACCTTGTCCGCGCCGCATTTCAGAACCCGGTCAAAATCGTCCAGTGTGTTGATGCCGCCGCCGACGGTCAGCGGAATGAAGATCTGGCTTGCGACCTCGCGCAGAATATCGGTGAAGAGTCCGCGCCCCTCAACACTGGCCGTAATATCGTAAAAAACAAGCTCGTCTGCACCGGAAGCGTTGTAGTACCGCGCCATCTCGACCGGGTCAGCCATATCCTGCAGTCCGGCAAAGTTGACACCCTTGACAACACGCCCATTTTTGACGTCCAGACAAGGAATAATGCGTTTGGTAATCATGCGTTCACTCCCCCTCGTACAGCCGCACAGCCTTGGCCAGATCGATGGCTCCGGTATAAATGGACTTGCCCAGAATGGCGGCGTGGCAGTGCATGGCCTGCAATTCGGCCAGTTCGGCCATGGCGGCAATGCCGCCGCTGGCGGTGACCTCCAGCCCGGGAATTGTCAAAAGCTCACGATACAGGTCGAGATTTGTTCCCTGCAGTGTGCCGTCCCGGGAAATATCGGTGGCAATGACGGCTTTCACGCCTGCCTCGGCGCAGCGGCGGCAGAATGCCACACCCGGCTCGGGGGTGACCTCTTTCCAGCCGTTGACAGCCACAAGGCCGTCCCGCATATCAACGCCGACCGTGATTTGTGCACCGTACTTTTGGGCCATTTCCCGGGTAAAAGCGAAATCCTTGACGGCAATCGTGCCGAGGATGCAGCGGTCCACGCCCAGATCAAGATAGCGGCGGATGCGCGCCTCATCCCGGATGCCGCCGCCGACCTCAATCTTCAAGCCGCCGAGCTTGGCGATGGCGGCAATGGTCTGCAGGTTTGCGGTGGTATCGTCCTTAGCGCCGTCCAGATCTACAACGTGCAGATATTTCGCACCTGCGTCAATAAATTCCTGCGCCTGCGCCACGGGGTCGGCGTTGTAGACGGTCATTTTTTCGTAATCGCCCTGATAGAGCCGCACGGCCTGACCGCCGCGCAGATCAATGGCGGGGTATAATTTCATCGTGATCTCCTCCGTTTGTCGTTACAGCTCGGCAAAGGCCTTCAGCAGGCGCAGGCCGGTATCCCCCGACTTTTCGGGGTGGAACTGGGTGCCGTACACAAGCCCCTGCCGCACCGCGCCGGTCACAGGGATGCTGTAGTCGCTGGTCGCCAGTGCCGATGCAGCGCAGTTTTTGGCGTAATAGCTGTGTACATAATAGACATACTCGCCGTTTTGGATATACTTGAACAGCGGGTCAGCCTCGCGCCCGGGCACAATGTTCAGGGCGTTCCAGCCGATGTGGGGCACCATGAGTGCAGGGTCGCGCAGGTCATCCGCCAGCGGGCAGACCGCGCCGGGGATAAGTCCAAGGCCGCGGTGTGCGCCGTACTCATAGCTTTCTTCAAACAGAAGCTGCATGCCCAAGCAGATGCCGAGCAGCGGCTTTTTTTGCGTTTCTTCGCGCAAAATTTGTACAAGGCCGGTGGCCTCCAGCTTGGCCATTGCATCGGCAAAGGCCCCGACACCGGGCAGCAGGATATGATCTGCCGCCCGCAGATCCGCCGCATCGCGGGTCACGCGGACCTCCGCACCCAGACTTTTGACGCTGGATGAAAGGCTGAACAGATTTCCCACGCCGTAGTCAACGATTGCGATCATAATACTTCCCCCTCTGTATACATTACCCTTTTAAAATCTCATCCAGTGCTGTGAAGAACCGCTGCATCTGATCGGGGGTGCCGATTGTGATGCGCAGGTAGCCGGAGATGCGCGGGGCATTGAAATGGCGGATCAGGATGCCGCGGTCGCGGAGTTTTTCAAAAATTTCCCGGCAGGGCATCCGGTCGGTTGCGGCAAACAGAAAGTTTGTGGACGAGTCGAACACGGTGAAACCGCGCCTGCGCAGCTCGGCGGTGGTGTGGGTGCGCTCGGCGATGACCTTCGCCGTTACATCGGCAAAATAAGCCTCGTCGGAGATGGCGGCCACACCGGCGGCCTGGGTCATCGAATTAACATTGTAGGGACTGTAGCTGAATTTGACGCGGTTCATGTCGGCAATCAGCTCCGGTCGCGCGATGCAGAAGCCCAGCCGCGCACCCGCGAGATTGTGGGTCTTGGAAAAGGTGTGGGTGATGACAAGGTTGTCATATTTGTCCAAAAGCGGCAGGCAGGATGAGCCGGCCGGCGCGAACTCGACATAGGTTTCGTCGACGATCACAATGTTATCTGGGTTTGTTTTCAGCACTTCCTCAATGGCTGCGACCGGGGCCAGCAGGCTGGTCGGGGCGTTGGGGTTGGCGATGACGATCGTTTCATGCAGACCGCAGTATTTGGTAAGGTCGATGGTCAGATCGTCCTCCAGCGGGAGAATGTGCTGCGGAATGTGCAAAAGCTCACACAGCACCGTGTAAAAGCTGTAGGTCACATCGGCAAAGGCCAGCGGTGTGTTCTCATCGCAGAAGGCCCGCAGCGCAAGCAGCAGGTTTTCATCACTGCCGTTGCCGCAGAGGATATTCTCCGGGCGTACGCCCCAGTGCCGGGCAATCGCGGCGTTCAGCTCGGTGTTGCGCAGGTCAGAGTAAAGCCGCAGCCCCGGCACCGCCGCCGCCACCGCCGCCGCCACGCCGGGAGCGGGCGGGTACGGGTTTTCGTTGGCGTTGAGCTTGACAATATCAGCGATTTTGAGTTGCTCGCCGGGGGTATACGGCTCCAGCGAGGCAAGCGTTTTGGTAAAATAACGGCTCATGGGTGTTTCTCCCCCTCCGGAATATAAAACCGATCAAGATGCCATTTGGCGGGGTTGTCGTCGATGTAGCGCCAGATGGTGTCATAGTCGAGTTGGTCGCGGATGATGTGGTCGTAATACCCGCGCTGCCACAGTTGTGTGTCTGCTGCGCGGTTTGTCATACGTTTGAGCGTGGAAACAAATGCCGGAATGGATTGATTGGCACACACGGTTGTAGGGGGCGGCGTCCTCGACGCCCCGGTCGGGCTTTGCGTGACTGCAACAATCAAATGGATATGATTCGGCATGAGCACAAATTTTTCAATTTGCAAACCCGGGTAAAAATTTTCCATGGCTTCAATTTGAGCTATAACAATTTTACCGTGCGGCGACGGCAGCGTGCGCGGGGCGTCGAGGACGCCGCCCCCTACGACACGGCCGAAAACTTTTGCTTTATCCCGGGAACAAATCGTGATGAAATACGCGCCGACTGTGCCATAGTCAAATTGCGGCAAACGGTTGGATTTTCGTTTCGGCAAACCATCCATCACTCAAACCGTATCGTTACACTCTTGGCGTGGGCGTGCAGGCCCTCGTGCTCGGCAAAATCGGCGATGCGTCCCTGCACCTCGCTCAAAGCCTCGCGGGTGTAGTAGATAAAGCTCGACTTTTTGACGAAATCGTCCACGCCCAGAGGGCTGGAAAAACGTGCTGTGCCGCTGGTTGGCAGCGTGTGGTTCGGGCCGGCAAAATAGTCGCCCAGTGCCTCGGGTACATTCTTGCCAAGGAAGATGCTGCCGGCGTTCTGCACCGAGTTCAGCACGGCAAACGGGTCGTCCACGCAGATCTCCAGGTGCTCGGGGGCGATGATATTCACGGCTTCGATGGCTTTGCGCATGTCATCGGTCACGATGATCTTGCCGTTGGTGTCCACGCTCGCGCGGGCGATGGCAGCGCGGGGCAGCTGCGGGATCTGCACTTCCAGCTCGGCCTGCACGGCCTTGGCCAGGTCCCAGCTGTCGGTGACCAGCACCGGCGTGGCCAGCTTGTCATGCTCGGCCTGGCTCAGAAGGTCGGCGGCCACCCATGCAGGGTTGCAGCTGCCGTCCGCCAGAACAAGAATTTCGGACGGTCCTGCGATCATATCAATGCCGACCTTGCCGAACACCTTGCGCTTGGCTGTGGCAACATAGATGTTGCCGGGGCCGACGATCTTGTCCACGGCGGGAACACTCTCGGTGCCATAAGCCAGCGCGGCTACGGCCTGTGCGCCGCCCGTCTTGAAAATCAAATCAATGCCCGCAATGACCGCCGCGGCCAGAATGGCGGGGTTTACCTTGCCGTCCCGCCCTGCGGGGGTCGTCATGACGATCTGCTTGACGCCTGCGACCTTGGCCGGGATGACATCCATCAAAACGGTCGAGGGGTAGGCAGCCGTGCCGCCCGGCACATAGACGCCGGCGCGCTGGATGGGGGTGTACTTCTGCCCCAACACAATGCCGGGGGTGTCGTTGACTACGAAATTTTTGTGCAGCTGCTGCTTATGGAAGCGGCGGATATTCCCGGCGGCCATCTTCAGGGTCGTGATAAACTCCGGGTCGGTCTTTTCCAGCTCGGCAAACGCCTCATCGATCTCGGCCTGGCCGACCCGCACATCGGTCAATTCGGCGTGGTCAAATTTGGCGGCGTATTCGATCAGGGCGGCATCGCCGCGGGCGCGCACATCGGCGATGATGGCGTCAACAGTGGCCTCCACATCGGCTTCGGCGCGGATGTCGCGGTTGAGGATCTCCTCGGGGCGTACCTCATCAAAATCATACAGACGGATCATCTTGCAAGGGCCTCCTTCATCTTGTTCAGCAGCTCGGTCAGCTGGGCGTATTTGAATTTATAGCTCGCCTTGTTGGCGATGAACCGGGCCGAGATCGGCATAAATTCCTCGATAACGTTCAGGTCGTTCTCCTTCAGGGTCGTGCCGGTCTCCACAATGTCAACGATAACATCGGACAGCCCCAGAATCGGGGCCAGCTCGATCGAGCCGTTCAGCTTGATAATATCAATGTCACGGCCGCGGCGCGCATAGTGGCTGCGGGCGATGTTGACAAACTTTGTGGCCACCCGCAGTGCGCGGCTTTCGTCATCGGCAAAGGTGGCGGGACCGGCCACGCACATACGGCATTTGCCCATGCCGGTATCCAGCAGCTCATAGACATCCGCGCCCGACTCGGTCAGGATGTCCTTGCCCACAATGCCGATGTCAGCTGCGCCGTGCTCGACATAAATGGCAACATCACTCGGCTTGACGAGGAAATACCGCACGCAGGCATCGGGGTTTTCCACCACCAGCTTGCGGGTGTCGTTGTAATCCTCGGTGGCGCTGTAGCCCGCGCCCGCCAGCAGCTTGTAGGCCTTGTCGCCAAGGCGGCCCTTCGGCAGGGCGATGTTCAGCCAGATTTTTTCGCCGCCCTGCTGCTGCACGGGGGGCAGCGGCGCGGCCAGGCGTTCCAGCTCGTCCAAGTACATCGCAAAGCCGATGGCATTGGCCCCCGGCGTGAACCGCTGCATCAGGTAATCGTAGCGGCCGCCCTTCAGCACGGCGCGGGGAATGCCCGCCACATAGCCGGTAAAGACAAGGCCGTTGTAATACTCCATCTCATCGGCCATGCTCAGATCCAGCTGGGTGCCGCGCCCAGCCTCGCCCAAGGCGTTCTGCAGCGCCTGCAGCTCATCTAGGGCGGCGCGCTGGGCCTCGCACCGGCAGGCGGCGCGTGCGGCGGTCAGTGTAGCGCCCATGGGGCCGTGCAGTGCCAGCAGTCCGGTCAGGGCCTCGGCAGCGGACGCATCCAGCCCGGCATCCAGCGCGGCGGTGCGCAGCTCATGGGCGTTTTTGGCCCGCAGGAAATCAAGGATTTTGCCTCGTGCTTCGGCGGGCACCGCCAGCGCATCCAGCAGCGCGGTCAGATAGCCCATGTGGCTGATTTCCAGCACGGTGGGAACTTCCAGCACGGCAAGGCTTTGCAGCGCCAGCCGCACAACGGCGGCCTGTTCATCGGCGTCCACGGCACCCATGCTCTCAAGCCCCATCTGGTGGATGGTCTGGAAGGTGTGGCTTTCGCGGCTGGGGCGGCAGACCTCCTCATTATAATAAAAGCGCTTGCAC
>OGJK01003770.1_pt1 | contig 9985 bp, 10 predicted proteins | sample 1571961 | NCBI WGS metagenome assembly OGJK01 (sample SAMEA2582120, study PRJEB24529) | metagenome | biome: Human gut stool | place: China | collected 2011 | reverse complement strand
ACTCCTGCCGCTCGATGACCGGGAACTGCGCCGCGCTGCAGAGCCTGGCCGACGAGCCGGGTCGGGTGCAGCTGCATCCTGCCGATGCGGAAAAACGGGGCATAGAGGAGGGTCAACTGGTCTGGGTGCGTTCGCGTCGCGGCAAAGTGATTACCCGCGCCAGCATCAGCGAGCGCATCAACGCCGGGGCCGTCTATATGACCTATCAGTGGTGGATTGGCGCCTGCAACGAGCTGACTCAGGATAATCTCGATCCCATCTCCAAAACGCCGGAAACAAAGTATTGCGCGGTGCAGCTGGAGGCGATTGAGGACCAGCGCTGGGCGGAGGATTTTGCCGCTTCCTCTTATCAAACGATGAAAACGCGGTTGATTAATGCCGTAAATGTCTGAGTAAAATGCCGGGCGGCGGTGTCGCCTGCCCGGCACGGACGACGGCTTCGCGATAAATCAGGGTTCACTGTAGAAGAAAAGCTGCAGCCGGAGGCCCGTATCGTTACGCTCCCGGTCGCTCTGCGTGAACCATGCTCCTGAAGATACCGTCACGCCATCGGAGATCGGCGTCAGCCAGGACGCCTCGATCCCTTGCAGCGTCTCGTTACGGGGATAAGCCTGGTTAAACGACTGAGACGTACGGTTCAGTCGAGCCCTTATGCCACGCAGGCTAAACCGCCGATCGTTCTCAAAAACCCACTCCACGCGCGCCGCGAACTGCGTGCCGTCACCGCCCAGCGCATCGGCCAGCGGCCAGCCCTGCTGATAAAAACCGCCGTGATAGCAGTAGTGATAATAGATCGTCCCGGTCTCTTTCATTTGCGAACGGGTATCCGCCGCTTCAAGCGCCCAGTTCATCTGGCTATTTCCCGCGACATTGTGGCCTTCTATGCCGCCCAGCCAGGTATTATGGGAGGGCAAAAATCCCGCTTCATCATCACCCACAACCTGGCCATACAGGCTCACCGGCATAGCGAGCAGGCTGGCTAAATGCACGCGAAAATCGATGCCGCCAAGCTGGTCTCCCGGATCGTTTTTCTGGTTTCCGGTATTATCCTGCCCGAATAACGCGTCCCGGAAGGACGCGTAGTTTTCCGGGCGCCCCTTACCTCCCCACATTATCTCGCGGGAAAGCGCCAGTTCCAGCGCGTTACCTGGCGCAAAGGCCACTCTGGCTCCTGAAAGCTTCGGATGCTCCGGATGCGAATATTGTCGGATCTGTCCCGTAAAAATTTGATATTGCCATGCTCCCAACCCTGCAAGCCACGGGCTCTCAAACGGCTGGGGCTCATCACGCTGCATCATCACCCCCACCACCGTGCTGAATCAGAGCGGATCAGGCTGGCATCATTTCCAGGGCCCCACCACTGCGGGATCTCGCCGAAGCTTAACCACTGGTTAGCCAGACGCCACGCCGCATAGCTGCCGTTTGGGTTAACGCTGGACGCGTCGGCAATCCACTGCCTTCTCTCAACATTTCCCTTCAGGGTAATATCCCAGTCACTCTCATTCATGCCGATAGCCGCGCTAAACGACTGTCCCGCGGTATGCTCTGCGTCCATACCCGCCGGAAGCCGGTCGCGACCCGTCGCGGCAAAAGCCGAAACCTGTACCGACGATTTGAGCTGCCGTAACCGTTTTTGAATCCGGTGAGTAACCCGCTGATTAACGGGATCCTCGCTGTCACCGAGCGTTAACAGCGCATTTTGTATTGCGGCCTCACTCAGGGGCCACGTTGAGAGGTCAAGGCGGATTAACTTGCGGTCGGACAACCATGCCAGATCGTCACGCAGGGCGCGGTCATTAACCACCAGCCCCGCAGAAAATGCCGGACAGCAAAAAAGACAAAGGGCTAGCGCCACCGTGTTATCAGCGAGACGAGTCAACATATCAATCCTGGATATTATCGGTTCAGATACTGGTGAAAGATATTTTCCCAGCTATTCTTCTCTGCCATTCTGTTAAGCAGCTTTATTAATTCATAATCACTGCGTAAATGAAATTTATGCATCAGCATATATTTATGCGTAAAAACCGTTTTATCACTGATGCATAACTCATTCGCTATGTCGGTCACCGTCAACCCTTTATAGAAGCCAATCATAATGCGAACCTGCTGGGGTGATAATGTTTTCTGCTGGCATTCAAAACATGAAAAGGAAGGATGCCGGTATTTATTTAACAGGGCTATCCTCCAGGCGTTAAGGAGCACCAGACGTACCTGCGACAGGGACGCTCTTCTTGAAATGAAAATAATATCCTGAAAGCAGGATGGCAGCGCTTTTACCCCGGCATCCTCTTCGACAATCCCGATGATGATGCCCTGTCGGCGCGCCTGCAGCTCGGGAAAACAGGTAAAGTATTCACCCTGGCACAGCGCAAGCACAATGACATCAGCCGTGCTGATGCTGTCCGCTGTAAAATCAAATGTAAATGTTACGTCCTGCTGCGCGACATGTGAGAAAAAATCCCTAAATAAATACTGCAGGCCAGACTGGAACAATATGTCAGTCTCGCTTATTAAAATATTGACCATTTTTATGCCACGGCATCGTTAAAAATAAAGAGTTAAGGTAGACGTTTTAGTTGATTACAGGTCGGCGATCGCATGGCACTCAATTTTCGCAAGCGCATTATCGCTCTGGTCCCAGTCGGTCGTTTTAATCACCGGCTCTTTAAAGGCCCAGATAATTGACGACAGCAGGACCAGAACGATACATCCCTTCAACATAAGGCGGATAAAAGACATGTTATCTCCATTAGTCAAAAGCGTATCAGTTATACTGCAGGGTAAGAACGACAGCCGCGCTAATCGTCCCCGGCGTTGCACCACCCGCAACCGATTTAACCCTCGCCTGCATGGGTAACGTCGCCGTTCGGTCTGCAGCAATATTTTGCGTGAGGCTTGATCCCGTCCCCAGGGGCACATCGCTGCCCATCGCCATCATCGCAATGGCTACGTTTTCCGCCGTGCCGCTGTTCTTGTAGTAGCCAGCGCCGGCAACCGGATCGGGCGTTCCGCTAAAGGTTGCGGTTACGCTGCGGGTGCCCACCGGGCAAAGAGTGAACAACAAATCAAAGGCAACCGGATCGGAAAGCGATCCCGGCGTAACCATATTGGTTGCCTGAATATTGCCGAGATTAACGTCCAGACGGGAATTCCCTCCATTAAATACGCAGGGAGAGGCAACAATATTGCCGGTGACGCTGACGTTAACGCTGTCCGCGGCAATAACATGGCCGCTTATTACCGCCGCGAGGAACGCTGCCGTGCGCATGATATTCATCGTCATCCCCTTTACTGGTAGGTCAAATTTAAGGTTGCTGACGCATTTGCGGTGCCGGGCTCTACCGTCGTTTGCGTCTGGTAATACCGCGCCGTTAAGGGGAACGCTTCCTGGACGCCAGCCGCGAGTTTTAACGGCAGACGCGCGTTGAGTGAAAGAGGCGTACCGTTGTAGAGCAGCTGAACGCCAACGCCTTTCGCCGTGCCGGTGCTGCCTTGCCCCGTCAGCGCCAGCACGCTCGTCGTCGCCACGTCAGGATGCTGAATACCGCTGAGCGATACGTTGACGTTAGCTCCCGCATCGCAGTTAAGCCCAAGATTCTGCGTATTTTGGGCCCCCGCAGGCGTGGTGCCTACCGTTGAGCCAAAAACCGCGGCGGAGATATCCCCTATCGGAAACGTCAGCTGCGGCGTTGTAATAGTGCAGGCCAGTACGTTAATGGTTCCGCCCAGCAGGGTGGTCGTCAGGCCATCACGGTAAACGCCGTCACTGCCCTGCAGCATCACCACGCCCAGCACGCCCGGCGTCAGCGCTCCTGACGCGACCGGTCCGGTCACGATAAGTTCTATTTTACCGCCCCACCATTCGACATAACTGGCCTGCGCGTTATAGGAAAAGGCATTGGTCGGGTTTTCAAAATAATTCCCCGAAGAAAAACGCACGCCAATGCCGCTTACGTTGGTGTCATAGACGTGATTACCATACGCGCTCGGCGTCGCATTAAGGTATCGCATGCTAAATCCCAGCATTAATGGATTGGTGCAGCCGGTTAAATATGACGATGTCACCGTCGCATTGCGCGAAAAAATCACCGTGCCCACCGCGACATCGCGCTGTACCGTCAGGGTGCCGATGGACAGCGTGGATTCCTGCGGCGTAATTGTCGTACAGGTTCCTGCCCGGGCACTGTTCCAGCCTGCTGCGATCGACAGCAGTAATAGCATGTAAATTAAGCGCATTTTAAAAACCCTAAAGGCAAGTGACGTTAATTTCGGTAATTCCCCCCGCCGACGGCGCTGGGGAAAGTGCGTAAGGCGCATGGCACTGCCGATCGCTTTCCGCTCCCCAGGCGACGAGGACGGTGCCCTGACTCGCCAGGCCGGTGAGATAGGCCTGGCCTTTATCGCCAACAATAACGCTGCTGCCGTCGGCGCCTTTCAGGCTTGCCATTGCGCCAAAGGGAACAGCATGGCCGTTATGCATTAAGTTAAATAACACCCGCCGCCCCACCTTCGCCGTATAGTCCGCCAAAACGAGCGCGCCACGCGTTGGGGTCACCGTCCGGGTGTTAATATCCAGCTCAACGTCATCCGGCAGGCTTTCCGGGGCAAGCGTGATGTCGTTTTTACGGTAAACGGAGAGATGACTGACCACCGTATACCCGCGGTAATCGGTTTTGACGCCCGGCTGATTGCGAATATCTACGCCGCGCGCGCCCGGGGCGCGAATCAGAACATTGGTCTCACCCAGGGGCTGGGAGAACGTCATTCCGTCCTGATGGGCCAGGATCCCGCCCTGCAGGCCGTAGTTAAGACGCTCGCTGTGTTTGTCATAGCTGTAGCCCGCAGTGACTTCACCGTAGGTGCCCTTATAATCACCGTTCATATTGCCCGTGTAGCCAACGCCGTCCGAGCCGTATCCCTGCTGCACGTTCCAGTTCAGGGCGTGGTTTTCCAGCGCCACGCCGTTCAGACCGATATTGTGCGTGGTGCCGCTATTCTTGCCGGTGCTCACGCCATAGTTAGCCCATGTTTGCGGCAAAAATGTCTCAAGCGGAATACTGACGTTAAAGGCCAGGAGCTGGTCGTGGTCGTAGCGTTTGTTGCCATCACTTGCGCCCGCACTGCCGTTTTTGCTGTAGGTCCAGGTGATGCCGTAACTGATGTTGTGCCAGTCGTTGTTGTAACCCAGGCTGTATGACGCCATCGTTTTACCGGAATTCCAGTAGTCTTCGCGGGCCGCGCTCAGCGTCAGCGAGCCCAGGCCGGTACCCAGCGTCTGGCTCATCGTCAGCTCGGCCCGGTTGCGGCGGCGGTCCTGAAGCGCGGCGCTGTCACCCCAGGAATCGAGGATCTCCTGCATGCCTTAGTAACCGCGGGTCGAGTAGCGGTAGCCCGCAATCGAAAAATGGGTGCCGGTAGCCACAACGCTTTTGCTGTAGCGCGCGCGCCAGGACTGACCGTTGGATTTCTCACCGCCCTGCGGAGTGGACCAGGCCTGGGTCATGTCCGCAGAAATGGCGCCGACATCCCCCATGTTTTTCCCGACCCCTGTGGCGATCGACTGATATTTGCTCGACTCCTGCAGCCCGCCATAGAGCGTGAGCCCATAGGGCAAACCATAAATGCCCGTGATTTGCCCGAAAGGCGTCTTATCCACGCTGCCGTTATAGGAACGGTATTGCCCGCCGGTTAGCGCATACCTGAACCGTCCCTCGCGCTGTAAAACCGGTAATGAGGCGTACGGAAGGGTGAAATGCTGCTCGCTGCCGTCGGCCTCTTTTACGGTGACGTCCAGATCCCCGGCCCCGCCCGTGGGGTACATATCGGCAATCTCAAAAGCGCCCGGTGCCACGTAGGTTTGATAAATCTGATAGCCGTTCTGGCGCACCACCACCTGGGCATTGGTACGCGCGATTCCCCGTACCACGGGCGCATAGCCTTTCAGCGAATCCGGGAGCATGTCGTCATCCGAAGCCAGCTGTCCGCCGCGAAACGGCATACTGTCGAACACGTCGGCTGGCGCGGCGCTATCCCCAAGAGTGAGCTGCGCCCTCAGCGGAATGATGGCCCGCTGTGCGTAGGTGTAGACGGTATCCCATTTGTCCTGACCGGACTCATCCCGCGACCAGGTGGTGTAATTTCGCAGTCGCCAGGGGCCAACGTTGAGGCCCGGGCGCAGGTTGGCATACTGACCGTGGCTGTTTTCGCTGCCGTTTTGTTTTGCCCAGCTGTTTGCGCCACTCAGGCTGTAATTCAACATGGCGGCGGTCATCCCTTCATCCCACAGCGCGGGCGAGACATACCCGCGTGCCGGCAGGTCAATGGCGGCCTGGGGAATGCTGATAATCAGCCGCTGGGCGGCAAACTGAAAATCGGTGCTGGCGTGAGGGATCGCACGCAGGTTGACGCAGGATCCCCCCTTGCTGGCTAAGTCGGGAAAAAGCGCGGTTTTGACGCCCCATCCGTTGAGCTGTTCAATACTCAGACAGGGCCGGAGGCTATCGCCCTCTTCCCCACCTTTCTCCAGGGTAAAATCAATATCGCGGGTCTCAATGAGCTGGTCGTCAAGGATGATGTCAACGTGGTATTTCCCTGGTGCCTGCGAACCTGATTCAAAAGCAGATAAATCAGCTTTACCCGCGCCCGGGTTGTCCAGTTCAACCAGTTCGGCGTTGAAAGAATCGCGGGCATAAACCGTCTGCACTGCATTCACCAGCGCAAAGGCGATAGAGATTGCCAGACGCGCAGGCTGCATTTTTCTCGTTTTCATTGCCATCATCATTAACCTGATCTGATATGAGGGTCGCCGCTTTTGATAAATTAAAAGTTGGCCTGATGTAATATTCCCGGGCTGCCGTAATCATTAATGACTTTGAATGAAATATTTTTACCCTCGGCACCTGCGGGTAAAGTAAATGCCGCCATTGTGCCAGGCGCCACCCACGAAACCTGATCCAGCTTTTTATTACCGACGCTTATTTCATTAAAGTTGATGACATAGGGCGTGGGGTTGGTGACCATCAGTTGATTTCCGCTACGCGACCACTTTAACTTATTTGCCTGGTCTTCCGGTGTTGACGCCTTCAGACCTGCCGGACGATAAATCAGCTTGATGCGGGTTTTCACGGCAATTTGCAGCGAGTTTGCCTGTTTAGAGGCAGACGGTATCGCCTTAATATTCAGCCAGAAAAGGCTTTCTTTATCCTGAGGCAGCGAACCCGAAAGTAAAATACGCTCAATATTTTGCTGACTGCCCTCCAGTCGATATAAAGGCGGCGTAATAATAAAAGGCGTTTTATTAGCATTGCCCTCTGGCATCTCAACCCAGGACTGGATCAAGTAAGGCACGCTGTCGGCATTATTAATGCTGATTGACGCCTCTTTTTTTCCCCCGTCAAAAATGACGCGGGTTCCGCCAATAATGACCCCGGCAAAAGCGTTCGAACACGCTGCCGTCAGGGCGGCAGTAATGAGCAGGGCCTTGCTAATAAAATTCATGTTACACCTCTTGAAACACGGGGGCAGCTGCTGCCCCCACGCAGAACGTCGTGGAACCGACTTGAATTCTGCTTAATGACTAGTTATAAACAACGGAGAAATTAGCCACGGAGTTTGCAGGACCGGCAGTCACCGATGCCGCCGTTGAAATATACTGCGCATAGAAATTGAGCGTATTATCGGCGCTGCTGCTTAACGCATAGCTATAGCTGTTACTGCCGTGCAGCGGCAGGTCCGCCTTATCGGCGGTCATCAAATTGATAGCAACGCCCGTTGCCGCGCCGGCGACGGAGGTATCAATCGCCAGCAGATCGGCGTTAGTCAGGTCAGGCGTGCCGTCAAAACGGACTTTGGCACTGGTGACCGTGACCGGGCAGTTCTTCAGGACGATATCGAATTTCGTTGCCGCCGTTCTGGAGCCTGTTGCCGGAAACTCTGTTTTATTGTAATCGCCTAATACCACCACCTGGTTTTGAGAGGCAACCGCAACATCGCAGGCGGAATCCAGAATGTTACCGTTAAAATTAACGGTTCCTGCAGCAGCAAGTGCATTGCCCATCATTAGGGCAGAACCTGTCGCTACCATCGCTAAAATAATATTCTTTTTCATCATCTTCATTTTCCTGTTAACGGGATAACTTTATTTATTATTGAAACTCACGCAGCAGAAAGTTGATAAGTGAATCACCGGGAATTCATTTATTTTTAATTAAATTCATAAGGTCTTTCTGACTGACTGGTTAAAATTTATATAATCATTTTGGTGAATACAACTCTTTAATGGTCTAGCTGTAGACTCTGATTTAACGTAAATTCAACATTTCTTGCAGCCTCGCCGGGTCATATATTTCTGGTCTATTAGTAGACCCATACGCCTTTGTGTTTTCATTCAACACCTTAGTTATCACGAACTCGTTGGTCTACTTTTAGACCTCGCAGAAACATTCCCTGAGCCCTTCTCTTTTAAGATAATTCTCCACCAGGTAAAAAAATGATCGCCCGTAGTCGCTGTGAGGTATCGTATGAATACGCGTTTAACCACGTCATTGAATAACCACGGCTCGACCGTTCTTGGTTTAAAACCGCTTATCCATATAGATACGCTGATTAACTCAGTGCTACCTGCGGCGAAAAGGACGATCGTCTGTCGGGGAGAAACCGTACATTATTATAAAGATGACGTGCGGCAGTGTTTTTTACTTCTGCAGGGCAGCGTGGCGCTTCATCGTCGCGGCGACGGTATTGTTTTAAACTCTGAATCAGCGCCTTTTATTCTTGGCGTCAGCAGTCAATTTTCTTCGGAACATCTTTACGTCAGGGCTCTGGAGACGGCAGAAATCGCCCGCGTGTCGCTGGAGACGTTTAACCAGATCGTTTCCCAGCAGGATTTATGGGAGCACTTTTCAAAGCTGCTTATTTATACGGCCTCACGGGTGTATGAGCACTGTGCGCAAATATCGCAAATGTCTGCCTACGACATCATTCGCTTCCAGCTTGTTGAGCTCATGCAGGCGCCCGATGCCATACGGAAAAATACGACGGCGGCCGCCTGGATCAAAAGCCGGACCTATCTTTCGCGCAGTGGAATTATGCGTATTCTGGCAGAACTGAGGACCGGGAAGTACATCACCATGGAGCGCGGGGTGCTTCTGGAGATTCACCATCTGCCGCGAAAATATTGATAGCCAGCGTGCCTGTCCCCAGGAGAAGCGCTATAATTAGCCAGGTTATTTTTAAGGTTGTCGGCGACCATGTCCCTTCCAGAAAAGTCTCAACGGGGTTCTCCCTACGCGCAAGAACTTATTTCATACCTGCTGCCCGAGTGCACAACGCAACGCGCCGCCCGCGGCGAGCGGTTTGACCTGCAAATTAACGGTCAGGGTATGTGCTATTTAATTCTTGAGGGGACGATCGCTATCTACAGAAGAAGCGATGACATGATGCTGTCTACGGCCCGCAGCCCCGCCGTGTTCGGCCTCGCTAACCTGACCGACATCTATTTCAACGATTATATTAAGACCGTCAGCCCGTGCCTGATAGGGACGCTCACCGCCGAGCGGGTGAATGACATTATCCAGGAGAAGGCGCTGTGGGGCCTGCTTTCTCAACAGCTCATGTTTGTGTATAGCCGTCTTTATAACAACGTGATGCCGCAGGGCGCGCCCACGGCGTATGAGATGATTCGCCAGCAGCTATTCAAGCTGATGGAAGAGGATGAGGGTTATCGACTCAGCGTGACGGCGGAAAGGTATATCAGGGAGAAAACCCAGCTTTCCCGCAGCGGCGTGATGCGCATTCTGGCGGATTTAAAAACCGGCGGGTTTATCGAAATGGAAGAAGGCAGGCTCATTAAAATCAACAAGCTTCCCGCCCGATACTGAATGTCAGGCACAAAAAAGGCCGCACTCGCGGCCCTTTTATTCTCATATACTCAATGGACGTGAACGCCCAACCGCCAGGCAAAGTAGATCTCTTCTTTCAGCTC
>OGJK01003755.1_pt1 | contig 10019 bp, 7 predicted proteins | sample 1571961 | NCBI WGS metagenome assembly OGJK01 (sample SAMEA2582120, study PRJEB24529) | metagenome | biome: Human gut stool | place: China | collected 2011 | reverse complement strand
CTTTATGCGTAACGACGCAATCGTCCGAGAGCGTGTAGCGGTCAAACAGGCTGACGAGGCTAACGCTAACCTCTCCATCGCAGCACCTAAGGCAGACATCTTTGACGGTCGTCTGACCAATGGTGGCTCTGTTCCGTGGAACTGGGCGTGTAAATCTTTGGGTCTTGCCCCGATGAAACTGAAAGAGTGCTTGAAGCGCTCCGGTAAGTTCGTCCAGAAGTGGAACCCTGACAGTTACGCCGACGAGCTTCGACCTCAGGAGAAGGCGTTCAGTATTGAACTATTCGTCACTAAGTCAGTCATGGGTAAAGACACATGGCAGGTGACAGCTAAAGGCTACGCATGGATGCAGGGGAACGCCCAGAAGTGGAGAGAGCTAATAGCTGATGGTGACCGCTTAAAGGCTGCTGAGCGTCGAGCACAGAAGCGTCTTAACCGTGGAGGTAAGTAGTCATGGCTATGATTGACCCTCGTACACCTATCGGCAAAGCGACCCTTCGTTACCGTGGTCTGCCTACACGTCATCTGCTGTCCCTGCTGAGACTTGGAGTCGAAGACCCCGAACGCCCGTACTACAGTCGAGACGAGCTGATAGCTATGTTGGTGGACCGTGATTTAGACAATCAGTTACGCCGAGCCTTTGCGAAGTCTAGCGCAGCTAGTGAACTGGAGTCTTGAACCTTATGGGGCAGAAAAACCGCCGCATAAACCTATCGTCTGCTGACCGAAGTTTCGACGCATTGAGCCAGACGGAAAAGTTTTCCTGCTGGTAAACCACCTTAATTTAAACACCTTTTGAGAATGACCGATGCGGGGAGACCCGTAGGCATAACTGTGTCTGCGATACCGATAGTTCTCACCTTCTCAATAGGAGTACACCTTATGTTATTCAACAACAACGACTGGAAACTGTCAGTCACCGACATCAATCTTTACGAGAATACTGTGAGTCTGGACGGTCAGTCCTATCCGCTGTCCCTCGCTATCAAGACCCTCATTCCGGGCTACCTGTCAGGCCTGCCGTCTACCAGCCGTGAGTCTATGGAGTTACTGGAAGCTCTGGCTGAAGCTGGTGTAGCTATTGGCAACTTCGTCAGTAATGACCTGCTGACCGCCTACCAACGCCGCCAGATGAACAAACGAGCTGAGGCTGAGCGTATCGCTAAAGAGCAGCGGCTTCAGGCTGAGCGTATGCGTGAAGAGAACATGACCGATGCAGAGTGGCAAAAAGAGCTACAGCGCCGCGAACAGGTCAAAGCTGAACGCCGGACCTATGGTGAGAACCTCCGCAGTGCTACCCATTCCGCTGGTCGCTCCCGTGCCGCTATTGTCGCTGACCTTGAGTCAGGCGGTAACTGGATGGACAACCTGTAAGACAGACACACAAGTGGTCCTGACCTGATGTCGGGACCCCTCAGTTTTGAGGACTCACAGTATCTAAACTAATTTAGGAGATTGATTATTATGACTATGACTAAAGACAGCTATCAGTTCGGCATTGAGCCAGTACGTATCACCGACACAGACAACATTCAGGTTAAAGAAGGTCTGCCGACTAACGCTGACCCGCAGGTTTACGCTCTGCGTTTAGCCCAGACCGTTAAGTCCATGCTGAACGGTGTACTTAAAGACACTCAGGATAACATTCCGTTCCCGATTGAGATTCTGCCAACACGCAACAGCTTACCGACCCCAATCATTGCTCACACTCTGGCTGACCGCTCTGTGCTGGTCCCTGTCCGTGGTGGTAAGCGACCTGAAGTCGTGACCGCTCCGTCTGGTACTGAAATCACTGTTGAGCCTATTGAACAGGCTATCCTCGTGTCTCACCAAACAAAGCTGTGGGATGCTAAGTCCTCAACTGGTTTCACTCAGGGGACGCTCCAGCAAGACGCTCTGAACATCTGCGATAACGTGGTCCGTACCATTAACTCTAAGATGGTTGACGTTCTGGAGTCCTCCAAGCTGCTGAAGACCGTAGAGCTTCCTGTCCTGACCGGGAGCCTGACTGCTAAAGCAGACGCTATCATGGATGCTCTTTATGAGAACACCGAGACCTCTTTCGGTTCTGCGGTTACTGACTATGGCATCATTGCTCATGAGTCCCACCTTAAGGCTCTCTCCCGTCTGGCTGCTAAGCAGGGCTTCGGTGGTGAAGACGCTATCGTCGATATGCTGGGGACAGATATTGCGTATTACAACGGTGAGGACCGTGGTGTGTTCATGATGGCTAAGCGCTTCACTGCTCTGAGCTTCGGTTGCTTCCGTCACGATGGCGAGAACATTACTGTGGTCTTATCCCGGGATGGTGACTCTCAGTCCCATGACCTGGAGATTCTCGGTAAGGTATTCGTGGTCGCTGAGGCTGCTACGACTGTCAAGATGGGTACTGGCCCGGCTACTGCTGTTCTGCCTGTAGTCAAACGCCTGAGTTTCACTAAGACAAGCTAACAATAACGACTATTGGTCAGACTTCCGAACTGGATGTCTGGCCTTTATTTTGTACTAGTAATCTAGTTCATGGATGCAGAAAGGAGGACCAAGTGGACCTACACAAAGTCTATCTCGTGGTCTTCCTGCTAAAGCTGGCTCTGGTAGTCGTGCTGATGGTCTGGCCTAAAGTCTGATACTGATGAGTTTTTGACTGAAAAATGTGAGACCCTATCTAATACAATAAGCCTGACGATTTACCCCCGTAGCCCTACCCTCAGTCAGACCAAAAGGCCGGGTAGTCAGTGACGGTGTTCTATTCCTTTTGTGGGAATGTTACGTACTTCAAGTCTTGACCTTCAGCCTCTCCATGTGTAACCATCACTGTAACCACTGGATTCATCAGTCTTTAAGAAACAAGAAGTTAGCTGGTTGTCCTCGGCTCCCTTCGCCCGCTCCAGAGTTTCCGCTTATAAACAAGCCGTTAAAGCCTTTTCTATCAGGAACTTAAATAGTCACCTATTTTTTGTTGCCTATGGGTTCTACCATTGTGATCCGCCCTTGGTAACTGTCACGCTAAGTTACATAGTGAGATGACCGTATAACTCAGCGTTGGCGGCAGCTGCATCCTCACACCTCGATAGCAAAACGTGAAGAAAAAGACCATCCAGGCATTGTTATGTCATTGACAGATTGATCACACGCATTAAAGCCCGACGTGCGGCCTTATGAGCTATGTAAACAGGTTTATGGTGAAACAAGTACCTACAAACGATATGTAGGCTGTATCAGCGTTTCAACCACGCTCCCGCAAGGGTACACGGTTATCCTGATAAGGTGTGATCCCTCTGACAATCTGATGAAGTCGCTACGCTCCGCTTGTTGCTGCATCATCAACGGGGCTTTATGTCTTCTATTGTCCTAAATCTGTTAGTTGCGCGTTTTATGCTCCCTGGATACCCTGATATAAATCATACAAGGAGGACAGTTTATGAGCGCACAGGCAGAGGAAGGAAAATTACGCCGGATGACATTAGGCGAGATTGCAATGGCTCGTAGGGTGTTCGGTGATTCGATAGTTTATAGCCGTGTCTGGATTCATTGCGACAGTTATTTACCATTCGGACTACAAAAACAAAACTACGCGATGACTCCAAACGGAGAGTTATGGTACAGAAAGTCGATGTACAGAGAAGACTTTTCCGCAAACTCGGTTTTCATCGAAGATAAATATGTTTTCATCCATGAGCTGGGGCATGTCTGGCAACACCAACACGGGCAATGGGTGAGAATGCGGGGAGCTTTTAGCTGGGCTGCTGAATATACCTACAGGCTGGATAAAGAAAAACTCACTGATTACTCTCTTGAACAGCAAGCCTCTATTTTAGCTGATTACTGGTTACTGCTGGTTTATGGGGTCAGTAAGTGGTCTTACTATCAGAGACCAGGGCGCATGGGGATGTACAGGGGCGTAGATTTGTTGCAGGATGTCCCTTCGCTTTACCAGAAAATCGTAACAGGGAAGGGGCGTTAAACATGAAGAACAAAATGTTGCTGGGTGTTGTATTCATCTTAACGGGATGCCCTGGGCCGGGTGATCGAATGGTAGATCGTGAATCTACAACGGCATTAATCAAAGATAATCAAGTTTGTGTGGTATCACCACTGGAGCCACAGGAACGGATCACTGCTATCCAAATCAACAGTGATAATAGCGACTCTCTTCACAAGATTTTTGATGACAAGCCCGTGTATGTTCAAAAGGGCGGGTGTCTTCCTGTGTTCGGATTTAAATTTGCACCTGGAGAGCGGTATAACTTCGCGTATGACGTCCAATCAGGTAAATCAGAATCGCATTTAGTCACTGCTGAATTTTCTTATCCCAAAGAATAAGGGGGCAAACCGCCCCTGAATCACCACGGGTTTAACAGAGACCTCAAAGTCATTTATAGATTTACTCCGCCCCGGCAGACGATTCTGCCCTATCTAAAAAATGAGGATCTTTGGTACGCTGTTCCTGTTTTCTAACGTAAAAAGGCCGCATCCCGCAGCCTTTTCCTCTCACACTCACCCTCACCCTTTCGGGAACACCCACACATGCCTCTCCGGCAACGAAAGATGACAGTGCTGCGGATCCCGCACCTCATGCCCGTACGCGCGGATCACAAAGTCATCCCCCGCCGTACGGAACAGGTACTCCCAGCGGTCGCCGAGGTACATGCTGGTGAGCAGCGGTAGCTCAAGCTGATTTTCCCCTGGCCCCTCGACCACCGCGACGCGCTCGACGCGGATCACCGCCGTGGCGTCATTACCGCTCTGTACCCCTTCGCCCGCCTGGCCCCACAGCACCCAGCCTTTCCCTTCGATGCGCGCTCTCCCGTCGCGCACTTCGGTGACCTTGCCGTGCAGGCGGTTGTTGCTGCCCATGAACTCGGCGGTAAACAGCGTCTTCGGCGAGCCGTACATCTCCTGCGGCGTACCCTGTTGCTCAATTTTGCCGTTGTTCAGCAGCAGGATGCGGTCGGAAATGGACATCGCTTCGTTCTGGTCGTGCGTCACCATCAGCGCCGATAGCCCGAGCTTGATAATCAGCTCGCGCAGGAACACGCGGGCCTCTTCGCGCAGCTTGGCGTCGAGGTTGGAAAGCGGCTCGTCCAGCAAAATCACCGGCGGGTTGTAGACCAGCGCCCGGCCAATCGCCACGCGCTGCTGCTGCCCACCGGAGAGCTGATGCGGGTGACGTTTGCCAAGATGGCCCAGACCAAGCTGGTCCAGCACGTCCTGCACGCGCTGCTGGATCTCTTTGGCCGGGACTTTGCGCAGCTTGAGCGGATAGGCCACGTTCTCAAACACGGTTTTGTGCGGCCACAGGGCGTAGGACTGGAATACCAGCCCCAGGTTACGCTCTTCCGCCGGGACCTCGCTGCGCGGCGTGCCGTCGTAAACTTTATTGTTGCCAATGACAATCGACCCCTGCGTCGGTTTTTCCAGACCCGCGACGGCGCGGAGCAGGGTAGTTTTGCCGCTGCCGGAAGGGCCCAGCAGAGAGACCACTTCGCCGCGCTTCAGGTTCATAGAGACACCTTTTAAAACAGGATTGTCGCCGTAGGTTAAGTGCAGATCGTCAACCGCTAATTCAATCATGTATTTTCACTCCGAAACGAAGGGCAATGCCCAGACCTACCACGACCAGCAGGATGTTAATGAAAGAGAGCGCCGCCACGATATCAATGGCACCCGCGGCCCAGAGGGAAACCAGCATCGAGCCGATGGTCTCCGTGCCGGGTGAAAGCAGGTACACACCCGTTGAGTATTCGCGTTCAAAGATCAGGAACATCAGCAGCCACGAACCGATCAGACCGTAGCGGGAGAGCGGGATGGTGACGTGGCGGGTGATCTGCCCGCGCGTCGCCCCGGTGCTACGTGCCGCCTCTTCAAGCTCCGGCCCTACCTGCAGCAGCGTGGAAGAGATAAGCCTCAGCCCGTAAGCCATCCACACCACGGTATAGGCCAGCCAGACGCTGAAAATGGTGCTGCGCAGCGAGCGTAGCCAGACGATGACGTTTTCACGCATCCAGTCGGTCCAGGCAAACCCGGAAAGCCAGCCGGATTTCAGTGAGTTATCCAGCCACATCGGCAGGAACAGGAACACCCACAGGAAGGCCAGACCTGCCAGCAGGCCAGGCACGGCGCGCGGTACCAGCACGCTGTAGTCCAGGAAACGCGTGGTGTTATCCGGCTTGCGGTGCATGGCGATGCCGACAAACAGGTAGCACACCACGGCCAGCGCGCCGCCAATCACGCCAATCGCCATGGAGTTGACGATGGCGCGCAGCAGGTTGGGCTGCGCCCAGATGGTACGGAAGGTGTTCAGAGAAAGCTCGTCCCACAGCGAAACGCCCACGCCCCAGTTGGAGATAAACGCGCGCAATACCACGCCAAGCAGCGGAACGCCGATGGTGACGGTGAGCCAGAAGGCAATCACCGCGCCAGCCACCCAGCGCCATTTACCCAGCGGCAGAGCCCGGGCCTGCGAGGCCTTGCCCTTCATGGTGACGAAGCGGTTGGCGGTGCGCATCAGGCGACGCTGGAGCATCACCAGCGGGATGGTGATGCAGATCAGCACCACGGCAACCGCCGCCATCAGGTTATAGGATGGGGTACCCATTTTGTTCGTCAGCTTATAAAGATAGGTCGCCAGCACCATGTTGCCTTCCGGGTCGCCGAGGACCAGCATCAGGCCGAACACTTCCAGCCCGAGGAAGAACAGCAGCACGGTGGCGTACAGAATAGACGGGCGCACCATCGGCAGGCTGACGGAGGTCATCACCTGCCAGGGCGACGCGCCCGCGGTGCGCGCGGCTTCCTCCACGTCGGAGCCCACGCTGCGCAGCGCTGACGAGATATACAGATAGGCGTGCGGGACGTGCGTCAGGCCGGCAATGACCACAATGCTCGACATGTCGTAGATATTCCACGGCACAAAGCCAATCAGCGCCTCAGCCCACTGGGAGAGAAAGCCCACCGGACCGGCGGCCACCACGTAGCCGAAGCCCAGCACCATCGGTGAAACGAAAATCGGGACCAGGATCAGCGGCTCAATCAGCCGGCGACCGGGCAGGTCGGTACGCACCATCAGAAACGCCAGCACGCCGCCCAGCGGGATAGAGATAAAGACCAGCCCGAAAGCCAGAATAAAGCCGCTTTTCAGGGCCTTATAAAAATCGGGGTCGGTGAAAATAAAATCAAATGATTCAAAGCTCCACTCTTTTGACGGCGAAAAGAACGGCGCGGACAGGAAGCTCTGGATCACGATAAACGACAGCGGCGTGTAGATAACCAGGGCGGTTATCAGCACGACGATGCCTCGCGGCAGGCTTTGCCACTTTCTGCGTAATGTATTCATGGGGTATCCCTGGTGTTGCAGCCCAGAAAAACGAACTCAGTCGATAAGGGAGCGCGGCGGCCAGCGCCGCGCTCAGATGCTTATTTACCGGCGGCGGTACGCCACTCTTTGATGTACTCCAGACGTTTTTTCGGCTGCAGGTATTCCAGCAGCGTTTCATCAACCGGGATCGGCTTCAGCGCGTTGCCGAGGATTTTGGTCAGGCCGTCGATATCATTTTTCCCTTCGATATCGTTACGAATGGAGGGAATGTCCGCCTGGTTGGCCAGAATGCTTTGCCCTTGTTCAGAGAGCACGTAGTCCAGCCACAGCTTCGCGGCATTGCTGTTTTGCGCCTGCTGGCTGATGAACGACACGCGCGACAGCACCAGGGTGTAATCTTTTGGATAGGAGATGCCGAGCGACGGATCGTTTTTCGCACGCGCTTCCGCATAGGAACCGAGGATATTAAAACCGATCAGGTTTTCACCGGAGGAGACGCGCTCCATCATGGTGCCGGTAGACGACTGCACCGACAGGCCCCCTTTGGCGACGTCGGCCAGGGTCTTAAAGTAGTTCGGATCGGCGTTGTGATCCTGCACCGAGAGCATAAAGCCCAGACCCGATTTTTCGATGTCGTAGGTGGTGACTTTGTTCTTGAATTTGTCCGTCTGGCTGGCAATCAGCTTCGCCAGCGCGGCGTGAGAGTCCGGCACGTCGCCAGCCGGGATCAGACGCTTGTTGTAGATGAAGACCACCGGCTCATAGGTGGTGCCGTAGGCCTTATCTTTCCAGACCGCCCATTTCGGCAGCTGGCTTTGCTCCGGAGATTTGTACTCCATGGCGTAGTCGGTGGCGAGCTTCAGGCCCGTGTCCATCGAGGAGCTCCAGACCACGTCGCCGCTCACGCCGCCGGAAGCCTGTTCGCTGATGAAACGGTTGTACAGCTCGGTGCTGTTCATGTCGTTGTATTCGACTTTAATGCCCGGGTAGGTTTTTTCGAAGCCCTGGATCAGCGGGCCGGCAGCTTTGATGTCGGTGGTGGAATAGATGACAACCTTGCCCTCTTTCGTGGCGGCATCAACCACTTTTTGATACTCAGCAGGATAACCCTGCGGCAGGGCAGACAGTGCAGAAGCAGAGAACAGTACGGTAGCGGTAAGCAGAGAAATTCGGAACGTGTTCGACATTATAGTTAACCTTTTAGTTACATTTGAGGAACTAATTGTCAACATAGCGTAAAGCGCGCCTCCGACAATAGGGAGGCGAGGGCAATGATTCCGAAGTGTGATTGTCGCCGTCGTTTCAGCAATTAACACCATAAAATCCGCGAACGTTAGCCAACGAACGGTTTTGGATTACGGTTTATCGGGGCTTTGCGGTATAACCGGCGAGGATGACCAATATTGCCGTACAGCATTTCAACGCTGATTAACCCACTCTCCACGCAGTATTCAAGATAACGGCGCCCCGTGGTTTTGCTGATCCCCACGTTTTCTACCACCTCTTCAACCGACATCGCGCTGTCGGGATGCTCGGCGAACAGGCGTTTTATCCGCTCCAGCGTCTGGGGTTCAATGCCCTTTGTGGACGGCGTTACGGAGGCTTCCGCGGCAGGCAGATGAAACAGGCGATCCAGCGCATGCTGGTCGACCACCTTCACCTGCTGCACGGTGTGGATGAAGCGCATAAAACGCTCCAGCGAGGCGTGCAGGCGCTGGAAAAAGACGGGCTTGATGAGGTAGTCAAACGCGCCGCTGCGCATGGCGTGGCTGCAGGTTTGCATATCGCTGGCGGCGGTGATGAAGATCACCGAGCATTCGTAGCTTTTCAGCAGCGGGTTATCGATGAGCTCCACGCCTTTACCGTCCGGGAGATAGTTGTCCAGCAGGATAAGCCGCGGCTGATGCTGACGAATCAGGCTGCATGCCTGCTCAATCGACGCGGCGATGCCCACCACGCGCAAATGAAAATTCTGCTCGATATACTCGCGATGCAGCTCCGCCAGGTGCGGCTCATCTTCAACGATCACAACATCAAGTGCTCGGGTCATGCTTTTGCCCATTCGGAATAAACACAGAAAAAATAGTCCCCTGTGGCGTGTTGTCGGCAATCTCAATGCTGCCGCCAGCCTTGTCGATATATCCTGCCACCAGATACAGGCCAATACCGTGCTCGGTACCCACAATGTCGTTTTCACGTTCCGGCTTGCTGCTGAATCCCTGGCGGAAAATATGCGGCTTCATCGCATCCTCCACCCCGCAGCCCCGGTCGGCCACCTCGATCAGCAGCTCCTGGTTTCGGTCAGAAATGTAGAGTTCCACCGGCGCGGGGACCGGAGCCTTAAGGGTCGCGTCCACCGCGTTATCCAGCAGGTTACCAATAATGGACATCAGCTCCGTTTCGTTGAGCGTGGCGGGCATGCGGGTGAGCTGGCAGGCGGGGTCAAACAGCAGCTCAATGCCTTTTTCGCGCGCGCTGACGTATTTTCCTAACAGCAGCCCGCACAGGGCGGGAGATGAAAAACGCGCGGAGACAAAGTCCAGCACCCGCTGCGCGCCTTCGGACTGCACCTGAATGTAGCGAATCGCCTCGTCATAGTGTTTCATCTGCAGCAAGCCCACCAGCGTGGCGGTCCAGTTCAGCTGCTCGTGGCGCATAATGCGCAGGTTATCCGCATAGCGTTTGATCTGGCTGAGCTGGC
>OGJK01003738.1_pt1 | contig 10063 bp, 8 predicted proteins | sample 1571961 | NCBI WGS metagenome assembly OGJK01 (sample SAMEA2582120, study PRJEB24529) | metagenome | biome: Human gut stool | place: China | collected 2011 | reverse complement strand
CACGATCCGGCTGGATCAGGGAAATTGCGCTCATAATGCTTCCGAAGAAAAAATAAACAAAAGGAGCGGGATTATACGCTGTTCATCTGCCAGATTTGAAGAAAAGGATGCAGGAAGCAGGCAGATATTCACGGAAGTCGTTAAAATATGCCGCCCTGATAATTTTGGATCATAATATTCACTCTATTTTCCGGTGATTTGCCCCGGAATGCGTGTTTGTGCGGAGCTCAGTTGTGAAGCCCAACGATTCGTTACATGTCTCCCAGCTGCGGGTTGTCCTGCACCTCTGCGGTTTCCTTGTGCTGCTGTACAGCCTTTCCATGCTGCCGCCGATGGTTATCGCCCTGCTGAATAAAGAGCGGACCTACTTTGCCTTCCTGACCACTTTTTTAACCTTTTTTAGTCTCGGAGGCTTAACCTGGCGGGCAACCCGCCACGCCGGCATCCAGCTGCGCACCCGCGACGGTTTCGTGATTATCGTGCTGTTCTGGCTGCTTTTTTCATTGATTAGCGCCATGCCGCTCTGGATGGATGACGGGCTTCAGCTCTCCTTTGCTGACGCGCTCTTTGAGGGGGTTTCCGGGATCACCACTACCGGAGCGACGGTGATCGGGGACGTCAGCGCCCTGCCTAAGTCGTACCTCTATTACCGCGCTCAGCTGAATTTCATTGGCGGGTTAGGCGTCATCGTGCTGGCCGTCGCGGTCCTGCCGCTGCTGGGCATTGGCGGCATGAAGCTCTATCAGTCAGAGATGCCGGGGCCGTTCAAGGAGGAGCGTCTGACGCCCCGCCTTGCCGATACCGCGCGCACGCTGTGGGTGACCTACTTCGCGCTGGGCATGGCCTGCACTCTGGCCTACTGGCTGGCGGGAATGTCCTTTTTTGACGCCGTCTGTCACGGGCTTTCGACCGTGTCACTGGGCGGCTTCTCCACCCGCAGCGAGAGCATTGGTTTTTATGACAGCCACGCAATCGAGCTGGTTGCCGGGGCGTTTTCGCTGCTCTCCGCGTTTAACTTCACCCTCTGGTACGTCGCCATTGTCCGACGCACCCTGAAGCCGATTCGTCGCAGCCCGGAGGTTAAATTCTTCCTGAGCGCCGCTGCGGCGATTATCCTCATCACCGCCTGGCAGGTCTGGCATGCAGGCATGTACAGCCCCACGGATAGCCTGGTGCACGCCTTCTTCCTTGCCAGTTCGATGATGACCGATAATGGCCTGTCGACCGCCGACTACGCCCAATGGCCCACCCACACCATCTTCCTGCTGTTGAGCGCCAGCTTTTTTGGCGGCTGCGTAGGCTCGACCTGCGGCGGGATCAAAGCCCTGCGTTTTTTGATTATGTTCAAGCAGAGTATTCAGGAGATGAACCAGCTGGCGCATCCGCGCGCGCTGCTGAGCATTAAGGTGGGCAAAAGCGTGGTGAATGAACGCGTCCTGCGCTCGGTCTGGAGCTTCTTCTTTCTCTACGTGATGATCACGGGCTTTTTTGTCTGGGCGCTTAATCTGATGGGCTACGATCTGTTTACGTCATTCGCGACGGTCGCCGCCTGTATCAACAACATGGGGCTGGGATTTGGCGAGACGGCGTCGACGTTCGGCACGTTAACAGAAGGGGCTAAGCTGTTGATGTGCGCGGCGATGATCTTAGGGCGTCTGGAAATTTACCCGGTGCTGATTCTGTTCTCGCGCTTTTTCTGGCGGGCATAAACCATTCCCGGCGAACCGGGAATGTCAGTGGTTATGGCGCGGGGTTGATCAGCATCTGCCCTACGGAGCCCCTGTCCATCATCTCCAGCGTCTGGCTGTGGAACAGGAACGGGAAGTGCGGCCACGAAGGCTGGCCATAGTAGACAAGCAGCTCAACCTGGCCGTCCACCCAGACGGTATCTTTCCAGCCGCGATCTTCCGGGAACGGCATCGCGCCGTTAACGTTGCGGATCAGGAAGCTTACCCCTTCAATATGGAACGACTGCGGCATATCTGAACGCACCGTCCAGCGCTCCCAGGTGCCCTGCTGCGCGGTGATGTCGATACGGTTGACGTCCCACAGCGCACCGTTGATGCCCGGATCGTCGCCCAGGCTGATATCACGGCTGCGCACCGGGGAGCCGCTCATGATCTCCTGCGGCAGCAGGCGCATGGGCAGGCTATCGGTCACCAGCGGCAGCAGGCCGGTTGGACGCAGGGTCAGCACCAGGGTCGAGACAAGAATGCTCGACGGTTCAAAGAACCCGCGAATACGGTCAACAATGCTTGCCGCTTCGCCGCAGGTCACAGAGACTTCATCCCCGTTGGTCATATCAATGAGAATTTCGCGACGCTCACCCGGCGCGAGCGCGAGCTGTTTGACGGACACCGGTGCCGGTAAAAAGCCCTGATCGCCGGAGATCACGTGCAGCGGACGGCCATCGCTCATTTGCAGCTGATAGCGGCGCGAGTTAGACGCGTTGAGCAGGCGCAGGCGCACCCAGCCACGGGACACTTCGACATACGGGCTCTGCGCGCCGTTAACCAGCAGCGTATCGCCAACGAAGCCACCGCTCCCCGGTTCGCTGTATTCCGGCGTACCGAAATTATCCAGACGTTTGTCCTGGATGATAATCGGGAAGTCATCCACGCCGTAGTGGTTCGGGATCGGCAGGGATTTGCTGACTTCATCTTCCACCAGCCACATGCCGGCCAGGCCGTTATAGACCTGCTGCGCCGTGCGGTTAGGGGTGTTGGCGTGATACCACAGGGTTGCCGCGCTCTGGCGAATCGGCAGAACGGGCGCCCAGTCGGCGCTGGGCGACATCATGCGCGCCGCGCCGCCAATCAGCGGGCCAGGGACCTGCAGGCCGCTGATGGTCATGGCGACATTTTCAGGGGTACGGTTACTGTAGATGAGCTTTACGTCATCGCCATTCCACACGCGTATGGTCGGCCCAAGGTAACGTCCGTTAATGCCCCAGACCGGCGCACGCGTCCCCTGGGTAAAGGACCAGTGGCTGCGCTGCAGCGTCAGGAAAAGCGGCTGGCCGCGACGGGATTCAATGAGTGGCGGAATAGGCAGCGGCTGTTGCTGCCCGGCGGCGCTGGCTGTCAGCGGCATCGCACCCGCACAAAGGGCGATCCCCGAAGCCTGAATAAACTGACGCCGACTGAGTGACATATAAGCTCCATCTGAAACGACTAACAACGCGGGAATTCGTTTTCCCTTCAACGCCGGGTTAGATCTTACCGGCGGCTTCTCTCTCTGCGACTTCTTTGTCGAGCAGCGCAATATGCTCAGCCATCAGATCACGGCAGTGCGCTGCCAGCTCGCGCACCTGATCTTTACCGTATTTGCTGGTATCGACGGGTGGCAGCATTTCGACAATCACCAGCCCGTTATTCAGGCGGTTAAGATTAATCTTATTCGAAGTATTGGAAACGCACACAGGAATAATTGGAACACCTGCCGCAATTGCGGCATGAAACGCACCGGTTTTAAACGGCAGCAGGCCGCGGCCGCGGCTGCGCGTCCCTTCCGGGAACATCCAGATTGAGATCCTGCGCTTTTTAAAATGATTCACCACTTCTGCAATGGTGCCGTGCGCTTTTGCACGGTTATTACGGTCAATCAACAGGTTACCGGTAAGCCAGTACAGCTGACCAAAAAACGGGATCCACAGCAGGCTTTTTTTGCCCACCGTCACGGTCGGTGGAAGCACGATATTGGAGGCCGTCACCATATCGTAGTTGTTCTGATGGTTGGCGATATAGATGGCGTTACCGAAATTCTCCGCTCCTTCCGGCAGGCGTTTTTCAACTTTCAGACCAAACAGCGGCGCAAGACGCCCGAACATATGGCCAAAGGTGGCGACATGCTTCGGATTACGCGGGCTGAACAGGCAATAAATAGAGCCGAAAATACAGACCAGAATACAGTAGATAACGGTAAGAATAAGACGAACAATATATAGCATAGCGACCTCTGAAGCCCCAACAGCTGACAATTATACTTCACCTGTGGCCAGGTAAGGACTTTATTACGAGCGCGTATTGTTAATCGCAACGCACGAATTAACAACGATTTTACGGGAAATTTTATTGAAATTCCCCCTCCGGACAGAGGGGGATATCACGACATTACTCTTCGCTGTCACCCGCCGCGCTGCGTGCAGGAGAGTCAATCTCCACGCGGTCAATGCGCTGCAGGCCGCGCATCAGCGAGCCGCGGCGACCGCGCTCACCCACCACCTTCTGCAGCTCTTCCGGACGAAGCTTGATTTTGCGCTTGCCGACGTGAATGGTCAGCGTGCTCTGCGGCGGCAGCAGGAAGAGGTGCGCCAGGCCATCTTCGCCTTTCGCGGCCTCCGCCGACGGGATGTTGATGATCTTGTTACCCTTGCCTTTCGACAGCTCCGGCAGATCGCTGACCGGGAACATCAGCATACGTCCGGCGGTGGTGATCGCCAGCAGCATGTCGCTTTCGTTCTCGATCACCAGCGGTGCCATTACGTGAGCGTTGTCCGGCAGGCTAATCAGCGCCTTACCGGCACGGTTGCGGGAAACCAGATCGTTGAAGGTACAGATAAAACCGTAGCCCGCGTCAGACGCCAGCAGCAGCTTCTGGTCATCGGCTTCCATCAGCATATGGTCAACCGTCGCGCCCGGCGGCAGCGTCAGCTTGCCGGTCAGCGGTTCACCCTGCCCGCGCGCGGAAGGCAGCGTGATCGGGTCAATGGCATAGCTGCGACCGGTGGAGTCGATAAACGCCACCGGCTGGTTGCTCTTGCCTTTCACCGCCGCTTTGAAGCTGTCGCCCGCTTTGTAGCTGAGCCCCGGCGCGTCGATATCGTGGCCTTTGGCGCTGCGCACCCAGCCGCTCTGCGACAGGACAATGGTCACCGGCTCGGACGGCTGCATGTCGTGCTCGTTCATCGCCTTCGCTTCTTCGCGCTCGTGCAGCGGAGAACGACGGTCGTCACCAAACGCGTCGGCATCAGTCTGCAGCTCTTTCTTCAGCAGGGTGTTCATCTTGCGTTCGGACGCGAGGATCGCCTGCAGCTGATCGCGCTCTTTTTCCAGCTCGTTCTGCTCGCCGCGGATCTTCATCTCTTCCAGTCTGGCGAGATGGCGCAGCTTCAGCTCGAGGATCGCTTCGGCCTGGGTTTCGCTGATGCCAAAGCGCGACATCAGGGCGGGCTTCGGCTCGTCCTCGGTACGGATGATCTCAATCACCTCGTCGATATTGAGGAACGCCACCAGCAAACCTTCGAGGATATGCAGGCGCTTAAGCACTTTCTCCAGACGATGGTTCAGACGACGGCGTACCGTATCGCGGCGGAACGTCAGCCATTCGGTGAGGATCTCCAGCAGGTTTTTCACCGCCGGGCGTCCGTCGAGGCCGATCATGTTCAGGTTGATGCGGTAGCTTTTTTCCAGATCGGTGGTGGCGAACAGGTGGTTCATCACCTGCTCCATGTCCACGCGGTTAGAACGCGGCACGATCACCAGACGGGTCGGGTTCTCGTGGTCAGATTCGTCACGCAGGTCGTCCACCATCGGCAGCTTTTTATTGCGCATCTGGGAGGCGATCTGCTCCAGCACTTTGGCACCGGAAACCTGATGCGGCAGCGCGGTGATCACCACGGCGCCGTCTTCTTTATTCCACACCGCGCGCATGCGCACGGAGCCGCGACCGTTCTGGTAGATTTTGCGGATTTCCGCGCGCGAGGTGATGATTTCGGCTTCGGTCGGGTAGTCCGGCCCCTGGACGATATCCAGCAGCTCGTCCAGCGAGGTTTTCGGCTGCTCAATCAGGGTGATGGCGGCTTTCGCCACTTCACGCAGGTTGTGCGGCGGAATGTCCGTCGCCATACCGACCGCAATCCCGGTGGTGCCGTTCAGCAGGATGTTCGGCAGACGCGCAGGCAGCATCTTCGGCTCCTGCAGCGTGCCGTCGAAGTTTGGCACCCAGTCAACGGTTCCCTGACCCAGCTCGCCCAGCAGCACTTCGGCATATTTAGAGAGACGAGATTCGGTATAACGCATCGCCGCGAAGGATTTCGGATCGTCCGGCGCCCCCCAGTTCCCCTGACCATCCACCAGCGGGTAACGGTAAGAGAACGGCTGCGCCATCAGCACCATTGCTTCATAGCAGGCGCTGTCGCCGTGCGGATGGTATTTACCCAGCACGTCACCGACGGTACGGGCGGATTTCTTGAACTTGGCGGTGGCGTTCAGCCCCAGCTCGGACATCGCATACACGATGCGGCGCTGAACGGGCTTCAGGCCATCTCCGATAAACGGCAACGCCCTGTCCATGATGACGTACATGGAGTAGTTCAGGTAGGCGTTTTCCGTGAATTCATGTAGCGCGAGGCGCTCTGCCATATCGCTCATTACGTGTGATTCCTCAACTCAGAAACCGAAGGGTTTCAGGCAATATTGCCGCAGATACTACCCTATCTGACGAGTTGAGTCACAAAGAAAAAGGGCCGCTTATGCGGCCCTTTTCGGGTTATTTGTTCAGCTTGATGACCTGCTTCACGTCGATTTCAAAATCGTTCCACTCTTTATCGACCTTGCCCTGGATTTCCACTTTATCCTGCGGGGTGACGGTCACGCCGTTCCAGCGCTTGTGGTCAATTTCCACGTTCACCGTGCCGGTCTCATCGCGGAAGGTGTAGCGGTCATCGGACAGGCGCTGGGTGATGTTCCCGCGCAGCTTCACCCAGCTGTCGTCCTTCATCTCTTTCACCTTCACCGCGGTGGTGAGGTTGGCGTCGTTATCGACAAAACCGCCTGCCTGCGTTTGGGTCTGGGTTTGCGTGGCGGACGGGCCGTTAAATCCGCCCTGCGCAGCAAAAACGGGGGCAGTGGCCATCATCATGATGGCGGCAATGGCAGCGAATTTTTTCATATTAACTCTCCCTTTAATCTGGTTTCGCAGTCCATTAAACAGGGTAATCCTTAACAACTTCTTAAGGGAAAAATTTATTTATTATTGCTGTACAGCAGGCGCTTACAGAGGGTTTACTGACGGCATCAAGGAGGGAATATGCGCATTTTACTGGTAGAAGACGACACGCTAATCGGCGACGGTATCAGGGCGGGTTTAAGCAAAATGGGCTTTAGCGTGGACTGGTTTACCGACGGTAAAACCGGTCAGGCTGCGCTTTCGTCTGCGCCCTATGATGCCGTGGTGCTGGATCTGACGCTGCCGGAAATTGACGGTCTGGAGATCCTGCGCGCGTGGCGCGAAAGCGGGCGCAGCGAGCCGGTATTGATCCTGACCGCGCGGGATGCGCTTAACCAGCGCGTGGAAGGGCTGCGTCTTGGCGCGGATGATTATCTCTGCAAGCCGTTCGCGCTGATTGAAGTGGGTGCCCGCCTCGAGGCGCTGGTCCGCCGCAGCCACGGCCAGACGCATAGCGAGCTACGCCACGGCAAGGTCACGCTCGATCCGACCCGTCTCGTCGCCACGCTGGACGGTGAACCGCTGACGCTGAAGCCGAAAGAGTTCGCGCTGCTGGAACTGCTGATGCGCAATGCAGGCCGCGTGCTCCCTCGCAAAACGATTGAGGAAAAACTGTATACCTGGGACGACGACGTCTCCAGCAACGCGGTAGAAGTCCACGTTCATCATCTGCGCCGCAAGCTTGGCAGCGAGTTTATCCGCACCGTGCACGGCATCGGCTATACCCTGGGTGACGCATGAAGCTGACGCAACGCCTGAGCCTGAAGCTGCGCCTGACGCTCCTCTTTTTAGCGCTCTCCCTGACGGCATGGTTTGCCGCCAGCCTGGTGGCCTGGCAGCAGACCACCCACAAGCTGGATAAGCTCTTCGACACGCAGCAGATGCTGTTTGCCAAACGGCTGCTGACGATGGATCTGGACGAGATCCGCGCCCCCGAGCGGATGCGCGAGATCCCGAAAAAAGTGAAGCATGGCCGTCTCGATGACGACGCGCTGGCTTTCGCCATTTACAGCGTCGAGGGCAAAATGCTGCTGAACGACGGCGAGAACGGGCGCGATATTCCGTACCACTATCGCCGCGACGGGTTTGCTAACGGGCAGCTCCAGGACGACAACGACGAATGGCGTTTCCTGTGGCTGACCTCACCCGACGGGAAATACCGCGTGGTGGTCGGTCAGGAGTGGGAGTACCGCCAGGATATGGCGCTGGACGTGGTCAGCTCGCAGCTCACGCCCTGGCTGGTGGCGCTGCCGGTGATGCTGCTTTTGCTGGTTCTCCTCCTGAGCCGGGAGCTGAGGCCGCTCAAAAAGCTGGCGCAGACCCTGCGCTCCCGCTCGCCGGATGCGACCGATGCGCTTGTGCTTCAGGGTGTGCCCACGGAAGTGCGCCCCCTGCTCGACGCGCTGAATCACCTCTTCGCACGTACCCAGGAGATGATGACCCGCGAGCGCCGCTTTACGTCCGATGCCGCCCACGAGCTGCGCAGCCCGCTGGCGGCCCTGAAGGTGCAAACTGACGTGGCGCAGCTCTCGCAGGACGATCCGCAGGCGCGGGAAAAAGCGCTGGCACAGCTGCATGCGGGAATCGACCGCGCTTCGCGGCTGGTGGATCAGCTCCTCACCCTGTCGCGTCTGGACTCGCTGGATAACCTTGACGATGTCGAACCGATCACGCTTGCCGATTTACTGCAGTCGGCGGTGCTGGATATCTGGCATCCGGCGCAGCAGGCAGGGATTGATATTCGCCTCATCAACCATGCCCCGCAGGTCAAACGTCAAGGGCAGCCCCTGCTGCTCAGCCTGCTGGTGCGCAACCTGTTGGACAACGCCATCCGCTACAGTCCGCGCGGCAGCGTGGTGGACGTGACGCTGGGCGCGCGTAGCTTTAGCGTGCGCGACAACGGTCCCGGCGTTGACCCCGAGGTGCTGGCGCGCATCGGCGAGCGTTTTTATCGTCCACCGGGCCAGAACGCCACGGGCAGCGGGCTGGGGCTTTCTATCGTCAGGCGCATTGCCGCGCTGCACGGGATGCACGTCTCGCTAAGCAATGCGGCGGAAGGCGGCTTTGAGGTAAAGGTCAGCTGGTAGCGGATTATTGCATCTATAGCAAAAGACTTTGCACATTTTGCTCATTTTTCCGCTCCGTCCTCGCGCGTAGAATACCCGGCATACTCTCATCGTCGAGGACAAATAATGAGCAACATTCTGATTATCAACGGTGCAAAAGAATTTGCGCACTCTAAAGGCCAGCTGAATGACACCCTGACCGAGGTCGCGGACGGTTTCCTGCGCGACGCCGGGCATGATGTTAAGGTCGTGCGTGCAGACAGCCACTACGACGTGAAAGCCGAAGTGCAGAACTTCCTGTGGGCTGACGTGGTGATCTGGCAGATGCCAGGCTGGTGGATGGGCGCGCCGTGGACCGTGAAAAAATACATGGACGACGTGTTCACCGAAGGTCATGGCTCACTGTATGCCAGCGACGGTCGTACCCGTTCTGACGCGTCCAAAAAATACGGTTCCGGCGGCCTGATTCAGGGAAAAAAATATATGCTGTCGCTGACCTGGAACGCCCCGCTGGAAGCCTTCACCGAGAAAGATCAGTTCTTCGAGGGCGTGGGCGTGGACGGCGCGTACCTGCCATTCCACAAGGCGAATCAGTTCCTGGGCATGGATCCGCTGCCGACCTTTATCGTCAACGACGTGATTAAAATGCCTGATGTCCCGCGCTATATCGCAGAATATCGCAAGCATCTCGCGGAAATTTTTGCTTAACTGGTAGCCTGGAATTAAAGGAGTAGTAAACATGCTTACCGTTATCGCAGAAATCCGTACTCGTCCAGGTCAACATCACCGCCAGGCGGTGCTGGATCAGTTCGCGAAAATTATCCCGACCGTACTGAAAGAAGAAGGCTGCCACGGCTACGCGCCGATGGTGGATGCCGCCACTGACGCCAGCTTCCAGGCGACCGCGCCGGACTCGATCATCATGGTTGAGCAGTGGGAAACCGTCGCGCATCTTGAAGCGCATCTGCAGACCGCGCACATGAAAGCGTGGAGCGACGCGGTGAAGGGCGACGTGCTGGAAACCCACATCCGCATCCTGGAGCAAGGGG
>OGJK01003722.1_pt1 | contig 10114 bp, 7 predicted proteins | sample 1571961 | NCBI WGS metagenome assembly OGJK01 (sample SAMEA2582120, study PRJEB24529) | metagenome | biome: Human gut stool | place: China | collected 2011 | reverse complement strand
GAGATGGTCTGGGTCTGTAGCTGTGATGACGCTCATCCATGGGCGCAACCAGTGGAAACTGCGGTCAAACTCATCTGCTTCAATGACAACATAGTCGCTCTTGTCGGAGAGGATATAGTTGGTGCCATAGTTCTTTGAGATACCTCCCAGGAAGGCATTACAGTCAATATGGCTTTGGTGCATGATGTGAGCACACATGGTAGATGTTGATGTCTTTCCGTGTGTACCCGCTACGCACAGTCCCTTATGTGTACGGGTTAATGTACCCAGAACCTGAGCTCGCTTCTCGATGGTGAAGCCATTCTCATGGAAGAAAACCAGTTCCTTGTGTTCAGCAGGAATTGCCGGTGTGTAGACTACCAATGTTGTCTTGGCGTCCTTGCAGGCTTCTGGTATGAGGTCAACATTCTCCTCATAGTGGATAAGCATTCCCTCTTTCTCCAACTCATGAGTTAGATTGGATGGAGTCTTGTCATATCCGGCTACAACCAACTTCTTGCTGAGGAAGTATCTAGCGATGGCGCTCATTCCGATGCCGCCCGCTCCTACAAAATAAACTGCTTTAATATCTTTTATTTCCATTACTTTGTTGCTAATTTGATTACTTCGTCGGCGATGACGTCGGCAGAGTTCTTTAATCCTAATTTCTTGATATTCTCACAGAGCGAAGCAAGCTTAGCCTCGTCTTTTACCGTGTCAACTGCTTTCTTGAGCAATACCTCTGGTGCATCGGCATCCTTTACGTAGATGGCAGCATCTTTGTTGACTAATGCCATGGTGTTCTTGGTCTGGTGGTCTTCTGCCACATTAGGGCTTGGAACCAGGATAACCGGTTTGCCGATGAGGCAGAACTCGCTGATACTGCTGGCACCTGCGCGGCTGATAACCAGGTCGGCTGCCTTGTAAGCTGCACCCATGTCGCTGATGAAATCAGTAACCTTGAGCATTGGCAACTCCTGACCTTTCAGTTGCTCCATGATGGCAGCATTATAGTATTTACCTGTTTGCCAGATAAACTGTACGCCGCTTTCTTTCACCAGGTCGAGGTGCTGGAGCACACTCTCGTTGATGGTTCTTGCACCAAGGCTGCCACCTACGAGCAAGATGGTCTTCTTTTCAGGGTTGAGACCGAATTGCTTGCGTGCTTCTTCCGGGGTGATGGTAGTTTCCAATACATTCTGGCGAACAGGATTACCGGTCATGATAATCTTGTCTGCAGGGAAGAAACGCTCCATTCCTTCGTAAGCCACACAGATTTTTTCAGCCTTCTTGGCCAGAAGTTTATTGGTTACACCAGCGTATGAATTCTGCTCCTGGATGAGACAAGGTATTCCTTTGCTGGCACAAACATTGAGAGTCGGACCGCTAGCATAGCCACCTACGCCCACAGCTGCCATAGGCTTGAAGTTTTTGATGATGCTCTTTGCCATGTGCTGGCTCTTCCATATCTTGAAGAGTACGGCGATGTTCTTGAGCAGATGCTTTCTGTCGAAGCCGCAGATAGGCAAGCCCTTGATCTCATAACCCGCAGCAGGTACCCGCTGCATTTCCATTCTGCCGAGTGCACCCACAAACAAAATCTTAGCATCAGGGCGCTTCGCCTTGATGGCATTTGCAATGGATACGGCAGGGAAGATGTGACCACCTGTGCCGCCTCCGCTTATGATAATTCTTAATTCATTATTCATATCCGTTCATGTTTATAACGCAAAGGTATAAAAAAATATCGATTTAACGGCATTTTCTGCCATTTTTTCACCTTAATTTATAAAACTCTTGTCAGGCAGCCACCATTTTGCTGTCGTCGAGCTCATTTTGAGGTATCTCTTTCTTCTTGGCTGTTCTACTGATACTCAGGATGATGCCCAGGTACAGACAGTTGATGATGGTAGATGTACCACCTCTACTGATGAGTGGTAGTGGCTGTCCTGTAACAGGAGCCAAACCTACTGCTACTGCCATGTTGAAGAGTGCCTGGGTAACCAGCATGATGGCGAGTCCCATGCAGAGGAAGGCTGGGAAATTGTTCTCACACCTGTTGGCTATTCTGCCAGCTCTGAACAGGAGGATGATGTAGAGGAATGCAACCAGTGCGGCTCCCCATATACCCATCTCTTCGATGATGATGGCATAGATGAAATCGGAGAATGCCTGGCTCAGAAAGTCACGCTGTACGGAGTTTCCCGGACCCTTGCCTACAACGTTGCTCGTAGCTACGGCAATACGGGCATGTGCCACTTGCCCGTCGCCGTCGATGTCGAATTTGGCGGCAGGAACTTCCTCCTTGTTGGTAAAGTCTGCAATACGGGATTTTACAGTGGTGAAGCGGTGCCCCATCGGTATATTTTCCAATGTCTTGTCTGGCGTGGCCAGCAGGAAGGCGACAAAGACTGTTACGAATGCCACAATTCCTCCTCCCAGTATCAGCAGTTTCCTGGCAGATACCCGCCCGATGAACATCATCAGGTAGACCGTTCCGAAGAGCAGCATTCCCGTCGAGTAGTTTTCTGGCAGGATAAGGCCACAGACAATGCAGGTAATAATCATGATGCGCTTAAAGGCTTTCGGACTTGCACCGTCTTCATCCTGCCCTTTCGAGAGGATAAAGGCGGTAACGATGACAACGGCCATCTTCGCTATTTCTGACGGCTGGAACTGAATGCCCATGAAGGTCATCCAGCGGGCTGCGCCGTTTACGCGGTCGCCGGTAATGAATCCCATCAGCATCACAAAAGCCAGCAGTCCGATGGATATCGGAAGCAGGAATACCGGGAACACCTGAAACCATTTATAGGGGATGTTGTGTACCAGTACTACAATGACGGCGCCTACCATCAGGAGGATGCTGTGCTGCGTAATCGGTCCCCAATGGTCGCCACTCTTGTAGGTCAGCGTACTGGCAGCACTGAATACCTCTGTGATGGAGATGAGGCAAAGGAAAAGGAAAATAATCCAAATCACTTTATCGCCTTTGAATATGCTCTTTAATAAATCCAATGCTTCGCAAATTAAAAATTAATAATTAAAGAATTACAAGTTGACGGTCTCATACGGCACTTGTCTTTTATAGTGCTCTGACACATGCTTTGAACTGCTCGCCGCGGTCCTCATAGCTCTTGAAGAGGTCGAAGGAGGCACAGCAAGGGCTGAGCAACACGGTTTCACCTTTCTTTGCCAGCTTGAAGGCTGCTTCTACGGCATCCTGCATGCCGGTCTGCACGTCGGCTACGGGCAGTCCCAGACAGTCGAAGAAGGCGTGCAGCTTTTCGTTGTGCAATCCCAAATAGACCAGGGCAGAGCACTTTTCGCGTACGAGGTCTTCGATTTCCGTGTAATCGTTTCCTTTGTCCTTACCGCCGAGGATAAGTACGGTTTTGCCGGTCATGCTTTGTAGGGCATACCAGCAGGAATTTACGTTCGTAGCCTTGGAATCGTTGATGAAGCTCACGCCGCGTACGGTGGCTACTTTCTCCAACCGGTGTTCCACTCCCTTGAAGTCGGATAAGGCTTTGCGGATATATTCTTTCCGGATGCCGGCCAAATTGGCCGAGATGCCGGCGGCTAACGAATTGTATAGGTTGTGTGTGCCGTGCAGCGCCAGCTCCTCTTGCTCCATATTGAAGGCTATCGGTTCGTTGATTTCCACTTCACCGTCTTCCACGTATGCGATGGCCCCGTCTTCCTTCACGGCAGCGAACGGGTAGAGATGGGCGCGCAGGCCATGCTTGTCCAGCTCGCGCTTGATGATGGGGTCGTCGTTCCAGAAGATAAAAGCGTCTTCCGATGTCTGGTTTTGGGTGATGCGGAATTTGGCGTCCACATATTTCTGCATACAGTGGTCGTAACGGTCCAAGTGGTCTGGTGTGATGTTCATCAGTACGGCAATGTTGGCACGGAAGTTATACATATTGTCCAGCTGGAAGGAACTCAGCTCAATGACGTAGTAATCATGCTGCTCCGTGGCTACCTGCAAGGCCAGGCTGTTGCCGATGTTGCCGGCGAGGCCGACGTTCAGGCCTGCACTCTTGAAGATGTGATAAATGAGCGAGGTGGTTGTAGTCTTTCCGTTCGAGCCGGTGATACAGACCATCTTTGCGTCAGTGTACCGTCCCGCAAACTCTATCTCAGAGATGATGGGCGTACCTTTTTCCTTTAATTTCATAATGAGCGGAGCGTCGTTGGGAATACCGGGGCTTTTCACTACTTCGTCAGCATTCAGAATCAGCTCTTCTGTGTGGTGTCCCTCTTCCCAGGCAATGCCGTATTTATCCAGCAGTTCCTTGTATTTGTCTTTGATGGCGGACATGTCGGAGACGAACGTGTCGAATCCTTTCACTTTGGCCAGTACGGCAGCGCCTGCGCCGCTTTCGCCAGCTCCTAATACTACAATTCTACTCATACTTTTTTAATTAAGAATTAAGAATGATGAATGAAGAATCGCTATGCAGCGAGATGATGTACAGCTAAATTCTTCATTCTTCATTCTTAGTTCTTCATTTGTTTGTTATCTAATTTTTAATGTTATAATCGTTATCGCTGCCAATACAATCGTCACAATCCAGAAGCGGATGGTGATTTTGGATTCGTGGAACAGCTTGTCCGGTTTGGTGAATACTACGCTGCATCCCGGCTCTATCAGGCTCATGGAAGTGCGGAAGTGGTCGTGTATCGGTGTTCTTTTGAAGAGACGTTGTTTCACGCCTTTCCGCTTGCCTGCCTTGTAATAGAGGCGTTGCAGGATGACCGAAAGGTTCTCCACCAGGAAGATACCGCAAAGGATGGGTATCAGCAGTTCCTTGTGAATAATGATGGCGTATACTGCGATGATTCCTCCAATGGTCAGACTGCCCGTATCGCCCATGAATACCTGGGCCGGATAGGCATTGTACCACAAGAAGCCGATAAGTGCACCGATGAAGGCACAGATAAAGATTACCAGTTCTTCCGAGCCGGGAATGTACATGATATTCAGGTAGCCGGCATATTCAATGTGGCTCGATACGTAGGCGAGTATTCCCAAGGTCAGTCCGATAATGGCAGAGTTCCCTGCCGCCATTCCGTCCATTCCGTCATTCAGGTTGGCTCCGTTGCTGACGGCGGTAACTACGAAAATCGTGATAATCACAAACAGTATCCAACCTGCTGTCTGGGCATGTTCACCCATGAAGCCCACTAGGTCGGCATAGTCGAAGTTGTTGCTCTTGAAGAATGGGATGGTGGTCTGTGTTGCCTTGATTTCCTTGGCGGCATGCACCACTTCTATCTGTCCGTCCGGTTTCTCTATTTCTATGTTCTCGCGGATAACCACCTGCGGACTGAGGTAGAGAGTCAGTCCGACGATAAGTCCCAAGCCTATCTGACCGATGATTTTGAACTTACCGTGCAGGCCTTCCTTGTCCTTCTTGAATATCTTGATGTAGTCGTCGGCAAAGCCCAGCGACCCCAGCCAGATTGTGGTAATCAGCATCAATATCATATAAATATTGCTCAATTTGCCCAGTAGTAGGCAAGGAATGAGTATGGCAAAAATAATGATGACACCGCCCATGCTGGGTACTCCCACCTTGTTTACGCCGAACGGGTCGATGCTGGCATCACGTTGCGTTTCAGTAATCTGCTTGCGTTTCAGTAGATTGATGAACTTATCTCCCCAGATACTCGAAATGAGCAATGCCAGAATGATTGCCATCAACGAACGGAAGGATGTATAGCCAAACATGCCCGCACCGGGGAAGTCATATTTGTCTAACCATTGAAATAAATAGTATAACATGATGTTAATTATTTAATTGTTTAATGTGCTAATGTGCCAATATGCTAATTGATAGTCTGGTATATCTGCTGGTAAAGGAATGAATATCCTACATGACGCATGGCGATTAGCACATTGGCATATCAGCACATTATCTCATTTAATATCTCTTTGTCGTCAAAATGGTGTTTCACGCCTTTAATCTCCTGATAATTCTCATGCCCCTTGCCTGCAACGAGAATCACGTCTCCCGGCTGTGCCAGCATGCAGGCTGTCTTGATGGCTTCGCGGCGGTCGGTGATGCTGATGGTTTTCTGCATGTCGTCTTTATCCAGTCCCGCCAGCATGTCGTTGATGATGTCCTGCGGCTCTTCAAAGCGCGGGTTATCGGAGGTGATGATGACCCGGTCGCTCAAGCGGGCGGATTCTTTGGCCATGATGGGACGCTTGCCTTTGTCGCGGTTGCCGCCGGCGCCCACAACGGTAATCACTTTCCCTTTTCCTTCCAGCACTCCGTGAATGGCGTTCAATACATTGACCAGGGCGTCTGGAGTATGCGCATAGTCCACAATGGCGGTGTAGCCTTTCGGTGAACGGATGGCATCGAAGCGGCCGGTTACCGGATGCAGCGTGCTGAGGGCAACCAGTACATCCTCTTCTTTCTTGCCAAGCAATACGGCAGTACCGAATACCGCCAGCAGGTTGTAGGCATTGAACTTTCCGATGAAACGTACTGCCAGTTCGTGATTGTTGAAGTCGAGCAACATTCCCTCGAAATGAGACTCCAAGACTTTGCCTTTGAAGTCGCTAAGACTACGCAAAGAGTAGGTGTATACCTTCGAACGGGTATTCTGCGTCATCACAAGTCCGTTCTTGTCATCCAGGTTGGTCAGGCTGAAAGCTCCTTTTGGCAGTTCGTCGAAGAACTTTTTCTTGGCTTTGAGGTAGTTCTCCACCGTTTTATGATAATCCAGATGGTCGGGTCAGATTAGTGAAAATACCGCCGGCAAACTTCAGACCGCTGATGCGCTTCTGGGCAATGGAATGGGAACTGACTTCCATGAAGGCGTACTTGCAGCCGGAATCGGCCATTTCTCCGAGCAGGCGGTTCAGGGTTATCGGGTCCGGGGTGGTGTGTTCGGTCGGTACGGGCTGGTCGTCGATGTAATTGCATACAGTGGAAACCAGTCCGACCTTGTAGCCGAAATAGCGGAAAGTATTATATAATAAGGTGGCAACGGTTGTTTTTCCGTTGGTTCCGGTCACGCCGATGAGTTCCATCTTGGATGTAGGGTCGCCATAGAAAGTGGTAGCCACTTTCCCTACGGCATCTTCACTGTCTTTCACCTGAATGTAGGTGATGCCGGCCTTAAGCTCTTCCGGCAATTCTTCACACAATACTGCAACAGCCCCTTTATTGATGGCAGCCGGAATATAGGCATGCCCGTCGGTCTGCGTACCACGCATGGCCATGAACAGATGTCCGGTTCCTATCAGGCGGGAATCTATATTCACCCCCGTTATCTCCATGCTTGTACTTCCGGTAATCCGGACCGGCTGTATTGTTTGCAACAAATCACTTAATCTCATACCTTATTATATATAGTGTATATCCAAATCTTGTTTATTCTCATGTTAACGTAGTGTCAGGGCTATGGTTTGTCCTTTCACTATCCGGCTACCGCTTGCTATGGACTGGTTCCTCACCCGTCCTACGCCGTTTAGCCTTACTTTCAGTCCTTTACTCTCTAAAAGGTAGACAGCATCTTTCGCTCCCATACCGACCACGCTGGGCACGGTGCCCGAGGCCGGTTCCTGGTCTTGCAGGATGACTGCCGACGGAGCAGCTTGTGTATGGCCCCACTGTTCCTTTTTCTTTTGTCCAGAGAACTGTTTCTGAACGGGCACTTTCAAATCATTCAGTACAAGGAGTGCTTCGTTCATCTCTCCGGCTTTCACGGGAGGAATCACATTGGTGGTACTGTCTATGGCACTGCGTATGTCAAAACGCAGGTCTTTGGCATACACTCTTTCTGCTATTTTCCCGAAGACACTACCTGCCATCAGACCGCCTGAAGCTGGTAACCCAGGCTTCTGGATGGAAACGATGCAACTGTATTTGGGTGCTTCCGAGGGGAAATATCCGCAGAAACTTACAAGGTAGTTCACCCGTCCCGACTTATATCCGGCGGCTCCTTGTGAAATCTGTGCCGTACCCGTCTTGCCCGATACGGAGAACTGTTTGCTGCCGGCAGGTTTTGCCAATCCTTGCGATACCACTTTCCGAAGGATTTCGCGGATTTGTGTCAGGGTATGGTCGGAGCATATCTTGGGATTGATTACTTCCGTAGGATATTCTTTCACTACCTCACCGTCCTTTACCGCTGCTTTCACAAATTTGGGGCGTACCATGACTCCGTTGTTGGCTATGGCATTGTAGAAGGTCAGTATGTTTATGGGAGGTACCTGGGTTTCGTAACCGATACTCATCCACGGCAAAGTCGTTTTGGCAAAATAACGCTCTTTAGGCCCTTTGATGTTGGGTTTCCCTTCACCGGGTATTTGCAGATGAAGCGGTTGGTCGATGCTCATGCGCTTCAAACCGTCCACGAACTTCTGCGGATTATCCTTGTAGTGCTTGTCGATGAGGTAGGAGACACCCACATTGGAAGAAACTTCCAGAATACGTGTCACATCTATCTTTCCGTAACCTCCCCGGTGCCAGTTGTGGTCCCTCATCTTGCTGCCGTACATATTCATAATACCGTTGCCCGTGTCTACCTCGGTATCCGGGGTTATCTTGCCGTCTTCCAACGCCACCATGATGGAGGCTGTCTTGAAGGTGGAGCCCGGTTCCAACATATCGCTGATGGCATTACTGTTCATTTCGTAGTAATTGCCGTCTCCGGCTTTCATCATGTTGACAATGGCCTTTACTTCTCCGGTAGCCACTTCCATCAGTACGGCTACCCCGACGTTGGCATTGATTTCCTTCAACTTGTCCACCAGGGCTTTTTCGCAGATGTCCTGCATGCCTACGTCGAGGGTGGATATGATGTCACAACCGTCTACCGGGGGAAGGTCTACGATATTCAGGTATTTATTCATCACCTTCTGACGGTGGGTAATACCGTTCCGTCCTTTCAGCAGGGTGTCGAAGGCCAGTTCAATGCCGTTACGGGCTCCCATGGCTGTATCGGCATAGAGACGGCCCAGGGTTTGGGCTGCCAAAGAACCGAACGGCTTTTTACGCTGGTTGTATATCTGTTCGTGGAACCCGCCTCTGTACTTGTTCATCTTGAATACGGGTAACCGCTTGGCTTCCTTATACTGAATGTAAGAGATGCGCCGGTTGCGGTTGGGAAGAATGTTGTAGTTCCGGCTCTTCATCTCCCGCCCCTTGCGCAGATGGCTTTTGAAGGTGGCGGCACTGATGTCCGGAAAAATCTGATGAAGCCCGATACAGATGGAATCGAAATTGGCTTTCCAGATAGAATCCTTGCGCTGCTGGTCCTTTTTGCGGCGTTTCTCGTCCCTTTCGCCGGACATGAAGTCCATATATATTTTATATTCCGGCAGCGAACTTGCCATCAGTTTGCCATCCGAGGACAGGATATTTCCCCGGTTGGGCTTCACCGTTACATTCTCTTTTACGAAGCGGTCGGCTACATCGTGCCAGTACTGTCGCTCGGCAAACATAATCATGGCACCTTTTACAACAATAGCTATCCCCACCAGCCCCATGAGTAGGACGACGAAGAAGTAACGGGTCATTATGTTTTTTTTATTTACAGCCAATGTTATTTACGATTTAACGATTTACGATGTACTATTGAAATTACTTTAATCCTCAATTCTCCATTATTTTAGTAAGTACGGTGGATTAGTGGAAGTCTGCAAATCGCTTTCTTTGGTGGCGATGTATTCCTCGATGCGCGATTGGCGGCTCCGCTCCATCAATTCCGAACTGCGTGTCAGGGCATCGTACTTGATGTCTATCAGCTCTTTTTTAAGATTGTCTATCTCTATCAGTTGCAGTTGGCATTCGTAACGGTTGTTGATGTAAATAATGATAAGCACCATGATAAGGAACAACAATCCGGCTTGGCGGCGGAAGAAGTCTGTGGCCAGAATGTCGCCTCCGATGATGTTCTTCAGTGAGGTGCGTTTTTTCACCTTTTCCGTATTCTTTTCTTCTTGCTTCTTTTCCATTGCTAGTCACTAATCATTCATTACTCTTTCTGCAATTCTCAGCTTGGCGCTGCGCGAACGCGGATTGCGCTCTATCTCTTCCTCGTCCGGTACAATCACTTTGTTGTTGACTAGCCGGAACGGGGTCAATACGTTCCCGAAGAAATCTTT
>OGJK01003718.1_pt1 | contig 10126 bp, 15 predicted proteins | sample 1571961 | NCBI WGS metagenome assembly OGJK01 (sample SAMEA2582120, study PRJEB24529) | metagenome | biome: Human gut stool | place: China | collected 2011 | reverse complement strand
GCATACAGCGCGCTGACCATACGAAAACTCCCTTTAACTCTGGCAGATGGCTCCGGATATGATAGCAGGATATCAGAAAAGAGAAGATTGCTGCGGAATCGACGGCGCATTTCCTGCCGCCGGCAGGGCAGCGCGCAGGTCACCCCACAGGGTATCCACCAGCGCCGGGGCGAAAGCAATGTCCGGGGTATGCAGGAACAACCACGGGGTCCCCGACTGATGCCACTTCGCCAGGGTCTGAAGCCAGACGCGAAACAGTTCCCGGTTATGGGCCATATCGTCACCGCCGATAAACCGCACCATTGGCTGTCGGGCGGTCATCACCGCATGTACCGGCACCTTCGGTTTCTTTTGTTGGGCATCGATCATCGCCGGACTGGTGGCCGCAGCGCTATGGACCGGGCGGCTGTCGAGCATTACACCTTTCTTATGATACACTTCTTCAATCCTTCATAACTCATCATAAACCCCATGCCAAAAGCAATCTCATACATACGATTTTCTACAAAAATTCAATCAGTTGGTGATTCTACTAAGCGTCAAAGCAAGTACATTAACGATTGGTTAAAACGAAATCCCGATTACTATTTAGACGAATCATTACGTTTTCAGGATTTGGGTATAAGCGGCTTCTCTGGTGCTAATGCTAAGTCAGGTGCATTTGGTGAATTTCTAGCCGCTGTTGAATCTGGCTACATTGAAGCGGGTTCAGTCTTACTTGTTGAATCTCTGGACAGGGTAAGCCGTCAGGACATTGATACAGCAGGGGAGCAGCTTAGAAAGATTCTCAGGTCTGGCGTTGAAGTGGTGACACTTGTCGATAATGAGTGGTACACGAAAGAAAGCCTGAAAGATTCACTGTCCATGATTAAAGCGATGCTGGTGATGGAACGAGCACATGAAGAATCAGCGATGAAATCTACCCGCTTAAGGTCTGTATGGGCTGCTAAAAGAGAACGGGCTGCTAAAGGTGAAATCATGTCTAAGCGTTGTGCAGCATGGTTAAAGGTCTCTGAAGACCGTTCACGATTTGAGTTCATCCCTGAGAATGTGAAAGCTGTTCAGCGTGTCTTTCAGCTACGGTTAGAGGGATTATCTCACGTCAAGATAGCCAAACAAATGAATGATGAAGGGTTTTCCACTCTGAACCAGTTCAAATCCGTTACAGGTGGCTGGTCTCAATCATCGGTCACAGAGTTGCTTTCAAACCGTTCAGTGATTGGCTTCAAGGTTCCGTCTAAATCGATGGCTGTAAAGGGTGTATCTGAGATTCCTAACTATTACCCCTCAATAATCACCGATGAGCAATTCTACTCTGTACAGCAGCTTAAACAGGGTTCAGGGCGTAAACCCTCATCTGACCTACCTTTGCTAACGAATCTCTTCAAAGGCGTTCTCAGGTGCTCTGAATGTGGCTTTATTGTCGTTGTTGCGGGTGTCTCTGCTAAGAGGTCTGGTATATACAAATGCTCGATGAAGAGTGAAGGGCGTTGTAATAGTGTTGGGTTCAGCAGATTGCAGACTGACCGCGCATTGGTTCAGGGGCTTCTGTACAACACCAACCGTCTTTCACTCAATCGTGATAACGGCTCTGCTATTGGTACTCTTCAAAGTGAGTTAGAACAGCTTCAGAAACAGCGTGAGAGGTTAATTAAACTGGCTATGCTGGCAGATGATACCGAATCAATGGCTAAGGATTTGAAAGCCCTGAATAGTCAAATTAAGGACGCTGAAAAGGCCGTTTCAGAGGTTCACCAGCGAGAGCAATCAAGCCAGCTTGAGACAATCAGTCATCTTGATTTAACCGTGAAGAAAGACCGGATAGAATCACAAATAATTATTAAACGGATAGTGAAAGAGATTCGACTTAACACGGCTGGAAAAAAATGTGATGTCTTCTTACACAATGGCCTGAAGCTGTACAACTTCCCATTAGACAGGGTGGTTGACGGTGCTCAATGGCTGGAGATTTTACCGCTGATTGATGGTGATGAATTCGACTTCGAAGGGTTCACAACTAAGCCCCGTCACATAGCCTTAGAAGAGGCTCCAGAGTGGGTGAAAGAGATGGAAGAGCAACCGAAACAATAATTGTGAAAGTTTGCTTACAAAATCTTGATTCAAAGGTTATATTGCAATCAATTCTATTATAGAAATACCAGAGGTGGTTGTGTCCAATTCGCCAGTGCTAGAGTTACAAAACCTTGTATCTTCAACTGATGGAAGCATTACAGATATGCTTTTAAAAGCAAAATTGATTGCATCCAAACTTGAGTTAGACGTTTTTGATGATTTTATAAATAAAGAGTTTCTTGGTTACAAATATGCCTTATTTGGTGAGGATAGGAAGAAATTCCCATCACACAGACGAATACTAGCAAACATTGTCAAACGAGATGAATACTACAATTATGTTGATATAGATATATACAACTGTGAAGCCCTCTTTTTGGCTGAGAGCCTGCCGGGATTAGGATGGGCTTACGTAACGCTGAGTATTACTCGTCTTGAATCAGAATTGTCTTCTGGTGGGACGTTATATCTAAATATTCCAGAATGGCTTTTGCGGGATACGCCAATTCCTATCGCAGATTATCAATATTATTTTTGGGAAATTGAATCGGTTAAAATAAAAGAAATTATAAGTGCTATAAGGTTTAGTTTACTTGAGTGGACATTAAGTTTGGAAAGGCAGGGGATATTAGGCGAGGGTTTGCTGTTCACACAAAAAGAAATTGATGCGGCTCCCATGACAATCACCAATAACACCAATAATTTTCATGCCCCTGTGAATAATGCCGGTTCAATTGGTGCGGGTAACTCAGGTGATAATCATCAAAATAACTCTATCGTTTCTGGTAATTATGACTCGCTCAAACAGCAATTTAGGAGATTTGGTATTCAAGATGAAGATATCGGGTTGTTTGAGAACATAATTAAAGAATCACCAGCGCCTTTGTCGCACGATAAGCTTGGTAAAGGAATAGGTGATTGGGCGGGAGCAATGATAGGTAAGGCTTATGCTGGTGAACTTAAAATTTCTGGAGTTTCTGCTCCGGCACTTCTTATAGGTTCGATTTGCAGCTACTTTGGTATTGCATCATGATTTTAAGGACTATCGGTATGTCGTATGGGGTGTGTAATGAGTAATTCACCTGTATTAGAATTGCAAGCTCTGGCTGGAGACCCATCCTCAGATATTGTCGCTGTTTTGTTAAAAGCAAAAATGATAGCTGTTAAGTTAAATTTGAACGACCTTAGTGAATGGCTTGAATATGAAATTGATGGCTATCCTTCCGCTGATGGTATACCAAAATACAGGGTTGGCAGAGGGGTAGTGAAAGCATTCAACCCTTATCATGGCTGGTTTCCTGTTGATTTTAGTGACATACCCACTGAGTTCATAGAAAACATTTCTGAATTCAGAATTACCGAATCTATATCGTCAATGAATAAAGCTGAATCTAATGATGGGATGCTTCGTATTACCATGCCACCTAAAATGGTGGATTTCATGTTTGGCTCGAGTAACATCCCCCCTGAAGTTTGTTGGTTTTTCAGTGCTAATAAACTAAATCATATAGTCACAACTGTAAGAAACAAAATTCTCACATGGTCTCTTGAGCTAGAAAAACAAGGGATTCTGGGGGATGGCTTATTATTCACCCAAAAAGAGATGGACGCAGCACCAATGACAATCACAAATAACAATACGAATAATTTTCACGCACCTGTAAACAATGCTGGCGCAATAGGAGCAGGTAACACTGGCGACATTAATCAACAAAACTCTATCTCAGTTGGTGACATTGCATCACTTGAGCGTGAGCTAAAGAGTCACGGTCTTGATGATAATGATGTTGCTGAATTGAAACAGCTTGTTGAGCAGTCCCCTAAACCAGCTTCAAAAGAAGAGGTTGAAAAAGGTTTTGGGGCGTGGATTGGTAAGATGACTGGTAAGGCTTTTACAGGTGCGTTAAAAGTCGCTGGTGCGGCGGCTCCTGCCGTTCTTACTAACGCAATCTGCTGCTACTTCGGGATCCCTGTTTAACTCTTTTAAGGTCGCTATGGTTAGACGGGATTCCTTTTTGATTTCTGAAATTTCCATAGTGACCCCTTCAATGACTTGTTAATCCTGAAAAGTAGCCGTTTAGATGGCTAAATTAACAGTGAAAAACAGTATTCCCATATGGGGTGAAAACCCCTATCAACACCAGTAATTTCAATAGCTTTAGCCTATTAACTGTTCTTTATTCAGAACAGGCGTTATTCAGTGAATTTAATCCTGTTTAAATTTCTTCTTTGCTCCAAAGTAACCGCCAGCAGTTGAGGCCGCTACATAGGTAATCATAATCTGAATGGTATTGCGGGAAACATCCGAGACAAAGTCATCATCAAAGATGCTTATATAGCCATCAGACGTATCAGCCACACGTTGAATTAGGTCAATAAGCAATATGTGATTCAGATATAAAAAGGCCGCTACGTTACAGATGGCAAGCACCCATCCCAACTTGCTTAACTTTTTGCCTTTACACCATAAGTATGAGGTCATCCCGCAACTGAACGAACAATAACCGATGATTGGGGCAATCAATGCCGCTGTATGTAACATGCTCTTACCGTCTATGTTAGGGGCTATCAAGTGGCTTTTAAGATAATTGATTGGTCATTTGGTTACAATCAGCCCTCAGTCGATGCAGTCTCAAAAGGAAGTGGTTTTGATACTGCTGAAAAGGGTCTCTAGAGGTGTGATTATGTTGTCTCAAAAGGTTGATTTTAAGTTTTGATACAGGTATTATTTTGAGACTAGGTTTTGAGACAATTTTCAGAGAATCACCATAATGTCATCTGTAATCGGTTATGTCCGTGTGTCAACTTCTGACCAGACAGTCACCAACCAGCAGCAGCAAATCACTGAAGCTGGTTATCAGGTGGCTAAGTGGTTCACCGACTCCGCTGTCTCCGGTAGCACTAAAGCTACAGAGCGTGAAGGGTTCGGTGACCTGCTGAACTATGTCCGTGAAGGTGACACGTTGATTGTCATCGGGATTGACCGCTTAGGCCGTAACACTATTGATGTATTATCCACGGTTGAGACTTTACAGGCCAAAGGAGTAAAGGTTATCAGCTTACGTGAAGGGTTTGACCTGTCTACACCAGTTGGTAAGGCTATGCTCTGTATGATGGCTGGTCTGGCTAGTCTTGAAAAAGACCTGATAGCAGAGCGTAGAACGGCTGGCATCAAACGTGCTCAGTCTGAAGGGGTTCACTGTGGAAGACCAATTAAAGCAACCTCTGAACAGGTTCAGGAACTTCTTTCACAGGGGATGTCACCAAAGCAGGTACAGGATGAGTTAAAGATTAGTAAGGCAACTTTCTATCGACTGAACAAGTAACAATTAGATAGTGATTCACAATGCCCCTTCGTTGGGGCTTTTTTTATATCTGGCGTTTATCAGGATCCCTGTAACGCATTCTAAGCGGCCTTTAAATTAAGCTATAGGCTAGGGTTGCCATCATTAAATAATCGCTTAGAGCGCTGTACAGGCTCAGATATGTTCATTTTTTGCCATTGGTACGGAACCTTTGAAAAGAGCGCTACTAAGCAGAGAGATTCAGACTATCCAAAATCTTTAAAGTTGCTCTAGATATGCTGAAAATTTCCGGTAAAGCTGAAATAAAAATAGGTCTGGAAATTTTTTAGAAAAATAATATTTGTGAAAATTCATCCACCAGCTTCAAAGACGCTTTCACGGATCCCGATATGGTTTACTGTCAAGGCTACAAGGTGGAAACCAGAATCACCGATGAGCGAAGCAAGGTGAGGTTAGAAGGGCTTCTTTAAAGAACTCTTAAAAGATACTCAGAGACAAGAAGATGAAAAACAAAGAACAAAAAGAATCTGTTAAGAGGTTTTAGGGTAGCATAAAAAACAATCAATTACAATCGGTTGATGTAAATGTATCATGGTGATTCAGGGCGTTAGCCCTCTTTACAGTAATCTATTTAGTTATTCTGTTCTCTATTCTTATCTTTATTGTAATAGTGTTTCCTTTTGGCATACCCCCTATGCCGTTTTGGTACACCCCCCATTCCCTTTTGGTACACCCCCCTATACCGTTTTGGTATACCTACCTTTCAACTAATCATGCAAAAAAATCCCTTATACTATTTAAGATTAAAAATCAAACAAATATGTTGACATGTTGTTAATGTATTGTTACAGTTTTTATATAGCTTATTGAATTGCATGAAGGAAAGCCCAATGAGAAAAGACATCCCACAGCAAGTAACAATCCGCGTTGAAGTATCACACGCCATTCACCGTAAAATTGTTGAAATGGCAGCGAAACAGGGTGTTAGCTACTCAGCCCTGATTAAAAACATGATTCGTGAAAATGTAATCACAGCTTAAACCGAACAATATACGGCCTTGTTAAAAGGCATTTCTGATATTAGGAAAATCCCATGAATGAAACTCTATGAAATCCCGTTTACCCCCGCTTATAGTGATGTAACCCGAATCACTTCTTTCAACGGTGTTAAGTTATCTCTTTCAGCTAAAATGATTTACCTGTTTATGGTAGGTCTTCAAAGAAACGGTCAAGAAGTCTTCCCCTCAATCAATTACCTGTGTGAATTGTTCGGTATTGGACGAAAGGTTGCTTTAGGGGCTTTAACCCAATTACATAAATCAGGTCTTATTAGTTCTATTCAGCGTTATGATAGTTCTAAGGTGTACACAGTTGAAATCATGCCACCTGAATTAATAGAACGCCACCAGCAAGATAATAAACCTGAATCAGTATCTGAACCAGAGACCATAATTACCAGTGATTCTAATAATGTCCTTCCCTTTCCAGTAATTGAAGGAGATGAGAATCCAGTTATTGACGTTGTAGGAGAGATTGAACCAGTTATTATCCGTCTTTCTAAACCAAAGCCTAAATCAGAAAGTAAACTGAATTATCTTTTTGTCAGTGATTCAGAGGAAAACGACGAACCAATTGAAATGCCAGTTTATGAGGAATTGTAAAATGAAATACGTAGTGGTGCATATTGCGCCAGCACTAATAAAAAAGCTAGAAGCGCTATCTAAGCTGTACGGCCTGAGCCGTCAGAAGACCTTAGAAATTATCGTGAAAGAGGAGTTAAACAATGCCGGATAAGAAACAGGCTTCAGTAGTCAATATGCCAGTCAAGACGCTTGAACTATTGAGTCAATTAGGTGAAAAATATGATTTAACACGACAGCAGACCTTAGCTGTGTTGCTCAATAAGAAAATGAATGAGATTAGTGGTTGTGATAAAATAATAGTTGTGTGACTTTAACAATGCAAAGGTATCACTACTGTGAGTGGAAGCAGACAATATGAACCTTTCAGTTGATAAAATTGGTAGTTATTGCTTTTCGCTATAGCACTCAATTCTATTGCAGTATATAATATGGCCGTCACTAAGTATTCATTATTGGTAATGAGGCAACAGATGAAAGCTGTGGATTTAATAAAGAAAATGGAATTGTATGTTCATTCCGCACTTTACGCTTGTGAGTTGGCCGTCGCTGCTAATTCGGCAATGTCATTTTCGGAGGAGAAATGGTCTACTGGCCCAAGTTTACATAGTGCAGCAAACCGTCCAAGATTGGATAAAACAATCCTCCCATTAGCCCTGAAGACATCCGAACTATTCCAGCTTGCAATACATGTTATTAATGACTTTAAAACTCCAGAAAAAGGAAAAGGTGGGGGGCGAAAGTTCATTAATATTCATGAAATGACTAAGCCTGAAGAAATTATGTCGGCGCAAACAATTCTTTACTTGTTTTGCCTGCTGGAAGAATATGAATTTTATGTCTACGAAAAGGAATTGTCCTCAAATTTACAGAGGGTTTGTAATGATGATAAATACACCTTGAAAGATGTAGAAGAGTATGGCATAGAAGGCATTAGAAGAAAAAGCATTGACAGGCATATGGCAGAGTATCAATTCTCCTCATGTCGTAAAAGAATTAAACGGTGGGGGAGGTTGGGTGTAAAAGAGTTATCTGAAAATCAGATTTCTCTTTATGAAGTCATCTCAAAAAGACGAAATGAACTTACCCATTTATCATCACCTGAACCAGCTTCAAGACTTGAGGCATTGAACTACTATTTAGTTTGCCGAAATATTGTCCGGTATATATCGATATGCTTCGGTGATAAAACTATCGATGAAGTTGATGTTGACTGGGAAGTTTGGTCTGAGCTAGAGCATAGCATTCAAAATGATAGTTCAGTTAATGATTTGGCAAAAATGGTTCGAGATGGTGGCGCCAGAGAGTAAAGCTTGAAATTATATAATTGTGGCTTTATAAGGTTTTTATCTAAAGCTTTATAGTGAGGCAATCAAAAGATTTTAGGATGTCAGCCATGTAAAAGGTTGTTGCTCGTCAGGTTTATCCGAGAAATAATTACTTAGAAACTGTTGACAATTTGTTAATGTATGAAAGAATGGTTATATGAGTTAGGGGTATTTCACCATCCATCAATCCCCGATTTATTATCTGACTCCTCAGTTTCCTTCTGTTTATCTTCTTTGGCATCCATCCCGAACGAGTGACGGGAATTCCTCTTGAGAAGATGAACAGCCCTAATTTGAAAACATTGAACCGTGTCCCGTAACATTAAGTTGGCTGGATGCGGTTTTGTGCTTTCTGAAATCTAAGCAAACCAGACTAAGAGTAATTACTAATGACTAATTTAAATCAAGCTGTAAGAATTGAATCGCCAGTTGCAAGCATTTCCCACTTATTACCGTTCGAACAGAAACAGCATATTGAAAAGTTGTACTTCCCACGGATTCAACAGGCCACTGACCGAATGAGTAAAGCTGAATTTGAATATCAAAACGCTCTAGAATCCCGCTCAGTGCTTATTCAACAGAAGACGGCTGAGTATTTGGCTAACCCGTCTGAAAGACACGGTTTTAAAGTTGTTCAGGTTTACCCAACAAACCAGCAATCTGTGATTCAAAGCATGGCTGAACAAGGTTATATCGTTCATCGTGTAGTAATGGGCTTAATCTATTTCATCTCATCTAAAAAGAATGCTCTGAAAGACGCAACTGATAAAGCTGAAGCTGAAGCTGAATTAGCCATTGAAAAGATGATTGAACGTCTGAAGGTAAAAACCTCTGAAGCTGTACACCAGCGAAACAAGATTGTGATTGAAGCCCGTAAAGCTCTGGATGCTGTAAAAGACTTTACAGATTACCTGAACGTGATTGTCACCGATTCTGAAGAGGTGACTGAATAATGAGTATTCCAATGAAAGGGCTGTCCAAACGTGGCAGTTATAATCATCTTACTGACTCAATGGAATTCAAATATTTCAACGGTCAAAATGAAATCAGTGAATCAACCTTTAAAGCACTCTCTTCAGGTAATAAGCCAAAGCCCTCAGTGAAGCCAGCTAAAGCGGTGACCACGTATAAGGTGAAGCCTAAGCCAACAATTGAGCAGCAAAGAGATGCAGCCTTGAAAGAGGCTATTAAACAGATGGTAAGCGGGGGCTGATATGGAAGATACAATTAACGCCCCTATTAACTATTACGATTCTGAAAAGCGTCTAATTGTTGGTCACAATCTGGTTGGAAAAATCCACCCTCAATTATTTGATAAGCTGGTTCGCCGTTCAAACGATGGTTCAACCCGTTGCCAGCAAGCCCGAATCACCAGCTACTTAGAAGGACTCTTAAATGGCTGATACTTTCACTAACCCTGATAAGCCTTGCATTCATTGCGGCTCACTTATCCGTTATGTCTCATCGGGTAGATGTGTGGACTGTTCAAAGACACGTAGACAGCCGCTTAAACCAAAGCCACAGATTGTACGGGTAACCGCTTCAGCAGCAAGAGCACCGTTTCACTCTGAAGGTGGGGATAACCGAAATAACATCATTGTGAAGCTGTCTGAAGCCGCTTTAGATAACCTTGACCGTGTAGGCTATGAGTTGGTTCGGAAATACCGCCTTGCAGGTTACACGCAAGAACATATCCGAATGATTGCTCTGTCTCATCTGCTTGAAGCCGCTTAATCCTCGCTACAAGTCCCATCTTTACAGTGTATCAATAGAAAGGTCT
>OGJK01003717.1_pt1 | contig 10127 bp, 9 predicted proteins | sample 1571961 | NCBI WGS metagenome assembly OGJK01 (sample SAMEA2582120, study PRJEB24529) | metagenome | biome: Human gut stool | place: China | collected 2011 | reverse complement strand
GGCGACCACCGAGATCTACACTCTTTCCCTACACGACGCTCTTCCGATCTTCCGTGATTCCCGTTCCGCCGTTTTCCTGCTCCGGCTGGCTTAAGTCTTCCTTTGTCTTGAAATCAAAGAGGTCGTCCATACCGTCCAGAGAAGAATTAAGCAATGTGCTTCTTGCCGGTATTTTTGGTGTTTTGGTCGCCATTTTCCATCAACTCCTTTACAAATTTTTCATAGGCTTTCGCCGCCGGATTATCCGGTTCATACTCACAGATCGTCATACCATACTCTACAGCCTCTGGCACTTTGATAGACCGGGGAATACTGTTCGTAAAGATACGCACTTTTTCCCCAAGTGCCTGCTGTAACTGCGCTTTCACACGCTTTGATACCCTTGTCCGTTCATTATCCATGGTGATAAGGATTCCTTCGATTTCCAGTCTGGCATTTGCGTGGCTCTTGATTCTGTGGAAAGCCCTTAGAAACTCTGCCATTCCCTCTACTGCCAGCGTTTCCGACTGTACCGGAATAATCAGACTGTCACAGCATATCATCACATTTATCATGGCTGTCCCCATCTTAGGCATCCCGTCGATGAGGATGTAGTCATACTGCTCCTTAATGGTGTCCACAAACTCTTTCAGCTTGTATTCTGCAAAATCAGTATCACACATCAGCTTATCAAAGTTATCCAGCTTGTTATTCGCCGGAATTAAATCTACTCCTGTCTCTGTCCTTATCATGTAGGACCCTTTATCCGGCAGTTCTTCGTTCATCACGATACACTTCAAAATGTCATAAATTGTCACGGAAAGCTGCTCTGGTGCGGTCACTCCGCAAAGTTTTGTTGTGTGCCTCTGCCCGTCAAAGTCAATCAATGCGACCTTACAGCCCTCCTTAGACAGCAGATATGACAGGGTTGTGGCAGTCGTGGTCTTACCTACTCCGCCCTTTCTGTTTACAATTCCTAAAACCTTGCCCATACGTTTGCTTCCTTTCTCTTGTTGAATTTGTTATTTTGGTTACATTAGATTCTCATGCAGGCAGCGAGCCAAGGTCAGGCTTGCTGTACCTTGGCGGCCACCTATGGGTAACATATTTTATATGCACTTGGATAAAAATAGGGTTAAGCACTTGCCTCCTCCCGATAGAAATTAAAGCAGAGCTAAATCAAGTATCCCATTTTCATGGAATTTAGATTTAGCCCTGCTTTGGTCATAACGACATCAGCCAATATCCCTAATATTGACAGATCCCGGCTATTCACTATAAGATTTTAATATAACAGCGCTGCCCTATCTACTCTCCTTAGAATAGCGAAAATAGGACTAAATCATAGAAACCGCTTCTTTATAGCTAATCTCTTGACTTAGTCCTATTATAACGTCATCATCAAATGTCAAAGCCACTTTCTTAACTTCCTCTTCTTTGATTTTTCCTGATGCTGCTTTCGTGTTCTCTTCTGCCATTCTCTCTGTCTCCATCCCACTGTCTGCTCTTATCCTATTGTCCTTTTTTTCCACGCAAATACCAATGATCCCTGTAAACGCAAAAATAAGCAGCAGAAATCCTGCTGCTCTTTTTATAATGAATTGTTGTTTTCCATTGCTTTTCTGTCTCAAACGGATTCCCCGGCTGTCATTTCTTTGTTAATAATATATGCCGTTCTTCCCATGAAAATTATAAGAATCATCATTTGGCAGATAACCATAGAAGCCGTCATCCGGTGTATGACCATAGAATTCTTCATCCGGTGTGTAGCCATAGTAGCCATCATAATAGCCATCTTTGTATCCCTGCTGGTAGCCCTCATATAAGCCATCATAATAATCACCGGAAGCATCATCATTTTCAGATCCTTCATAATAATAAGTGCTGTTATCTGTGCTTTCTGTTCTGGCAGCTGACACAAACATACAAGTCCAGAAAATGACTAACAGAAAGAGTGAGCTTATGCCCATGACAATCCCGGAGATTGCCATCCCTTTTGGTGCCTTTCTCGTCAACTGGATAATACCAAAGATAATGGCGAGGATCGCAAGTGGGATATTCACAAAGGAAAAGAATAATACCAGTGAGATAATGCCAAGTACCATGGAAGCAATCCCGAAGCCACGTCCACCGGAAGGAACTTCCCTCACACTCCAGCTCTGATCTGGCGTCTGCGGATCATAATTCTGCTGCGGCTGCTCCCCGCTGACCGGTTGCTGACTGCCGTCCCGGTAGTCTGTACTGTCTCCGGCAAACTGATAAGCGATTCTTGGCGCACCATTCGCAAGATGAATGATCCCACATCGCACGAATCCATTCTTTTCCAACAAATGCTGCATGATTTTATTATCCTCATGGGTGTCTGCTCTCAGATTTCCAATCTGGCTCTTACACCAGCTAATACATCCACTGGCAATTCCATGATAAGAAGTATTTCCCGCAAGTCTGTGAATGGTTCCATATGATTCATGATTCAGCCATGCCCCATTTTCGATCCCATAATAAGTCGGATCTTCGCCTTTTATAAAGGCAAATGTTGCTGCCAGATTCTTCTCATCATCTTCCACAATGTAGCTGTTCCCAAAGGCAATATCCTTTTCCAGCAGTTCTCTCGACGGATAACTGTCATCCCACTGGTTTGGATTTCCATTTTCACGCATAAAAACCCTTGCCTGTGCATATAAATCCATCATTGCCGGTATATCTTCCATATTTGACCGTCTAACGTACATACATAATCACCATATCCTTAGTTAAATCCAACAATTTTCTGTGAAAGTTTGTAAGCTGCAACTGAAATCTTTCTTCCGCCTCTTCCCGGAAGGTTCATCGCATTTCCCATAATACCGTTTCTCAAATGGTGGAACAGACGGATATCATGGTCTTTGATATATTTCCATAACTCACGTTTTTTCTCAAGATTCTCCTCTGTGCCGGAGCGGATCAGCATGATCGTTGAGATTACTGTGATGATCTCGAGATAATTGAACATATAGTGGCGCAGTTTTGGATTCGGGATCTTCCAGAGATCAAACTCATCGATCATAATCTTATTTACCTTGATCTGCTGGTCAATACGGCCGATCATCACTTTTTCATTGACGGACTGATCATCACGTCCAATGAAGTAACGGTAAAAATCAACATCCATGTAGTACATATGCTTTACGCTTGGCAATGGCTTGTACACATAAATGTTATCCACATAAAAAGTATGTTTTGGCAGTTCAAGCCCACATTCCCGCAGAAGCTGTGTACGGTAAATGACAGAATGCATCAGAATGTACTGTCCCTTGTGGAATCTTCCTGCCTCATTCCATGTAAAAATCTTATCCTGCGGCAGGGAAGAATAGCGCATGATTTTTTTGTGCCGTACACCCTCTTTTTCATAAACATAATTTGCAATGAACATATCCAGCACGGTATCTCCGCCAGCAAGTTCACGCAATTTTTTTAAAATCTTCATATAGGCTTCGTAATCCACCCAGTCGTCACTGTCCACAACCTTGAAGAAAAGTCCTGTGGCATTGCGGATCCCGGCATTCACGGCCTCTCCGTGCCCTCCGTTTTCCTGATGGATGGCACGCACGATTCCCGGATATTTTCTCTCGTACTCGTCTGCGATCTCTGCGGTGCGGTCCTTTGATCCGTCATCAACTATCAAAATCTCAACATCATCCCCACCCGGCAGCAGAGACAGGATGCAGTGTTCCATATAATCCTGCGAATTATAAGATGGAATTGCAAATGTAAGTAACTTCATAATGATAACCTTTCCTACTGATTCATAATGGCATCTGCCAGTTCCATGGCTTTTTTCGTCATGGCATCAATATTGTAATATTTGTATTCTGCAAGTCTGCCTAATAAATGGAACTTCGGAAGTCCTGCTGTGAGTGCCCTGTATTTCCCGTAAAGCACCTGATTTTCCTCATTTAAAATCGCATAGTAGGGAATCTCGCCCGCTGCGCCCGTATATGCAAACGGATATTCTTTTACAATTGTAGTTCCATCTGTATTTTTCTGTCCCGTCAGAAATTTAAACTCCGTAATGCGGGTGTAATCTTCGCTTACCGTGTAGTTTACCACGCTGTGTCCCTGATAAGACTCCTCATCATAATGCTCAAAATGGAAATCCAGCGAACGATATGGCAGTCTGCCGAATTTACAATTAAAAAGCTCATCCAGCGCTCCTGTGTAAATGACATCTCCCTCAAATGGTTTTCCCTCAAAAAGGATCTCATTCCCTGTAAACTTTAAGACATCCCTGCAGTCTGTATCCAGAACAACTTCTATGTTCTCATGATCTAACATATGCTCAAACATCGGTGTGAAGCCATCCTTTGGCACACCCTGATATTTGTCCTGAAAATAACGGTTATCATAAGAGATCAGCACCGGCACTCTTCCTGTCACTTCCGGACTGATCTCTTCCGGCTTCTGTCCCCACTGTTTCATGGTATATTTCAAAAATACATTCTCATAGACATACTGTGCGATCTCACGGATATCCGGATCATCATTCTCACGAAGTTTCATGATCGGCACACGGCTTCCCTCACCGTAAGCTTCGATCAGTTTTTTCTCCAGAAGATCTGCTTTTTCCTTATCATAAACCATGTGCAGCGTATTTAAGTTAAATGGAACCGGGATCAGCTTGTCCCCCACTTTTGCTACCACTTCATGTCCGAAAGGATACCATTCCGTAAATCTCGATAAATATTCATAAACTTCTTCCAGACCTGTATGGAAAATATGTGGACCATACTCATGGATTAAAATGCCATATTCATCCAAAACATCATAGCAGTTTCCTCCAACATGGCTTCGTCTCTCAATCACAAGAACTTTCTTTCCGGCTTCCTCTGCCAGTTTTCTGGCACAGGCTGCTCCGGCAATTCCGGCTCCTATCACGATGCAATCGTACATCTTTTATTACCTCTGACTTTCCTTATTATAATTTCAACATTTTCCAACATTATTTACTGATCGTCTGCAATCCTGTATCCGGACTGCGAAACGGTTGTAGTACTTTCCTATTATACACATTTTATTATGACAAGCCAATTTATTTTTTCTTAATTATTTATTACAGCCTGAATTTTGAACATTTTGTTCATATTTTATTTACAAATTTCTCACAAAGCCATCATACGATAGACACAATTCAACTTTATACTCTAAGCATAAGTTAAGCCAACAAGAAAATTTTTCATAGAACTTTTTTTCATACCTGAGTAAATCAGGTTGCCTTGCTTAACCAGTAAGCAAGGTTCCTCCCAGAAAATAGTGAAGCATTTCACTTTCCATACACAATCTTTTTCATATGAATAGCCGGTGCATTGCACCGGCTCCCTCTTTTTTATCCCGGAAATTGTAATACCTCCATGCTTTCTAATCCGTCACCAGAAATTTTTCATTTCCAAGTCTGATCCCCATATATTTTGCATAAGCAGCAAACGCAGACGGAATTGCATAATTTTCCTGAGATTTTTCTGCATCCACAAAAATAAGATTATTTGCTGCCATTTTCTCTGCCACAGTGTCAAATCCTGCTTCTTCCACTAAAATTGCATACCCTTCCATCTGCCATTCGATATGAGAAAAAATATGTTTTGTATCCTCTAACTTCTGCACCCGGATTGGAGAAAGATGCATATCTTTTACCAACTGAACAATCTCATTCTGCGAGTATCTTCCCTCGACATTCGGCAATTCATAAAGCCCTGCCAGAAGTCCCTTTTCCGGTCGTTTCCGGATTGCCACTTTGTCATTGTCCCGGATGACAAGCACCGTCCTCTTTTCGATACGTCTCGCTTTCGCCTTTGTCTTGACCGGAAGTTCCGCAATCCTTTCCTCTTTCCTTGCCAGGCAGAGACTGTTCCACGGACACTGTTCACATAACGGTGCTCCATTCGGCACACATACGGTTGCCCCAAGTTCCATCAGTGCCTGATTAAATGCCCCCGGCATCTCCATTCCCTGCATGACTTCACGCAGTTCTTTTTCCAGAAGGGTGCGAAAAGACGGCTTCATAATATCGGTATCGTCTGCAGCCACTCTCGTCAGGATGCGGAATACATTTCCATCCACAGCCGGCACCGGAATCTGATATGCAATGGAGGCGATCGCCCCGGCAGTGTAACTTCCGATTCCCTTCAGTTTCAACAATTCCTCATAATCTGCCGGAAGTTTTCCACCATATTCTTCCATCACCTGAACGGCTGCCTTCTGCATATTCCGCACGCGGTTGTAATAGCCTAATCCCTCCCAGAGTTTTAGCAGCTCATCCTCCGGGCATTCCGCCAATGCCTCCACATCCGGCAGACGCTTCGTAAACCGCTCAAAATAAGGTTTTACCGCTTCCACTCGCGTCTGCTGCAACATAATCTCCGACACCCACACCCGGTACGGTGTCGGTTCTTCCCTCCACGGAAGCACACGGGCATGCCCCGCAAACCAGTGTAACAACGGCTCTATTAAAATCTGTAAATTGTAATCTGTGATCATGTTTTATTCCTCTTTACCTTCAAATATCAATTATTATCAACATCATATGTAATGTAAATTCAATTGCAAAACTCACAAAATGTAAATTGAATTGTGAAAAATTAACAAAAGCTTGAGAAAACACTGGGGAGCGGTCGGTTCTTAGAAGGCAGATACAACGTAAGTTGTAACTGGCTTCTTAGTACCGCTACCAGCGACACGTAGCGAAAGCGTGTTTTCGAAAATTTTGTTACTTTTGAACAATTTCAAAAAAATTATATAAGTTTTGCAATTGTCAAAGTCCTCATAACATAAAGTATGTTTCACTCATATTCCCATTATAATAAGGATTCCCCCGGATGTAAACGGAGCGATTTTCCATTTTTTACAGATTTTAGAAAAAGTTTATCGACGTTCATATTGACAAATCCTCTCAAAAGAAGTACTCTAGATATAACATGTATTGTTAATTTTTTATCAATCTATTTAGGAGGGTATTATCGTGAGCGAATTCAACAATTTAAAATTAGATGTGGAGAACGAGATCGCCGTTCTTACCATCTCAAGACCAGCAGCATTAAATGCATTAAACAGTGAGACATTAGACGAGTTAAACACAGCTTTAACAGAGATCGAGGGAAGAGACGATATCAAAGTTGTGATCTTAACCGGTGGTCCTGACAAGAAAGACAACGCATTCAAATCTTTCGTTGCAGGTGCTGATATTGCCGAGATGGTGAACTTTACAGCTCCAGAAGCAAGAGCATTCGGTATCAGAGCTTCTGTTCCATTCTTCAAATTAATGAATATGCGTCAGGTAACAATCGCAGCCGTTAACGGTTTCGCACTTGGCGGTGGATGTGAGATTGCTATGGCATGTGATATCCGTATTGCATCTGACAACGCAATCTTCGGTCAGCCGGAATGTGGACTTGGAATCATTCCTGGATTCGGTGGTACACAGAGACTTGCCCGCTTAGTTGGTATGGGACGTGCCAAAGAAATGATCTTCACATGCGATAACATCGATGCAAACGAAGCTTACCGCATCGGTTTAGTGAACAAAGTTGTTGCAAAAGAAGAATTAATGGAAACTGCAAAAGCTATGGCAGCAAAGATCATCTCCAAAGGAAGCTACGCTGTATCAGTTGCAAAAGCAGCAATCAACAATGGTTACGATATGGATATCAAGAATGCTGTTGAGATGGAAGCAAACCTCTTCGGTGTTGTAAATGATACTCATGATAAAAAAGAAGGAATGGGTGCCTTCTTAGAGAAGAGAAAAGCTGATCTTACAGATTTCTAATCTGCATTTTTTCATAGTTCCGGTTTTATTACATAGGAGTTTCTTCCTATTATATAAACATTAACAAACATTTTATTTCATGTAGTGCGTAGTACTTGTACGAACGCGATTTATTAGGGAAAGGAAAAAGAACGTAACTTTGATGGTGTACCGGCCATCTTCGTTACGTTCTTTTTCATGTACCTGTCTACTGTACGATTTCTCTTATCCTTCTCATTTTCCTGCAAATGCTTTCTCTGCTTCCATCCTCTTCATCTGTCTTTCATGACTTGCAAACATTCCAAATGCCACAATGTTTAAAATAAACTGCGTCACAACCGCTGTGATCCAGATGCCATCCAGTCCAAAAATCCGTGGAAGGATCACGATCGTAAGCGGCGTCATAATCAGTGGATCAAAGTAAATCATAAACAGCGAATATTTATCTTTTCCAACCGAATAGAAAAAGGAATTGGTCACACGGACAAGTCCTGTAAAAATAAGTTGTGCTGCCGTCACCATGACCGCATGATACCCAAATTCTGCAGCTTCCCCCTCATATCCGTAAATTGCCGGATAAAACCGGGCTGTTGCGATGGTAAATATAAATAGGAAGAAACTCACCCCCATCGCCGTGATGACCGCCTTGTTTCTTATCTTCCGGATTGCATGAAAATCATGTGCGCCATAGGCATAACTTGCAAGTGGCTGAATCCCCTCTGCGACACCAATCAGAAGCACACGGTACGAGCCGACGGTGGAACTGATGAGTGCATATGCATTTACCGCAAGATCACCGCCAAATTTTAAACACGCAACGTTGTGATATAAAATCAATAAAGAAGGGGTCAGCGATATTCCAAACGGTGAAACTGCTGTCTTAAAAATTTTTTTCCAGCATTCCTTCCTGATCTTAAATTGCGAAAACCGGATCCGATCGGTTTTTTTTGTACCAAGAATGATCAGGCAGCACAAGGTCGTAAACAACTGCGCACACAGCGAAGCGCCTGCTGCACCGCCAATCCCCATATGAAAAACATACATAAAAACAAAATCAAGACCAAGGTTGACAAATAAACCGCCAACCATGATCATCATGGCACTGACCGCCCGGTTGTCATTCCTGAGAAGAGGTGTCAGTCCACAGGATAAGATCTGAAGCACGCCGCCTGTGAGCATTACCCTTCCATAAATCTGTGACAGCCTTAAAAGTTCTCCTTCTGCGCCCATTAATTTCAATAGAGGAGTCAGTAAAATAAGAAAAAGAATCGTAACCACAATACTCGATGCCAATAATGCAAGAATGACATTTGCCCGTACAATGTTCGACTCTTCGTTCTTTCCCTCTCCCTGTTTGGTTGACATCATTACGGCTCCGCCGCATCCAACGCCGGTGCCGATTGCAGTTACCACTGCAATGACCGGCCACGCAACATTGACTGCGGATAATGCCGTGTCACCTATCAGATTGCTGACAAATAAACCGTCAATCATAGAGTAGGCACTTTGGAGAAACATGGTGATCATGGAAGCCATGACATATTTTCCAAATTTTTTTTCAACTGCTGTCTGTTCCATATTAGTTGCTTACCGGCTGAGAAGCTACTGCCTGATCCATCATAGCATCTCTGTCCTCCTGTGAAAGTCCGGCGAGCACTTCATTAATCTTATCTACTAATTCTGTGTTTCCTTTCTGGCAAGGGATACCAAGGTCTGTCTCTTCATTGCTGACCTCAAATCCGGTACCGCCCTCAAAATCGATGATCTTTAAATCCGGATTGCTTACTAAAATAGATTTTGCAGAAGGCATATCACAGGTAAATCCATCAATTTTTCCTGCATGGACTGCTGCAACCATAGATGCAAATGTATCAAGCGCTGCATCCTTTGTCGCATAATCCGTGATCTGGTCTAATACATCGTACCATACTGTGTTCAGTGTAGAGGTAAGTGTTGCACCCTCAAAATCTGTGACATTTACTGCATCTGCATAAGGTCCGTCAGCCGCAACAACCGCAACAATATTTGCATTGTAATACGGATCCGAGAAATCTACCGACTGGGATCTCTCGCTTGTGATGGACATTCCGGCGATCGCACAGTCAACTTTTCCGGACTGGATGGAAAGGATCAGACCATCCCAGTCAATCTGTGTGATTTCAAGATCCATATCCAGTTTTTCTGCTATGTATTTTGCGACAAGAACATCATAACCATTCATATAGGAACCATTCGATGTCATCACTGCTCCATTGGAGTCATCCTCCTGCAGCCAGTCAAACGGTGCATAATCTGCTGACATTGCAACCCGGAGAACTTCTTTTCAGATCGGAAGAGCGTCGTGTAGGGAAAGAGTGTAGATCTCGGTGGTCGC
>OGJK01003704.1_pt1 | contig 10167 bp, 8 predicted proteins | sample 1571961 | NCBI WGS metagenome assembly OGJK01 (sample SAMEA2582120, study PRJEB24529) | metagenome | biome: Human gut stool | place: China | collected 2011 | reverse complement strand
AAAATATTAAGTGGTTCTGCCCTCTTCAAAGTGATACGCACCGATAAAAATGTGTGCTGTGGTGTCGCTCAACAGAAATATAATGCTTTGAAATAATAGTAACATAGTGAACCGCATTTGTCATTATAATTTTTCACTTCTCATGAATCGCATACACATATTCATTTTCCTGTAAAAACTGCAGCACCTCATAGCTTTCATTATTTTTTTGCTCCACTGCTGTTGCCCCGGATATCAGTTTAAGCTTTGAAAAATCTATCCCGCTGTAGTCAAAATATCCTTTGTAAGCAGACATATCATTTTCTGCCTGTGATTCATCATCTGCCTGCAAAACCTCTTTATATTCACTCATATCACTAATATCCTTCATATGTGCTTTTGCCATAATGATTGTCCCATCCTCAAGCATCCAGATTGTATGATTTTGTGTACCATCATACTTCTCAAACCTGATTATCCAGTAATATGCCGTATATGTGTTAAAGGTATTATCCGATGCCTTTTTCGCTGCTGCCTCCCACGTATACCAGTTAGAGTAGTCAGGTGAAAGATTTACAGGATAGAGCTTTTCGTCATAAAGCTTTTCCATGCTTTTTCTGCATGCGGCAACTGCCTGATAATCCTGCTCATCCATCTCATAAGAGGCGGCGTCATCTGTCGTGCTGTCCCACTGCCCATCTATGAGCGAGAGCTTCTCTGACAATTTCAGATTGACAGATGCTTCCTTTGCCATTACAGAGCCTGAAGGCAGATAGCTTTTAGGGACCTTCGCCACATGATCATGTTCACTTTTCTGGTTTGCCTCAAGCACTATGCCAGGCACCATGATGCCTGCTATTACTATACAGATTACTGCAACAGACATTATTATTAATTTGAAGCTGTCTTTTTTCATATCTTCCTTTAAATCTTACGAATTTACCATTTTTTTATCTATATTGCGTTCAGATTACCACGGCAGCAAAATCCTCATCGTTGTTCCGCATCCGGGTTTACTTTCCACTGAAAGTACTGCATTATGGTGCTCTAAAATGATTGCCACAAGCGACATTCCGATTCCGGCACCGCCCTCTTTTCTGGCTCTTGATTTGTCTGCCATATAAAACTCATCACAAATTCTTTCTGCCTGTTCCTTAGTCATTCCGATTCCGTGATCGATTATGCAGATTTCATATGCCGTCATACATTTCCCATCATCTGCTGATTCGGCTTCGCCTATATCCGTTTTATCTTTAAGTATATTACAAGCCCTATTGTCCACAAATTTTCCTGTAACCTCAACCTGCTGACCTTCTTCTGATGCTTTCCTTGCATTATCCATCAGATTGACAAGTGCTGTAACCAGAAGCTCTCTATTCACGATCAGCACAGTATCCTCTATCTCTGTTTCTATAGTAAGATGTCTGTTTTCGTATGCAGGCTCAACAACCTTTACCACCTCTGCACAAAGATCTGCCATATGAACCCGCGCTTTTTCAATATCATGCCGGCGCAGATATATCAGCTCAAAAAGCTTCTGCGACATGCTCTCCAGACGTTTTCCCTCCGAAAAGATATATCCAAGCGCCATCATCTGTTCCTCTCTCGGAAGCTCCATTGAACGCATCGTGTCTGCATATCCAATAATTGACGTCATAGGGGTTTTTATCTCGTGGGTAAAATCCGCTACAAACTGCTCACGCCTGTGCACCATATCGTTAAGCTCGTCTACATGATCCGATACTGCCTGCGCCATGATATTAAATTTCTGCGCAAGAAGCCCTATCTCATCATGACTTTTTACGTTTACCCTTGTGGCATAATCCCCCTGCGCTATTTCCTCGCTAACATGGTTAAGCTTCTCGAGCGGCTTTGTCATGTACCTGCTGATAAAATACATTGCTGCCGACTCTGCAATCAATATGACTATTATTATCAGCCTGAAATAGTTTATCTGCTCATCAAGCAGTGTATACGCCTCTGATGCATCGCATTTACTTACTATCCAGAGATTTTTTTCATCTATCACACTCTGCGAAGTAACATAGATATAGTGCTTTTGGGATTCTTCTTTAATCACATAGTTTTTGTTTCCTGTTGTGAGATTTTTGAAAAGTGTATCACCTATCCTTGCATCACTTTTATCATCTGTATATACTTTTTCACCATCAAAATATATATAGAAAAATGAATCCCTTGAGCGCACACTGCTACTTACACGGCTTCCGATCTGCGGAAGTTGCGCGGCTATTGATGATGCGGAAATGCTGCTCTTTTCTGCATTATTGTTATCTATATTATTGTTCGAAGTTTCAGAATTATCTGAAACTGAATTTAAAAGCTGCAAAAGCTCATACTCCACAGAGGACTGTACCAGATTATTCTGCACAATAGCATTTTTTAGCTGTGTCTGCTTCGCCAGCTCAAAATTCTTGTGTATCATGAGGTATCCCACCAGCCCCAGTCCAAGTGAAAGCAGTATTAAGTTTGTGAACAATACCTTGTACCTGAATTTCATTTATCCCTCTTTTTGTATATTACGCTTACCCATATTTAATGATCTTTAGTTTTCTATTCTTCCAGCCTGTATCCTGCCTTAAATACGGTTTTAAGGCAGTCGCCTATGTCAAGCTTTTTGCGCAGTCTCTGTATGTGAAGATCGAGAGTCCTCGACTCGACAGAGTACTCACTTCCCCATATTTCTTCATATATTTTTTCTCTGAAAAGTGTGATATTTTTATTGCGCATCAAAAGCTCAAGCAGCTCAAATTCCTTTGGTGTAAGCTCTATATGCTTTCCTGCCTTTGATACATTCTGGTTTTTCGTATCGATAGCTATATCCTTAAAGGTGAGCTGCTGCTCCATCTTATTATAACGTCTTAGCACTATATTTACCCGGGCTAAAAGCTCAACAATCTCAAATGGCTTTACCATATAGTCCTCAGCACCGGACGTGAGACCTCTTAGCCTGTCATCTAAAGTGGCTTTTGCTGTGAGAAATATCACAGGTATGCCAAGCGGCTTTATGTATTCCATAAGCTCAAAGCCGTTTAACTTCGGCAGCATTACATCAAGTATTATCAGGTCAAAATTTCTCTCCTCCAGAATATCTGCTGCCTCCATACCATCAAAAGCACAGGTGCAGCTATAGCCTGCTTTCATGAGATTTAATCTGATGAGGTCTGATATCGGTTTTTCGTCTTCCACTATTAATATTTCTATCATGATGTTCCTTCTAACATTTTATAATCTTTTATAAATCTTTGCATATTCTTCTTTTGCTGTCAATCCCGAGGAGCATATATCAGCCCGGATTATGCATGGCTGTTTATATATTAACAGATACTTGTATCTAAAATGTATCAGGCGTAAGCAATTACATACGAAAAATCCGCCATGCCCAATTCCCCGGCATAACGGATTTTTCCTTAATCATATCCAATATTCTCATGTTGTATGTACATTACAAACTGATCCTCAATCTGTGGAACCAGAAGCTTTTGATTTACTTTTTCATAGTTGTATGGCATATGCTGCTCCTTTGACCTATCTTCCACATTAAAAATCACAATTATCTACACAGCACAAATTCTTTGAACCTTGGAAGTGCAAACTCCAAATGTCCATACTCAGGTGAAATAATCAATCCCTTTTTTTTAAGCCTGTTCCTGTATACACTGAAACTGTTTGATGCCTTTTTTATAGTCTTTCGTATTGCTTCCACTTTGGTGTCATTGGTTTTTGCCATAGCAACCAACAATTCCTTATCACCTTTTGACAGCTCACTCCATATCTTTTCGTATACATATTCCTCCAGATACTGACTGAATTCAAGTAATACATTATGCCATCCGGTATTATGCTTAAAACAAAGATACCCCAGTACCTGGAAGGCAAACGGATATCCCCTTGTCTCTTTAGCCATCTCTGTGGCTTCCTCATCCGTCAATTCAAAAATTGACTTGTATTTTTCAGCTATCATGCCTATATTCAACGGACGAAGCTCAATTTTAGGTGCCCTGTATAAAAATGTGAGAGTCTTTTCATTCTGAAGCTCATAAATATTCTCATAAAGACCTGTCATAAGCAAAAATACCGGCAAATCCAGTCTCATATATATCTGGAACAGGCTGACAAACTCTTTCATGGTATCATTACATACAGCTTCGTCTATCGTCACAAGAACTCTCTTATGCTTCTTTTTAATCTTTTCAAGCATCCTCGTCACTGCCACATTTAAATCGGTAATCGGAGAAACACCTTCTATTTCAACGCCCAGCCCTAAGAATGACAGATTTATTTTAGCTTCACGAAAAACCTCTGACAAACTTGGATAATTGCTCAGATTTGCAGCAAATGATTGTAATAAATCACGTTCAGGGCTCAGATCGATAACAATCCAGTCTTCCTCTGCCCTAAAAGTTTTATTGATTTCTGTGAGCATTACAGTCTTCCCTGAGCCTCTGACTCCTGTAATCATACAAACCTGGTAAGCAGGGTTTTCATCCTCAAATGTATCAATTATTTCATAAGACTGAACATTACGGTTAATTAAACTGACCGGTTCCTTGCCAAATGATAATGAAAAGGGATTTTTTTTCATCTCTGCGCTCCTGTTTTATAACTTTTTATAACTTTTAATAATTTTTATAACTCTTTATAACTTTGTAATCTTTTTATAACTCTTTATAACTTATTTGTCAAGGTCTTGTCCCATACGCACCCTACAGTCCAATATGTTCCCCTACAGCCTCCTGTAGTTCTCAAGAAGCTTGTGCAGATCATCAATCTCTCCAATAAGCCTCTTTCCTATATCGGTATCCTTCACAAGCATACGTCTCTTGTCATTTTCCTCGACCTCTGATGATGTCTCTATGTCAGTATTATTTATCAGGGCATCCTCCACCGATGTAAAAGGCGTGTGTGCCTTGAGCCTTAGACCATGTGAATTGTAAATCAGTGTGTAACCGGCGATACCGGTTTTCTTGTTCATCGCACGGCAGAAGCCTCCATCTATCACAAACAGCTTGCCATTGGCCCTGACAGGGTTCTCTCCCTCTATTGCGTGAACCGGTGTATGTCCATTTATGATATGCGCATCATCATCATACAGCCCGAACTCGTGCAGTATCTGACAGCAGAAGCTCTTATCGTAATACCTGCTGTAATATGGGTTAGAAGGCTCTTCCCACATGCTCTTGTCTGTAACATATTCCATCTCAAAGGTCTTAAGCCTTCTGCCGCACAGCGGTGATTTTTCTCCTCCCCACAAAAACCACATAAAGTCCACATCATCCTTATAAGGATTGTCCACATACGCAGCCCTTGCCTTCTCATCACATTTGTCAAGCAACGCCCTTCCGTGATAAAATTCGCCATCAATATACAGCTTATCAAAGGCTCCGTTGCTATCAACCGGAACACAGCCATGATAGAGCAGGTTGCCATTGTATACATTGTACATGCCGCCCTTATCATACAAAAATCTGACATGCTTGTGCAGGCGCTGTCCTGTCACAAACTGTCTGTGCAGCTTTCTCATGATGACAGTCTCCTCGTCACTTAGTGCGTAGGGTCTCTCATCATCAACGGTTGGAAAGCGCTTTCTGTCCACTCCTACATCCTGCAGCTCGTCCAGCCTGTCAAGCATCAGCCTGTTTCCCATCTCATACTCGGGATGTGCAAGTATAAGCTGCCCCTCAAGCTTAAAAAGCATTACTGTGATGGCCGCCCTTGCAGCCTCAATTCCATCCTCTATACCATATGTTTTCATGCCAAACAGCATTAGCTGTCGTAAGCTTATTCCGTAGGCATTCTCAAGAATTTCCACATTGTTGTATTTCAGATTGTTGCGGATGACATTACATATACATGCATCATTTCCACATGCCGCACCCATCCAGAGAATGTCGTGATTGCCCCACTCGATATCAAGTGAGTGATAATCATAAAGCAGATCGAGAATCTTATCCGCGCTTCCTCCTCTGTCAAATACATCTCCCACAATGTGCAGATGGTCAACAGCAAGCCTCTTAATCAGTGCAGACAAAGCGATTATAAACTCATCCGCATCCTCCAAATCAATTATAGTCTTTAATATCTGCTTGTGATATCTGACCTGATTTGCATCCTCATCCTCCTGCGCATGCAAAAGCTCATCGATGATGTACGCATATTCCTCAGGCAGAGCCTTTCTAACCTTCGACCTGGTGTACTTTGATGAGAGCAGCTTCGCGACAAGTATAAGCTGATTTAACGTCATAGCATACCAGTCACTGTCTATCTTGCCCTGTTCATCAAGCAGGGTCATTTTCTCTCTTGGATAGTATATGAGCGTGCAAAGCTCCTGTCTGTCATAATCAGAAATCGTATCCTTGAAAATCAAATCCACCTTTTCCTTTATCACACCTGAGCAGTTGTTCATGATATGTAAAAAAGCCTCATACTCGCCATGTATATCACTCAGGAAAAACTCCGTGCCCTTTGGCAGGTTTATAATCGCAGAAAGATTGACTATCTCCCTGATTACATCCTGACTTGATGAATAGTTTTGCTTTAACAGCTTCAGATACTTTGTATTGCCTTTATCGTTGTACATATTTCCCCCGTAACCTCTTATTTTTCAGTGAAATATACTAATTCGCTTATTTTATAATCATCCTTGCCGGCCTGTTTTACCTCATAGAGCATTTTATCAGCCTGCTTTAAAAGATCGGTAAGCCGGGTGCCTTCTGTTGCATGCTGCTGTATAACTGCACCTGCAGAAATCGTCACCTTATCCGTACCATCCGGCTTTGAGTCAAATTCAATGGCTGCATTTCTTACATTTTCTATCAGTCTGTGCAAGAAATCACTGACCTTTTCTTCAGATACATCATATGCCATAAATACAAACTCATCACCGCCATATCTGGCCACACAGAAATCGCCGTCAGATGTATTCATTAATATCGCAGCAATCTGCTTTAGACATTTGTCACCTCTGATATGCCCATATGAATCATTATATACTTTAAAAAAGTCTATATCGAATATTCCCATACAATACGTATGAGCATTTCGCAAAGCATATCTATACATTCTGTCATAGCGACGCCTGAATGCCAGCCTGTTGTAGACACCTGTCAGCTCATCAACCTCGCTCTCTCTCATGAGCTTCAGATTGTCCTCGTCCAGTCGTCTATTATTCTTGCGTTCATCCTCTAAACGGCAGCGATTGTCTATGGCTGAGATTATTATGTTGTTTCTCTCAGTATTAATTCGCTCCCTAAGCTGATAGTATCTGCGAAGCTGTTGCGCATATTTTTCCTTTTCACCGGTTTTTTCGTATATCTGTATGCGAAGCCTGCAGACCTTAATTCTTTTTCTGTCAATATCTGATTTTTCGGCCATATTGCTTAAGCCTTCAAGCATTCCGTATGTATATTCGATTTTATCCATATTTATAAGCAGCTTTACTATGTCCCAATAATCGTCAAATAAATCAATATCATTCATATTGTTTTCACACAGAGCCACTACCTTCACACACATATCAAATGCTTTTTCATATTCACCGGTTTCATAATACAGCATGCCATATACGTGTGACACCCTAATCCTCTCCAATGGTATAAGGGTGTCCTTATCTATGGTTTTCATCACTTCATCCAGATAAGCCTTTTCCTCAGCATAACATTTTTTATTCTGTAGTCCCTCACATATATTCAGATAAAGACTTAGCCTACTGCATGATAATTCATTATCCCCATCATTCTCCTGATTTAAGTATTCATATGACTTTTTAAAGTATTCCGAGGCATTTACATAATCACCTGCATATGTAAACACTACTCCCACATTATTGTAAATCATTGCTTGAAGCTCAATATTGCTGTATTTCCTTGCCAGCTCCATAGCAGCATGATAGTAGTCCAGTGAAAGCTGTAAATCGCCCATATCTGAGTAAATAACCCCTATTATATTGTACGTAGTCATCCGCTGCTCATCAAAGCCATTTTGCTTCTGTATCTTTTCCGCCATCATAAGGTATTTTAATGCCTCATCTGCATTGCCCATGGCAAAAAACGCATCTCCCATATAAAGATATGCATATGCAATATCATAGTCATTTCCTGACTGTTTTCCCTGCTCAAGCAGCTCACAGCATATATTATAGGTCCTCTGTGGATCTGCAAACCTGTATTTAATTATCTCTTTTCGCTTATCCATCCTATATCCTAACCTAATCTCTTAACCCGGTATCCATTTTTTGAGTTGTTTTTTACCTCATAAAGTGCCATATCCGCCTCATGAATAAGTGTCTCAAAATCCATCTCTGCAGACTGCTTCGCTATGACAGCACCAATGCTTATCGTCACCCTGTCAGAAACCCCTGACCGACTATTCTCTATATATTTATCGGCAAGCCCGGCACTTATCTTAGAAAAAAGCTGCTCGGCCTGTGCCTGCGATATATTGCTCATCACAAAAAGGAATTCATCCCCGCCATATCTGCAAATAATACCCTCATCGCCTATATTCTGTCTCAAAATATCTGCCACACATTTTAAGCACCGGTCTCCGGCAATGTGTCCATATGTATCATTATACTCCTTGAAAAAATCGACATCTGCAATGGCAACCATAAGAGTGGTATTCATACTGTCAGTTTCGCTATAAAACTGTTTAATCCGGTTCTTTAAGCCCCATCTGTTGTACAGACCTGTCAGCTCATCATTGCTGCGCTTATCGGAAAGTTCAGCCTGTCTTTGCTCTATCTGCTTTTTCCTGTCAATTTCATAAATCAGCTCTATCTTTCGCCTGATTCTGGTCACTGCCGCCTTTTTTTTCTCTTCCTCGTATATGGTATCATATTCAAAATACCTTTTGTAGGCTTCACTAAGCTCATCCGTACAGCCAAGCGCCTCATATATCTCTATGCGGTATCCCATGAGCTTTACCCATTTTCCGATATTTATGTTCTCTTCCATCAGCTCCTCAGAGATTGCTGATATCTGCAATGCCTTTTCATAAAGCCCTGCATCTATGGCTATCCTTATTATTTCAAACTGATATAATATGCTCTCATATCTGTTGACGTCTTCACTCAGTATGCTCATCGCGGTATCTATATACATGGCACACTGTTTATGATCACCTTTTATTCCATAATAGGATGCAAAATTGATATATTTTCCTACGCCTGTATCAGCCTGTATTTCGCTAAGCTGCATCAGCTCCCACGCCCTATCCAGTTCATTCCTTCGCAGATAAAGTCCTATCTTGTCTGTCTCATAGCTTATTCTGTCAAGCTGTACATTTGACTTATTTTCAGTGGCCTCGCATATCATCTGATAAAATCTGTCTGTCATCCTCTCCGCTTTATCGTATGCTCCTGCTATCCTGTATACATAAGCTATATTCGACAACAGCGTTGCCTGCATCATCTTGTCATTCATTTTCTCTGACAGCTCAATACCGTTAAAGAAATAATCCAGCGCACTCTGTTCATCATCATGGTACATGTATATGATTCCTATCAGATTGTACAAAATAAACAAAAGATCCTCATATCCGTCTGCCTCTGACAGCTCAAGTCCTCTTCTAAGCTCGCACAAAGCTTCATCCACCTGCCCAAGCGCAAGGTATGCATCCCCCAGATACGTCCTGCCAAAGGCTTCCGTGTACCTGTCCTTGCTTTCTGAAAGCAACTGCATACACAATTCCTTTTCTTTTTGCGGATCATCAAATCTGATGTCCAGAATTTTTTTCATCTGCTCTGTTCTTATAGCCATGTTATTTCCCTGCATTGCCTATTCATGTTCCATGCTGTACCGGACAAATTCCTTAAATTACATTTTTTTCATTATATAATAATTTTTTTCACCCCGCAACCAATTGTGTCGTTTGTACTAAAAAAGATGCGCAACACTAATACTGGTTTACGCATCTTTGACATATTTTATATTCTGAATAATTACCTTTATTTCATGTATTCAGGTGTCACATTCCTGCCCATGCTCTCAAGCATTTCCTTGTCACTCCTGATTGTGGCACAAGCTACTGTCGTAAGCATGTTTCCTGTGATTGTAGCTGATGCTCCCGACTTGAATGCAAGCTCCCCATCATTTGTAAGCAGCGCCCTGCCGGCTCCGAGACGTATGTCAGCCTCTGGATTTATATATCTGAAAAATGACACTGTACGCA
>OGJK01003689.1_pt1 | contig 10209 bp, 10 predicted proteins | sample 1571961 | NCBI WGS metagenome assembly OGJK01 (sample SAMEA2582120, study PRJEB24529) | metagenome | biome: Human gut stool | place: China | collected 2011 | reverse complement strand
CTCACGAACAGGAGCGTCCCGTCGTAGCTCTCCACCGCCTCTTCGATCCACTCGCGCGACGCGATATCGAGGTGGTTCGTCGGCTCGTCGAGGATCAGGAGATTCACTTCCTCATCCATCAGGATGCAGAGCTTGAGGCGCGAAAGCTCGCCGCCCGAGAGCACGCTGACGCTCTTAAAAACGTCCTCGCCCGTGAAGTGGAACGCGGCCAGGCGGTTGCGCGCGCTCTGCGGCGTGATGCTGCGCTTGGAGTAGAGCATCGTGTCGACCAGGTTCCGCTCCGGCACGTCGAATTCGACGATCTGCGGCAGGGACGCGATGCGCACCGACGGGCCGAACTTGATCTTGCCCTCGTCGGGATATTCCTCTTCCATCAGCATCTTGATGAGCGTCGACTTGCCCGTGCCGTTGTCGCCAATGAGCGCGATGCGCTCGCCGCCGCGCACCTGCAAGTCCACGTCGTGGAACAGCACACGGTCGCCGAAGCTCTTTTTGAGCTTTTTGAGCGCGAACACCTCGTCGCCGTAGAACTCCTGCGACTTGAACTGCGCGCTCAGTGCCCGTTCCTTCGTCGGCTTGTCCGTCGTGCGCATACGCTCGATGCGCTTTTCCATCGACAGCGCGCGGCGGTACGTCTTGTCCATGCCCTTGAAGGCAAACATGCGCAGCTGCTCGGCGCTCTTTTCAAGCTGGGCAATCTTGGCCTGCTCCTTTTCGTATTGGCGCATCTTTTCCAAATAGCGGCGCTCTTTTTCCACCGCGTAGAAGCTGTAGTTGCCGCTGTAAAACTCCGCCTTGCCGTCGAGCACCTCGATGACGCGGGTGATGGTACGGTCCAAAAAGTAGCGGTCATGCGAGATGGCGACGACCGTACCCTTGAACGTCGAGAGATACTGCTCCAGCCATTCGATGGCGTGCAGGTCCAAATGGTTCGTCGGCTCGTCGAGAAGTAAAATATCCGTATCCTCCAAAATGAGGCGGCCGAGGTTCACGCGCGTCTTTTCGCCGCCCGAGAGCGTGTCAAACAGGCGCTCGCGCATCTCCGGCGGGATGGAAAGGCCGTTGGCAACCTTGTTGATGGGCGTCTCGGTGTCGTAGCCGCCGAGACCCTCGAACTTGGCCGAAAGCTCGCCGTAGCGGCGCAGCGTCTCTTCGCTCTCGTCGCCGCCTGCCATCTGCTGGGAGAGGGCGTTCATCTCGTCCTCCATCCTCTGCATGCGCGAAAACGCACTCTTGAGCACGTCTTCGACCGTGTAGCCCTCGGGATACACAGGAATTTGTGAGATGAGACCGAGCCTGCGGCCCGAGGCGATGCTCACCTCGCCCGCGTCGTAGTCGAGCTCGCCCGTCAGGATGCGGAAGAGCGTCGTCTTGCCCGCGCCGTTTTTGCCGAGAAGACCCACGCGCTCGCCCGTGTCGATCTGAAAGGTGATACCGTCCAGTATTTTCTTTTCGAGGTCAAAGGACTTGATGAGTCCCGTAACACTGATGTCGATCATGCTTTGGTCAGTTCCTCTACGATCTTCTCAAAGTGCATGGAGTGCGAGGCCTTGACGAGCATCGCCGTCTCCGCCGTGAACGCCGCCTTGACGGCATTCATCGCCTCGTCCACGCTCCCGAACCACTGCGCAGAGGGGTTCCCTTCTGTAAAGTATTTTGCCCGTGCACCGATTGCGATGACAGTGTCGATGCCGAGCTCTTTGGTGAGTTCTCCGATTTCCTTATGCGCACGCTCGGTGAGCTCTCCGAGCTCCGCCATATCGCCGATGACGGCGGCCTTTTTGCCGCCGCTCGCGCCCAATACGCGCAGCGACGCCGCCATCGACTGCGGACCCGCGTTGTAGCAGTCGTCGAGCAGGCGGCGGTTTTCAGAGAACGTGATGACGTGCATGCGTGAGCCCGCGGGCTCGTAGGCCGCAGCGCCGCGCTCGATCTCCTCTTTGGTCTCGCCAAGGTACTCACCGATGGCCGCGGCCATCGCCGCGGAGTAGACCATGTGCTTTCCCGGCACAGGGATGGAGAGCGCGTAACGCTCCTTTGCCGTCGTCACGACGCAGCGAATGCCGTCGATGCCAAGGTCTTCGACCTCGCTGACGCGGACATCGCAGTGCTCGGACAGGCCGCAGCGCAACGTTTTCTGCGGCAGAGAGACGGTGTTCAAAAGCTCGTCGTCGCCGTTTAAGACGGCGAGGCCGTCTTTTTTGAGGTTTTCAAAGATCTCGCACTTGGCCTTCAGAATGTTCTCGCGCGATCCGAGGTATTCAATGTGCATGTCGCCGACGTTCGTGATGACGGCGATATCGGGCTTCACCATCTCGCCAAGATACCGGATCTGCCCCGCGCGGTCCATGCCCGTCTCGATCACCGCCGCCTGATGCGCGTGGGAGAGACCCAGCAACGTCTGCGGCGTGCCGATCTCATTATTATAGTTGGCCGCGGTCTTGAGCGTATGGAACTTCACGCCCAGTACCGAGGCGATCATTTCCTTTGTTGTCGTCTTGCCGACGCTGCCCGTCACCTGCACAAAGGGAATAGAAAACTGCGCACGGTACCACGCGGCCAAGTCCTTGAGCACAAGCAGCGTGTCAGGCACCTTGATGTAAAACTTTCCGGGCAGCAGCGTTTCCGGCACGCGGGCGCACAGGCAGCCCTCCGCGCCCGCGGAAATCGCCTTTTCGATATAGTCATGCCCGTCGAAGCGCTCGCCGACGAGCGGCACGAAAACTTCACCCGCTTTGACGGTGCGGCTGTCGGTGTTCACGCCGAGGATTTGCGCTGTCTCATCTCCCTGCAAGAGCTCACCGTGCACCGCCGCGAGCAGCTCCTTTACCGTGATGGCCTCCATTTACAGCCCTCTTTTCTGCTTCAGCGACTCTTCGACGATCTTTTCACACAGTTCCTCGTAGCCGATGCCGACCGCCGCCGCCTCCTGCGGAAGAAGGCTCGTCTTCGTCATGCCGGGCAGCGTGTTGATCTCAAGGAAGTACGGCGTACCGTCCGGCGTGACGATGAAGTCCGCGCGGGAGTAGACGCTCAGGCCGATCAGGCGGTAGACCGTCTCGGTCGCGGTGCGCACGCGCATCTCCCAGTCCTCGGGGATGGGAGAGGGGCAAATTTCCTCCGCCGCGCCGGCCTGATACTTGTTCGCGTAGTCATAAAAGCCCGTCTTCGGGATAATTTCGATGGAGGGCAGTGCCTTGCCCGCGATGATACCAACCTGGATCTCGCGGCCGGAGATGTACTGTTCGAGCACGACCTGCGCGCCGAACTGTAAGCACTCTTCAAGCGCTTTTTTGAGCTCCGCGCCCGTATGCGCGATGGAGACGCCGACAGACGAGCCGTTGGCGACCGGCTTGACGACGCAAGGGAGCTTCGTTTCCGACACAAGGCGCGCGATGTCGCCTTCCGTGTAGCGCACGGTGCGCCACTGCGGCGTGATGACATATTCCGACACAAGACGCTTCGTCAGGTCCTTATCCATCGCAATGGCGCTCGATAAGTAGCCCGCACCCGTGTACGGGATGCCGAGCAGGTCGAACGCCGCCTGCACGCGGCCATCCTCGCCGCAGGTGCCGTGCAGCGCCAGAAAGACGACGTCCGCCTTGGCGCACACATCGAGCACGCCGGGACCGAAAAGGCTCTTGCTCTGATCCTTGCGGCTCACGCGCACGGCGGCGAGGTCGGGCTCCGCCTCGGCGACGGAATAGTCGCCGCAGAAGCCGTCCGGTGCGTCGAAAACATCTTCGAGCTTACCATCGTAGTCCTCAAAGCCCATGAACATATCCACCAGAATGGCCTGATGCCCGCGCGCTCTCAGCGCGCGGCAGATCTTGTTGCCGCTCGAGAGCGACACATTGCGCTCCATACTCAGGCCGCCTGCTAAAACAACGATACGCATACCGTTTTCCTCCTTATTTTTGAAAGGAACGTCGCCGTCCCCGTTTATCCATACTATACTAATTTATACTTTACCACAGCTTTTTCCCAAATACAAGCAAAAGAGAGCGGCGTGAAAACCGCTCTCTTTTGTTCGCTTTTCTCACTTTTTGCCCTTAGCCGAAAATGCCGGAGAGCAGTCCGCCCTTTCCCGCGCGTCCGTCCTTGAGCGTCATCGCCGCGCTGAGGATCTCTGCCGCCTGCGCACGTGTCACGCCCGAGCGCATCTCGTCAGTGGAAAAACGCCCACTCTCGATCACGCTGACGGACTGCAAATTCGCCACCGACTGTGCGCACCAGGCGTTGTCCGCGTCCTGCACGTCGTAGTCCGAGAGGTCCACGTCCGTCACGCGAAGCAGCCGGTTCAGCACGACCGCGGCCTCATTGAGCGTAATGGCGTCATTCGCGCGAAAGGCAACGCCCTCCGCCGTGCTGACGCCGGACACAACGCCCGCATTCAGCGCGCTCACGGCGTAGCCCTTCGCCCAGGTCGGTATGCTCGCATCGTCGCAGAAGCCGGTCATCTGCACATCCTCCGCGCTCACGTCCATTGCCGCGAGCGCCATCGCGACAAATTCACCACGTGAAAGCGTGCGCTCGGGCTCAAAGAAATAGCTGTCCCCGATCTTCGCGCCCACAAACACACCGTGCTCGGCAAGATCGACCGCCGCCGTATGCGCACGGCTGCCGCCCATATCAGCGTAGCAGACGCCGCTATTTGCCTTTCCGATTGTGATGCTCACCGTCGCGGGCAGCGAGATGTTGCCGTAGGCGTCGATTGCCGTGTAGGTGAAGCTGTCCGTCCCCAGCTTGCCGCCCGGCGTGTAGACAAAGCCGAGGCCGTCCTCCGTCAGCGCGACCATGCCCTTTTTCGGCTCCTGCGCAATGGCAAAGGTCACCTCGTCGCCCTCGTTGTCCACCGCGCGGAATTCGCCCTCATACGCGACGCCGCGGTAGACCTTGATCTCCATGTTCTCTGCCACCGGCGCGCCGTCGACAGCTTTCGCCTCCTCTTTTCCCTTGCCGAACAGCGCCGACGCACTCTGCATCGGCACAAGGGTAAGCAACAACAGCGCCATCACAAACGGCAGCGCGCGCCAGAATTCTTTTCGCTTTTCCATATTGAAATGCTCTCCTTCCAAATAAAACTTGCAGAGTTATTGTTTGTATTGTGGGCAATTATATGCAAAATTGCAGTTCTTGCAGCGCGATGCGCTGCTCTGTGTTCCCCACGCCGCGCAGGGGACACGGACAAGGGGGCCATTCTCTTTCACAAAAGAGAATGGCCCCCTTGAACCCCCAAGAGAAAGGTTCTGATTGGCAGTCTCAGGCTTGAATGACCTTTATGCCTCCGGAATGGAAGCACCTGCGTGGCGGCATTGCTAACGCTCGCCGCCATTGCTTTTGCTATATGATTTGCCTCTACTTCTACTATCCGCTGCCGCTCTGCTGATCTTGTAGGAGTGCAGCCTAATCGCCGTCTACCGATGGTGCGCATATCGCGGCGAGCGAAACAATGCCGCCTTGGCAGGCAATAGCAAGTCTGTGCAAATCCGAAGTAGACGGAGATTGCGTAAGGCTAACGACACGCAGGCAAAGCGACAGCGAAGATAGAAGAAAGTCAAATCGTTTAGATACATCATCAAGCAGGCACATGATTGCGCAGCGCGTGCAGTTCTTCAAGCCGCAATCTGACAATACAAAGTCTTTCTCTTGGGGTTCCAAAGGGGATATTCTCTTTTGCGAAAGAGAATACCCCCTTTGACCCGTGCAGCGCCTTTGGCGCTGCTTCCTCGCGGCACACGTGCCGCGACTCACTTTGCACCTGAGCAAAACTGCACAGAGAATTTTCCAAAAACCTATTGACTTTTTCAAAGTCAGAAGTTATACTTGAACAGCCGCTTTGAATGGGCTTAAAGTTTCGGAAGGTTTCGAGACTTTTCGAACGCCCCCGACAGCGAGTCCGTAATTAAGGAAAGAGGTGCAAGTAATGCAAGCGATCATCGTTACCGGCGGTAAGCAGTATGTTGTGAACGAGGGCGACACCCTGTTCATTGAGAAGCTCCCCGTCGAGGCGGGCGACGCCGTTACCTTCGATCAGGTTTTGGCGATCGTTGACGGCGAAAACACCAAGTTCGGCACTCCCGTGGTGGAGGGCGCGAAGGTGGAGGCCACTGTCGTTAAGAACGGCAAGGGCAAGAAGGTCCGTGTCTACAAGTACAAGGCCAAGAAGGGCTATCACAAGCGTCAGGGTCATCGTCAGCCTTATACCAAGGTTGAGATCGGCAAGATCTCCGTCTAAGGCATGACCACTGTTACTTTCCTCACCGAAGGAAATCGCATCATCGGTTTTGATGCCAAGGGCCACAGCGGTTACAGCGAAGAAGGCTCCGACATCGTCTGTGCGGCGATCACAAGCGCGGTCCGCCTTGTGGAAAGCACCGTGAACGATGTTTTAGGCCTCGCCGCTTCCGTCAAGGTCCATGAACGCTCCGGCGCTGTGGAATTCCGGCTCCCCGGCGGTCTGTCCGCCACGAACGAGAGCACCTGTCAGGCTCTTTTAACGGGTTTGATGCTGCTCTTTTCCGAGCTGCACAGCGAATATCCGGACAATATCGAAGTCATGGAGGCGTAAGCCCCCTGTTCCGATCATCTTACAGAAAGGATGGCAAATCACCATGCTGAACATCGGTCTTCAGTTTTTCGCCCACAAGAAGGGCGGCGGCTCCACGAAGAACGGCCGCGACTCTAACGCCAAGCGCCTTGGCCCCAAGCGCGCTGACGGTCAGTTCGTTCTCGCCGGCAACATTCTTGTGCGCCAGCGCGGCACCCACATCCATCCGGGCGTCAACGTCGGTATCGGCTCTGACGATACTCTCTACGCCAAGGAGAGCGGCGTGCTCCGTTTCGAGCGTCTCGGCAAGGATCGTAAGCAGGCTTCTGTTTACCCCGCTGAGTAATTGCACAATGAAGAGCCTCGAGCGAATGCTCGGGGCTCTTTTCTTTATCTTTTCCGCAGGAGGTCACTTTTCATGCTCAAGGCAGTTTTGATGGATATCGACGACACGCTGCTCGACTTCGGCAAATGCGCCGAGCAGGCCATGCGCATCGGCTTTGCCGAATGGGGTCTCCCCTATGACGATTCCACTTATGCGACGTTCACGCGCATCAATGACGGCCTCTGGCTCATGATCGAGCGCGGCGAGCTCACGACGCAGCAGCTTTTTGAATTCCGCTGGAACCGCATCTTCGAGGCCCTCGGCATCCAGGCCGACGGCGCCGCGTTTGAAAAGCGGTTTTTGGACCTCCTCTACGAGACGGCCATCCCAGTCGACGGCGCGGACGAGATCTGCCGCTACCTCAAGGAAAAATATATCCTCTGCGCGGCGAGCAACGCCTTCCACGACCAGCAGCTCAACCGACTTGAAATGGCGGGACTTCTCCCCTATTTTGACCATGTGTTCGTTTCAGAGTCACTCGGCTACCGCAAGCCCGAAAAGGCGTTTTTCGATGCCTGCCGCGCTTTTCTTCCCGATGTTGCCGCGGACGAGTGCATGATGATTGGCGACTCGCTGACCGCCGACATCACCGGCGGCAAAAACGCAGGCATGAAAACGATCTGGTACAACCATACGCGCCGCCCCGTTCCGGAGCATTGCGAGGCCGACCAGATCGTCGAATCGCTGTCTGAATTAAAGAATCTGCTGTAGCTCAGGAAATCAATTCCGCGCCGACGCTGTACTCCCAACTTCCCTCCCCGCGGGAGGCCGTACACTTTGTAAAGTAGTACGCGCCGAGTGGCGAGCGCCACTTTCCGGCGCCGAAGCAGACGGACGCGCCGTTGTCCTGCGTCTCCTCCGGCGTGATGGTGAAGAGCAGGCCGTTCGTGAACGAATAGGCCGTGCTGCGGTCCTCCAACTTTTCGCCCGTGAGATAGCCCTGCTCGCGCAGCTCGTCGAAGGTCATCGTCAGACCCTGCACATCGTGCTTCTGCGCAAACACATAGGCGATCGCCGCCTTTTCGCCGGCGGTCAGCCCGCCGGGTGCTTTGCTCAGGTCAACGCTCACGAGCTCCGCGCCGCCGTTGAGTCCGTCGTCCGCGCTCCACAGATCCTCCAGTACCTGCAAATAGAGGCCGCAGAGGTCATACCTCGGGTCCGCCTCGCGCGAAAGCGACACGGCCTCCACCTGTGAAAACTTCGCAGGATATGTCTCCTGCACGCCGCCGGTGTACCAGACCTCGGCGCTCATGCCGCTTTCGATTTCGGAAGCGGACACACTGCCGCCGTCTAAGTACAGCGTCACGCCTTCGAGCGGCAGGGCGTAGACCTCCGTCTCTCCCGCTAAAATGAGCGTACCGTTTTCACCGTCGCCCACGACGCGCAGCGTCATCGTGTCCGCGCCGGCGTACTGCGGCTCAGGATTGGGCGTGTCATTTCCGTCTTCGTTATCGCGCCCGCCCTTCGTGCAGGCCAAAAGCGCCGCCGTTACGGCGACGACCATCATCAATGCAAGCAGTCTTTTCAAGGTTTCCGCTTCCTTTCCCGTTGTGTCTTTTCCTTTGACGAAAGGGAGCACAAAAAAGTTCCCAACTTTTTACGATTTTTTCTTTTTTGTGAAACGTTCCATTTTTCTTGACGAATCGTCAAAAAACGGATAAACTATTTGTTCAGGAATAACAAGAATTCAAGGAGGTGCCAACATGGCAGCATCTTTTATTGATAAGGCGCGCATCTTCTGCCGCGCGGGCAAGGGCGGCAATGGCGCGGTGGCGTTCCACCGCGAAAAGTACGTCTCCGCGGGCGGCCCCGACGGCGGCGACGGCGGCAACGGCGGCAATATCGTCCTCGTTGTCGACGACAACATGTCCACGCTGATGGACTTTCGCTACAAGCGCAAATACGTCGCCGACAACGGCATGGACGGTCAGGGCGCGCGCAAGTTCGGCAAGCAGGGCAAGGATCTCACGATCCGCGTGCCGCGCGGCACCGTCGTGCGCGACGCGGAATCGAACGAGATCATCAAGGATATGTCCGACTCCGAGCCGTTCATCCTCTGCCGCGGCGGCAAGGGCGGCTGGGGCAACGCGCATTTCGCAACGCCGACGCGTCAGGCGCCCCGTTTTGCCAAATCGGGCCTTGAGGGCGAGGAGCACGATGTCGTGCTCGAGCTGAAGCTGCTGGCCGACGTCGGCCTCATCGGCTTCCCGAATGTCGGCAAGTCGACGCTTCTTTCCGTTGTGTCGAAGGCGCGCCCCAAGATTGCAAACTACCACTTCACCACGCTCTACCCCAACCTCGGCGTCGTGTACGTCGACGAGGGCGTTTCGTTCGTCATGGCCGACATCCCCGGCATCATCGAGGGCGCAGCCGAGGGCGCGGGCCTTGGTCACGACTTCCTGCGCCATATCGATCGCTGCCGCCTGCTCGTTCATGTCGTCGACGTGTCGGGCAGCGAGGGCCGCGACCCGGTCGAGGACTTTGACGCCATCAACGCAGAGCTCTCGCAGTATTCCCCCGACCTTGCCACCCGCCCGCAGATCGTCGTCGCGAACAAGACCGACATCATGGAGGACGAAAGCCTGCTCGAAAAGCTGCGCGCGCATGTCGAGCCGCTCGGCTATCCCCTCTTCGCCCTGTCCGCCGCGTCGCACACCGGCACGCGCGAGCTCGTGCTCAAGATCGCCGAAAAGCTCTCCACACTCCCGCCCGTCACGGTCTATGAGCCCGAGTACGTTCCCAAGCCCGTGAAGATCGACGCGAGCGAGCCGCTCAGGATCACCGTCGAGGACAACACCTACATTGTCGAGGGCAAGTGGCTTGAACGCCTTATGAGCAACGTCAACTTTGGTGACTACGAGAGCCGGATGTTCTTTGATAAGATGCTGCGAGAAAACGGCGTTTTCCAGCAGCTTGAGGACCTTGGCATCAAGGACGGCGACATCGTCAGCATGTACGAGCTCGAATTCGAGTATCAGCACTAATTTCTTTCGGGAGATGATCTCATGTCCATCAGCCTGTGCGAGGACTGCGTTTATTACAGCTACGATGAAGAGTCCGACAGCTACTACTGCGACGAGCAACTTGATGAGGACGAGATGGCGTCGTTCCTGCGCGGCAAGCTGACCGCCTGTCCGTTCTATCATCCGGGCCAAAGCGACTACTACCTCGCGGGAAAGCAATAAAAATCGCAAAAAAATATCCCCCGGCCTAGCCGGGGGTATTTCTTAGACGGGCGAAGCCCTATGTTACCAGCCACGCCTCATGCGGCGTT
>OGJK01003683.1_pt1 | contig 10220 bp, 9 predicted proteins | sample 1571961 | NCBI WGS metagenome assembly OGJK01 (sample SAMEA2582120, study PRJEB24529) | metagenome | biome: Human gut stool | place: China | collected 2011 | reverse complement strand
TCGAGCGTTGTATCGACGATGAGATACCGTTTGAAATTCCGGACAGCTGGGCATGGACATCAGTTGGAGAAGTGTGTACCAATATCCAATATGGTTCCTCACAAAAATCTTCTCCGACTGGAAAAATTGCTGTGTTAAGAATGGGGAATTTACAAAACGGACGAATCGTATTAGATAAGTTGGTCTACACATCCGACTCAAAAGAAATCGAAAAATATCCGTTAGAATATAACGATTTACTATTCAATCGAACCAACAGCAAAGAATTAGTTGGTAAGGTAGCAATTTATAAAAGTGAAATTCCAGCCATTTATGCCGGATATTTAGTGCGCTTACACCCAATCTTAATCGACAGTGATTATCTCAATTATGTTATGCAATCACAGTATTACTGGATTTATTGTCAAAATGTCAGAAGCGATGCAATAGGGCAATCCAATATAAATGCTGAGAAGCTCAAACGTTTTGTTTTTCCACTTCCGCCATTGCAAGAACAGAAAAGAATCGTAAATCAGATTTCTTGTGCAATGAGTAAAATTGAACATCTTTAATGAACAAGGCATACACTTCAACAGTCCGAAGTGTATGCCTTTTCTTTTACCAGTCTACGATTGTATCAACAATTTCTCGCTGTTCTGTAGCTGTTTTTCTGAGGTAAATACGGGTGGTTTCGATGCTTTCATGACCCATGAGATCGGCAAGGAACGCTATATCATTACAGCGATCAAGAAAACTCTTAGCAAACCTATGACGGAATGAATGCGGATACACAACCACAGGATTGATGCCGTATTTCATTGCCAGTTTTTTCAGCTGCCCAGAGATGCCACGGGTGGTAATACGTTCCCCATACTTGTTCAAAAAAATGAAGCCGCTTTCTTGTCGCTTTTCAGCCAACCAAGAAAGGGCTTCATTTTGCAATTCTTTAGGGATATAAATTCTGCGTAATTTACCACCCTTGGAGTACAGGTCAAGATGCCCTAACTTAACATGTTCAACCTTGATCTGAATCAACTCGCTGACTCTGGCTCCGGTGGCGGCAAGGAAGCGGATCACGAAATACCAGAACATTTCATCATCATTCTTGAGGCAGGACTTGAAATATTCGTAATCCGCTTCGCTGATCACATTTTCCAGAAAAGCTTTCTGCTGCACTCGGACAAAGGGGAGTTTCCACTTTTCTTTACCGATACATTCTAAGTAGCAATTGATGGCTCGTAAACGGAGATTAACCGTCTTGGGCTTGTAATTCTCGATCAGCCATACTTTGTACTCACGCAGCTTCTTCTGGGTAACATCATCGTACTGTTCTCCGTACTGTTTGATGGCAAACATATACGATGAAATGGTGTTTTCTGAGAGGTTTGTGCCCCTCAAATGTCTTTCGAATTTTTCTTTTTCTATCATGGCGAAAGACCTCCTTTCGCTAGATATTATACAATTCTGCGTTAAATCAGCGTAATCTTATCGAACAATTCCTCAATTTTACTAACGATGCGTTCTTGCTCCTGCATGGGTGGTATAGGAATCAGAATCTTACTTAATTCATCCTGATTTATTTTGGGCATTTTAACTCGGCTTGACATCGCAGTTGCTACTTGCAGATTGAAAGCATCGGACAACATATATTTCAAAAGATACTTTCTATTTATTGCTGTATTCAGTGGGTACATATCTGCACTACACAATCCATCAAATGGAGCAATTACCGCTTTTCGTAAAAGTGGACGAATTTTTGAGTAAATAATTTGCCCTTTATAAAACAGATGGTTTGGACTTGCTACCTTATCTTGCTGTACCGTATGACACTCAAAAAGAGTCCCTGTTGCTTTTTCAATGTTATCTGGGGCGATATGCATATAGTCGGCATATTCCTCTGGACGAACCAGGTTTGTTGCTATGTCAACCACTGAAAAGAAGCGAACCCATTCCCAAGATTTGGGTAAGTCAAACGGTATCTCATCGTCGATACAACGCTCGATTCCGTCCAACTTCTCATAATGAGAAAATTCAGAAATTCAGCTTATCAATGCGACCGAATATCTTGCTAACTTCATCAACAATTCGCTGTTGCTCATTGAGTGGCGGAAGCGGTAACAAAAAAGTTTTCATTTTTTCCTGCGAAATATTAACCTGTGATGATGCCATTCCTGTCATGGCATCAACAACAAAATATTGCATTGCAGGACTACTTAATGCAGTCATTACATAATGTGGATTCACAAAATTACGCAGATATGATAATCGAACAGTTTTATCCGATAGAATCAAATTTTCAGGCTCGCCATCTACAACACAAATAACTCCCGTTCTATTTCGAGGGCCAGCTCTGGTGATAAGTAGATCTCCGTGATGTACTACCATAGATTCCTGTAAATTGAAATCCAGGGGTAAGACTTTGTTTTCTTCAGCGAGGAAGTATCCGTCCTGAATTGCGGTAGTTTTTATAACGCCCCACTCGCCAATAGTACGAGGGCGATTCTCACACTGAGGGCTTTTTCCTGCATCTGTGGATGTAAGTATTGCAGACAATCTAATCCATTCCCAAGAATCTGGTAGTTCAAAAGGAATAATATCATTAATATTTTCTTCCTTAGAACCACGCTTTTCATAATGAGAATTATCCCGTCTGAAAATGACGGATTCGTGCTTGTCCTTCTTGATTTTGCCTTCCTTGATGAGCCGCTGCTTTTCCACCCGGATACGCTCCAGCAGAGCCTCTGCTGGCTCGTCAGAAGGGTCTTGGGGTACCAGCTTGCCCTGGACTGCCTCTTGTAAAATCGACTTCTTGAGGGACTCAGGGAAGGCTTCCTGCATTACTGTGGTTTCATCGTATACTACGCCATAGTTCTTCACTACTGGTAGGACTTCCGACAGTTTCGCCAAAATACGGCGTTGCTCATCAAGGGGAGGAATTGGTGTTAGATACGCTTTGATGGTCGCTGTGGCAAGTTCCTTCTGCTTCGTAGTACCGTCTGCCTGATCTTCTATAACGCTTTGTACGCTTGAATTGGCAAAGTAGTAGTACAAGTATTCCGGGAGAACAAACTGTTTCAGAGGGCGTATAACGGTGACATGGCTATCAGCAACAGCCAGCTCATACGGATTAGCTGCGGTTTTGTAAATAGCCATTCGTCCAAGTGTGCCAAGGCCAGTAGAGTTCCACATTAGGTCGTTGTCCTGCAAAAGACGCTCAGGCCCATAGGAGGACAGAGAATTCGGCTCAATAAACTGTGCCTTTTCAATCGAAAAACCGCTCCATTGATTGCACTTTTGGGCGACAACGGGGTACTTTTTGATTGGAGAATACTTCGGTGACTTTCCACGCTGGATGTACTCACAGACATCAATGAGCCGCACCCACTCCCACGAATCGGGGATGTCGAACGGTACCTCATCCGCCAGCGACCGTACTTCATCGCCGATTTTCTCATAAGGAGTATTATAAGAAACTGGGCATTGCTTGAAGAAAAGCACATTATTTGATATTATAAAGAAAATAGGGGTCTTGTAATAGAAAGGAGCACAGCATGGCAAAGCAGGAACTCTCTCTGAAACAACAATACCAGCGGCTCACGCAGGCCAAGGCGCAGGCAACCCGGAATGGACAACCTACCCCTAAACTCGATAAGAAGATTGAAAAGATGAAGGCAATGATGGGCAGCACCGTACAGAAAGTGCCGGCTGTAAAACCAACTGCCAGCAAGTTCGTGGACTACAAGGGTGTCAACAAGCTGCCCATGCAGGGTGGTGCCTGCACTCCGAAATAAGATTTGCCCTAAATTGTTCATCGCACGGGAAGAACAGGATTATAGAATAATAATGAGAATAAATGTTGGGGGCGCGATGCATGCCAAGAACATACAGTCACCTATCATACGAGCAAAGACTAAGGATAAAAGAATTGTTAGACAAAGGCACTAAGAAAGTGGATATCGCTCGTGTATTAGGCATCCATAACGCAACGATTTATCGGGAAATAGATCGGGGCTCCATCAATGGAATCTATGATCCGGGCCATGCTGAGGAACAATACAGAGGCCATTTATCCGAAAAGGGACGACCGGCAATTTGCTCTATTTCTCCTGAGCTGGCTCAGCACATTGCAAGGCTAATTCTAGAAGAAAAATTAAGCCCAGCAAGAATTATTGATAGATTGCAAGAAGAAAAGTGGAGCACTGCCCCAAAAGCTCGAGCAACGATTTACAGCGCTATTGATGATGGCTTGATCCCGGGAGTAACTAGAGAGAGCCTTAATTCGTATGTTACAACTATGTTTAGTGATGGGCAGATCCATATTGCAAAATGGGTGCGGAATGCATTGGATCTTAACGACGGAGATGAGCTGCTTTTCGAAGTCGTTGATAACAAAATAATCTTTACAAAAGCTGAGGGCTAGTGGGAAGCTCCTCGTTGCCCCCGCTGACCCAAAATGTACTAAACAAAAATGACACGCCCCAAAAGTGAACGCCGATGTTTTGGCGCACTCTTGGGGCGTGTTTTTCATGTTCAGTTCAGTCCGTCAAAAGGTATGCCTTTTGACGTTACTTTTTCTGGCGTTTAAGCTGCTCTTTGAAAAGATTCTTCATCACTTCTTTGCCTTTATCCGTACCGATTAGAGGAATAAAACATATTTCATTCAAGGAAACGAGGATTGTCTAGTTGATCGGACGGTCTTGCTGGATACATGCCTTCTTCGTTAGATAATCTCTGAATAGGAAATGGAGTACTCAAATAGCCGCATCTGATCGTCAGCCTTGACTTTTTCAATGAGATCTTTTGTCGGATCATTCAAACATATTATGCCAAATACACGCTGTCCTTTGACTGCAACATCTTCCTCAATCCAATCGATATACTCTCGCGTTTGTGCATAAGCGTCATCATAGCCAGAGTCCTTTTTCAACTCGATAACATACAGGTCTCCAGCGGTATCAATCCCAAGGATATCAAGCCTGCCATTCCTCAAAACAAATTGCCTGCCATAGACACCTCGCTTCTGATATATACGGAGCGGCATCCCAAATACAGGAATGCCAATTTCCATCCGCTGCACCAGTTCATCTTCGAGAAGCTTTTCGCTGGAGAATTGCTGTTTTTTTACGCCGATGTCTACGATCGTTTCCGCCTCAACATCAGTAACGGCAGGCTCTGGGACAGCGATTTTTACTTTGCCAACTGGCTTTTCAGCCCTCTTCTTCAAATCCTTTGAGACAAAACGCTCATGCTCTTGGATGACTCTCTGAGCCTCTCCATTCTTGCCTTGGGCGAGAAGGGTTCGCACGAGATTATTTGCGGCATAGCGCACATCTCGATTCTGCCGCAGGCAGTCTTCAAATACGCTTTGGGCTTCTTTGAATTTCCTCTGTTTATACAGCGAGTACCCTAGATTATTTAGGGTATTTTCGCCGACAGGAAGAGCCTCAAGTGACTTCCGATAGTATTCTTCTTCCTTGAGACAGTCCTTTTTCTTTCCGTAGCACCATGCCATCCAGAAGTAGACGGTGCCCTCAAGGAAAATGCGAGATGTGGGTTTTCCATCTTCAAATTGCTCAAAATATGAGAGTGCATTTCCCAACATCTGCATATTGTAGTAGGTATATCCGAGGAGTTCTTTTGCTAACAGGATCTTCGGATTACACTGTAAGACCTGGGTAAGTGACTCGATGATGCTCTCATTCTTAGAGTCATAATACAGGTGATCCAGAGCAGCACACATTTCAGGGATTCCTGCTTCAACATCGTCTCTATCCAGCATTCTTCCTATGGCGCTCCACATACCGGGAAAGCCCTCTTTCAGTGGAACCACCAGAATGTATGTGAAATCCTCAGCTGTGAATATCCCAGACTCTGTTTTGAGGCTTTTGATTTTTTCATCTAGGTAAGCCGACAAGTACTGAAGAACATTCTCTTTCTTTCCGGATACCAAATCAATAATGGCGTAGTACAGCAAATTGTATGGATCCGATCTATCGAGTCCATATACCATTTTCTTGAATTTTGTATATAGTGGGTCATCGACCAACTGCTTGGTGTCCATCTCGGAATACCTGTAGTAACCCGAAATAAGTGCGTCCAAAAGTAGATCACAGTAAAGGGACTCCAACCCACCTTTGTGTTCAGAGGGAGCTGCGTTCAATATTTGGTCGCAAGAAGAAAAATCTGTTGAATTATCAAGTAGAGTCTTGTCGAATTGCGCGAGAAGATTATCGGCTATTTTTTGAAGGGTGCTATCCGTTGCCATTGCAATACCTCCATGGTGATGATTCTGTGCTCATATTGTACCGTTAATGGCCGGAATTGGCAAGTCAATGCATTTTGACTAATACGTTGTTCCTGTGTATGCACAAATACCTCCTATTTTCGGAAGTACGCCGCCTGCCCCCAGGGGATCCTAACACGGTTATTGGTGAGCAGCCAGAGCACAGGTATGCCGGATGAGGCCTCATATTCCGGGAAATCGCTTTTCCCATCTGTCATGATGACGATTTCTGAAGGAACATTGTCAGACATATGTTCCCGAACATAATCAAAAATGCACTGGAAACTTGTCCCGCCTCCGCTATATGGCTTCAGTTGCAGCAGGTTTTCCGCACTGGTAATGGGAACTACCCGTCGGACTTCCGAATCAAAGAAACCGATGGAGCCGCTAAGCATCCCGCCGAATTGCTCAATAGCTGCGCAGATCTCGGCGGCGGCCATGGCCACTTCCTGATCTTTCAAAGAGGCAGAGATATCAACCATGAACAAAACATTGAGCCTGGGCGTTTCAGACTCGTTGTAATCCGGCAGAAAGAAGTCCAGGTCCTGCAGCCTGCGATCGGGAGGGGTAAAGCTGTAGTCCCTTGTTTCGTCCATGATAAAGTGGTTCAAGAGAGATTGCCAATCGTGAGTCGTGATTTTCGATCGGTGAAGGACGCGCTCACAAAGGGTGCTACTGTCATAGTTTTCTGCATCGCGGTCCTTTGAACCCCGGATTTCCCGAATTGCCTCTTTGAGATTCGCACTCGGGCGTGTTGTATACTCGAAGATGAGATCGTCCAGTTCGTCATCATCATCTGCTTCCGGGCGATATACTTCAGGCATCTCCTGCTTGCGGAACCCTTTGCACACTCGCTCGATGATTCCTCGAATGCGCTCAGATGGAATTAGGTCATCGGGATCAGGGTCATCCGGGCTGAGAATCAGGACCCCATCCTCGGTGCGGGCGTTCGGCCTATCCCACCACTCATCTGAATCCAGCAGGAGATTGCGGCGCTGCGCATCACTCAACGTGGAAGGATCCAAAGGTGTCATCTGAAATGCCTCGTAAGGCGTCAACTCGCAGCCTTCAACTTTGGGATAAAAAGTCTCATGGTGGATCTCGCCGATTCCAGGGAGCTTGTCATCCGTGAAGTCATACCGGATAAGCGAGGAGTTGACAACGATATTGCAGGCAAAGTGAAAACGGTCACCTTTATAAAACTGCGGGCGTGAGAGATGCCCTAACCGGATATGCATGAGCTGGTGGCAGAGCGCAAAATCCAAGCCGTTGTCGTCGAGCTTTTCCAACCAGCTCGCGTCAAAGTAGATGCAACTCCCGTTTGTTGACATCCGGCGCACATCCACATTGGTGACAAACAACATCTCTACCAGCGGCGCCGCCAACTCCGGCTCCCGTGTCAGAAGCCGATACCGGGCCTCCTGGAGTTTTCTTTTGAGCTTATTGATTCGCTTATCAGTCATTTCATGCCTGCCTTAACCGCATCCAGGTATATTGCGTTTTCTGCAAGAATGGGGCGGAGCTTAGGGATGAGCTGATAATCATGGAGGAGGTTGGTGCGGAAAGTCCAAGGAAGATCACAAGCGAATACTATAGAGTTGTTGATGAGCTCCTTTCCCGGATGCTGACGCGCATAGGCGACCATCTCAGCCCTAAGGGCCTCCTGCATTTCCGGAGACTTCTCAACAGCAGTCTTTTTCCCGGCGAAGATGTCTTCGATTGAAGGCAGGTTTGAAAACAGAGTGCACCATTTCGCAAAATTGTAAGTTACGCTTGCCCCGATACAGCCGGATATCAAAGGCTGAATTGCGTCCATGTTTTCTGAGATATTGGTAAGGATGTTGCTGACCATCTCCCAGGAACGAGGTGTTGGAAAAGCCAAGGTGGATTCAGGGCTATCGGAGCGCATGAGAGCGGTTGGGTTATACTCCAGAAAACTGGTGACAAAGCGGTGAATGCCTGATTTGACAGCCCAGTCGTGCCAGGAGTCAGGATCGCCCTTCACAGTAATGTGCAAGAGACGGTTGGCTAATGCGCGTGGCATATTATAGGCAACGGATTTATCGGTAACGCGGTTGCCAGCGGCAATGACGATACAGTTCTCCGGCAGCTTATGCTCACCAATAACGCGATCCAGCGTGATCTGATAGGCAGCGGCCTGCACCGACTGCGGTGCGGCGGTGATCTCGTCTAGGAAGAGGATGTTGATCACATCTTCACTTTCATCCATCTGGAAAATCTGAGGCTTCAGCCACACCGATAGGGTTTTATCCGCGTTGGTCGTCGGGATGCCTCTGAGATCTACCGGGTTGAATAGCAACAGGCGTACATCTGTGATGGAAACCTTTTTTCCGGTCTTAGCCTGGATGTTGCACGCTATCTCACGAACACCCTGGGATTTGCCGATACCCGGAGGCCCCCACAGCATCACGGAGGGAAAAGATTTTAGTGGGGTACCGTTTTTGATGAGCTTGATATAGGCCCGGGACAATAGGCTCACAATCTGATTCACATTCAGTAAGGTCAAATTGGTTTCGTTATCAGTCATTTCTCGTGCAGCCTTTCTGACGAATGATGGTTTTTTCTGTGCTTAGGAGAATTATTGGCAGAAGCGCTGTTTCTGAACGGCAATCCGCTTTCTCATCAGCGTGACAAAAGCGCTTGGTTCAATGACTTCCAGCACCGGGCCGAAGGCACCGGCCGTGCCGTGGCCGCCCACCATGGGGATGGAGCCGGTGCACAGGCCCACAAGGGCATCCACGCCCAGCAGCTTCGCCAGTCCCACCGCGATAAAGTTCTGGCTGACGATCAGCACGATGACCACGCCCAGAAACACGATCATGGCCTTGCCGCCGCTTTTCAGCACCTTGAGGTTTGCCTGGAAGCCCACCGAGGTGAAGAACATCACCATACAGACTTCCTTCAGTGTGTCGTCAAATGCAAACTCGGCCACGCCGGTCACATAGCACACGCAGGTGAAAATGGCGAACAGCACGCCGCCAATGACGGGTGCCGGGATGCAGAACCGCTCCAGCAGCCGCACCCGCTCCCGCAGGAACTTGCCCAGCATCAGCACCAGCACGGCAATGGCCAGCGTCTGATACATATCCAATTCGATCTTCATTCTTCGCTTTCCCTCTGTTCCCGGCCGCTCAATCGACCGTAATTCCCGCCGCCTTATAGTAAGCGGCCGCACCCGCGTGGAACGGGATGCCAACGCCCTCTACAGCGTCCTGTTCCGCGTCCAGCGGAATGCCAAGCTGTTCTTCCATACCCTCCCGGCCGGAGAACAGCAGCTCGGTCAATTTCTGCACCTGCTTTGCGGGCAGCTCGTCGCTGGCCAGCAGAACGGCTTTCACGCCCACGGTCTGCACATCCGTGTCCTGGCCGGGATACGTACCTGCCGGCAGCGTGACCGCACTGTAGGCGCTGTAAGCGCTCGTCAGACGCTGGGCTGCCGCACCGTCCACATTCAGCAGACGGATGCCGCACTCCCCGGCAAGCTCGGTCAGCACCGGGCTGGGGGCGCCTGCCGTGATAAAGATGGCATCCACCTTGCCCGCTTTCAGCTGGGCGGCAGCGTCCTCATAGTTCAGGTTCACGGTGTCCACCAGCTTGTCGTTCAGGCCGTAGGCCGCCAGAATTTGCAGTGCGTTCTGCTCCGAGCCGGATTCCTCCGCACCGATGCTCACGGTCTTGCCCTGCAGGTCTTCCACGGACTGGATGTCCGCGTCTGCCCGCACCACGATCTGGCAGGCCTCGGTGTACAGCGCCGCCACCGCGCCAAAGCCGCGGGTCTCCTCTTCATCGGCAAAAATGCCGGTCTGGTCGTAGGCGTCCTGCGCAAGGTCCCCCTGCGCAATGGCCAGCTGCAGGTATTCGCCGGTCAGCAGGCGCAGGTTCGCCGCTGAACCGGCCGTGGTCTTGAGCTCCACGGTACCGTTATCCGTCTCGTTTT
>OGJK01003682.1_pt1 | contig 10223 bp, 10 predicted proteins | sample 1571961 | NCBI WGS metagenome assembly OGJK01 (sample SAMEA2582120, study PRJEB24529) | metagenome | biome: Human gut stool | place: China | collected 2011 | reverse complement strand
GGCATCGTGGAGGGCGACAACCCGCCCATCGGCATCCTCCTTTGCACAGGCGCCGGCCCTAAAATGGTCGAATACGCAACCGCCAGCCTTGACACCCAGTTCTTTGTCTCCAAATACCTCATTGAACTGCCCCAGCCCCAACAACTCGCCGAATTCATACAGCGTGAAATAAAAACGTTCAAAAAATAAACGGTTCATAAAGGGCTCACAATGGGCTCACAAAATCGTAAGTCAATTACATACTTACATATATGTATGTTTGTATATATTTAATTATAAGTAATTTGCGAAAATATATCTTTTCTCCAATTGGCTCATAATTGGCTCATAATTGGCTCATAATTGGCTCACAAAGGGTTCATAAAGGGTTTACACAACGAAGGCCGCCCTTTCGGACAGCCTTCCGTTTGATAACATTCATACCTGTTCCATAAACATCATCCGTTTATCATCCCGCCTTGCTCCGCACCCTCCGGATCAGCAGCAACCCCTCCATCACCGTCACGCTCACATACGAATCCTCCACAATTCCGGCTTCCCTCATCCACTTCCCCTTCAACCGTAAAATCGGAACCTCCTTTCTTCCTTCCTCAAGCAAACCTTGCACTTTCAGATAATGCACCTCCGGCATCTCTGTCCTGATTTCCACAGCTACCTCGGCCACTGCCGGGCTGATCACCTTCCTCAATACATTTCTCCTTTCCGGCATTTCTGCCCTGTTTTCCCTCATATCAATCTTTGCCATAACTTTCTGTTTTTAGGGGGTGAATAACTAAGCCACTGCGTTTTTAGCCTTTATCCTCATAATTTCCTCCAGCTCGCTGTTTATCTGCTCATAATAGTACAGCTTTTCCGAAATCAACCGGCTGAACAATTCTATTTTTGCCGCCATTACCGTCCATTTTCTGATAGCCCAGCCAACCTGCTCTTTCTCCTCCTGGCTGCTGGACCCGTTATGAATGATGTAATAATGGCAAGCTCTTTGAATCTCTACCAATCCGTCCGTCCACGAACAGGCCAGCGTCCGGAACAACGTTTCCATCATTCCCGCATCATCCTGCATAAAATCCAGCACATTCTTGTAATGTGAATAATTCTTTTTGCTCGTTAAAGCATGTTTCCCGGCCATTTTTAACAGCCTTTCCAACCGCCTCTGACTTTTCGTCAGCCGTTGCGGCCCATTGTTTTTCTCCGGTGTCAAATCAACGGTACTCATAACTTTTGATATTTGGAGTGAGGGCGGAAAAAAAGACGGTTCCGCCTTTCCCGTTGCATGTCACCTCAGAGAAGCCGGGGGCACATTAATGCTCCCCACGGGGGTACGGAACCGTGTATCAAGTTAGCGGACATAAAAAATCCCGCTACTGAAATTGAAGCAGGTTCACTGCTTCTCTGATTAATGACATGCACCCCAAATATACAACTTTATTTCATCTTACCAAACACTTAAAGACAAAAATTTCTGTAACACAAATGCCCCATTCCTCTGTGTCTTTATCAGGATTTTAGTTTATTTTTGTACAATAAACGTCAATTCATCTGCTGCATGACAAAAATCACCGTACAAGACACCGATATTTCAATCGTAAAATACAATGAGGAAGATTATATCAGTCTTACAGACATGGCCCGAAGCCAAATGCAGGAACATATTATTTTCCGTTGGCTTAGTCTGAAGAGTACAATCGAATACCTTGGTGAATGGGAAATGCTTTATAATCCCGTTTTTAATTGTACCGAATTCGGTACAATTAAAAACGCCGCCGGAAGCAACAATTTTGTACTATCGGTGAAAACATGGATTGAACAAACCAATGCGCAGGGCATTCGTTCAAAGGCCGGGCGATACGGTGGTACATATGCCCACAGGGATATTGCCTACCATTTCGGCATGTGGCTTAGTCCAAAATTTCAATTACTTTTAATCAAAGAATATCAGCGGCTGAAAACGGAAGAGCAAAAATTGCTGGGCTGGTCGGCAAAGCGGGAACTATCAAAAATCAACTACCGCATCCACACGGATGCCATTCGGCAAAACCTTATTCCGGCAAAGGTGACGCCAGCTCAGGCAAATATCATTTATGCCAGCGAAGCCGATGTGCTGAACGTGGCAATGTTCAGCATGACGGCAAAGCAATGGCGCGAGGCTAATCCGGAACTCAAAGGAAATATCCGGGATTACGCCACGATTAACGAATTGATTTGCTTGTCGAACATGGAGAACCTGAACGCAGTTTTTATCGAACAAGGAATACCGCAAAGTGAACGGCTCATAAAACTAAACCAAATTGCTATCCATCAAATGAGCATATTGGAAACCGGAGACGCTAATGACCGCAAACTGTTAAAGTGACACACCCCTCCGTCCCCATCTGTTTGGATTTTAATTATGGCGAATTCGCCATAAATTTCTTCTTATCAAAAAAAACAATATCTTTACATTAATTCAGTTTTATGAATGCGAAAGAAACTTTGAACTAACTGAAAAGCCATTAAATAAAATAATTGAATAGAAACAACAAATAAAAACACAATAAAATTCAGCTATGATTAATTATGCAGAATTGACTACTTATTCGTATCAAATGATAAACGATAGTCTAAATATCAGTAAATTACTCAATTTCCTTTGTAATTGTGCGGTAAATCAAAATGGTAGTATTTCGGAAGAGGAAATCCGGAAAGCATTTGAATTTATGAAAGCTCGTGACAAACAAAATATTGAAAAAGAGCTAAGGTTATCTGACGAACAAAAAGAGAAGGAAAAACAGCAGGTGGATGCTTGGTATGATTATTGCGAACAAATGCTCAAAGCAGAATTGGAAAAACGATGCGAGATAAGGAATTACTAAATTTTGAAAAGTCAACCGTCATCAGTTTATAATTTTCTGAATTTATCCTGCCAATGAAAATTAAAGAATTTATTACCCAAGTAGAAGGCCTGTATCTTACAACGTATAAACCGGATCAATTTATCATTGATCGGATATAAGTTTTTCAGCATTCATTTTAGAACCATAATTGTAACAATGTCCTTTAATATCGAACATTTAAAACAAAGACCTCATTTGGTAATACTGGGCGCAGGGGCAACAATAGCCACTATTCCCGCTGGAGATAAATATGGCCGGAAATCTTCAGTAATGGATAACTTCATAAGTGAGCTTCAACTAAATGATCTGTTTAAAAATATCCAATTAAAAACAAACAGCAAAAACTTAGAAAATATATATTCAGAACTTTATGAACGTAATGATTGCCAAAACATACGTTTGGCTTTAGAAGAGAGAATCTTTAATCACTTTGATTTACTTTGTTTACCGGATCAGCCTACCATATATGACCTCCTCATTATCTCTTTGCGTAAAAAAGACGCTATTGCAACTTTTAATTGGGATCCCCTTTTATTACAGGCCTATAACCGGGTAGTAAAGATAACGGATGACTTACCGGAACTTTTATTCTTACATGGATGCGTACATGCCGGAATTTGTAGGCAAGACAACCGGTTCGGGCACATAAAAGCGCATTGTCCGGTTTGCGGCCATTCATTTCAAAAAATTCCTTTACTTTATCCGGTAAAACAAAAAGATTACACTTCTGATATTTTTATTCGTGATCAGTGGCAGGCGGTAAAATACTATCTGCAACAATCCCTCATATTGACAATATTTGGTTATAGTGCACCCGAAACCGATAGAGAGGCCCTGAACCTTCTTCATCAGGGATATGGTTCGGATGTTCGTTACTTGGATCAAATAGAAATAATTGATATAAAAGAACACAACCAATTGTATGATACCTGGAGTTACTTTTTTGACAAATCTCATGGTCATTTAGAAACACATAAATCTTTCTTTGACTCCCTGCTTGCTGAATTTCCGCGGCGAAGTGTTGAAGGGTATTACAAACGGAATATTGAAGGCTGGTGGGGAGATTCCCCTGTTTGTTTTAAAGAAGAAAATTGTAACACATTTGAAAACTTGAAGATGCTTTTAAATCCTTTACTCCAAAAGTAAATAACTGTACGGGGCTGTGTAAATTTTTTATAGATAAAATAGGTTCCATTGTAAATAATGCGTTTAAAAGATCAAATAAAATGAGACCGTCAAGGAATGCTTTTCTGGGATATACCTACCAGCAATGTATCACATTTTTACTACTGGTAAAAATGGATGTTGAACGTCAGATCGACAAATTAGAGATAGAAGCTATTGTCAATAATAATTTTGACGATGCCCGTATATCATTTTTAGGCGAATCCGTTTATTGCCAGATGAAAGATATTGATAGTATAAAATTCGAAGACCTCACTTTGGAAGAAAACCGAATAATAATCAAAAACAAACCGCATAAATTATCCGATAAAATTAATGTGCTTTTTTTCAAAAACATTGATTGCAAAAGCTATAACGACACATTTTTAGGTTTGCCCGCCTATAAAAAAGATAACCTTTATATTATCTCGCTGTCCCGGAACAAAGCCTTACAAATAATCGAAGATCTTTATAAATACAATGAAAAAAGAGAGGCTGTAATTACCCATTTCTTCAATCAAAAATTAGATAAACGACATTTAATTATAACAAAGGAAGAATTACCCGCAATAGATATATACAACATCCAGTTATTAGAAAAAACGATAGACATTGGAAGAAAATTGCTGGAATTTGAGAATATCCTCTTCATAGAGGGTAAACCGGGAATTGGAAAAAGCCATTTGGTTACTTGTCTGACAAAAGAATACAACCAACCTTTGGTATATCGTTTTTGGGTTTCAAATCAGGATAAAGACTATGATTTGCGTTTACTTTTCAAAAACTTTATAGCAAATATCTCCAAGGAACTCTTTGGGGATTTACGTCGTCGGACAAAAGATGAAATCATTCAATATATATCTGGTATAAAGAAAACAGTAATAATTGATGGTCTTGATCATGTGGAAAACTATAGACCGGAGGAATTGGAATATTTCGTTTCCTTTATTGATACATTAAAAGAAACCACGAAAGTTATTGTCTTGTCGCGTCCCTTAAAGAGAGACATTCATTGGAAGAAACAACAATTAGTAAATTGGAATTTTGAAGAAACCAGATTAGTGTTGGATGAACTCTATCATATAACCGACCATCCTGTCTGTAAAGATATTTTTGACATTACCAATGGTTATCCGATTCTGGTTCGGTTTGTTGCCGAACAGTATAAACATAGCGGCCAAATACAATCATTAGGTAAATTGGAGAGTACAAATGATTATTATGAAAAAATCATATCTACTGTAAATACTAAAACAGCCCTGACATTATTTATTACCTCTCATTCGTATACAACGGAATCAGAAATTTCTATTTTTTTGGAGGAAGATCTTGCCGATATTGCAAAAGAATTTATTAAAGATTATCCTTATCTTTTTGAAATTAAGCTAAATAGAATTTCTTTATTTCATGATAGTCTAAACACATACTTGCTCACTAAAGGAACATGTAACACCAAACGGCTTGCCAAAATAAAACAAATTGTATTCCAGTCAATAATAAACGAGGAAAAACGGTTCATATCCCGTATTGCATCGTTTGATTTGGATAAACCCATGAAAGTAGAAATACTCCGGAAATATGCCGACATAGATTGTTTTTACAGAATTTATAAAGATTGTATTGATTTTGAAGCAATCCGATTATTTTATAATCAGCTTAGACATTGGCTTCCGGAGCTGGAGGCTGATGCTTTTAGCATTTATACATATTACGACCTGGCATTGATCACAAATATCTTAATGAGGGATCAGATTTCAACAATGAATGAATTTTTATATACATACGTACAATGTTTACTATTTAATGGATATAGCGACGATGATATAACAAGCTCTGAATATCTTTTTGGGATGTACTACTATTATAAAACCAAGGATCCCATATTACTCTATAATATTACAACAGAACAACATTACGACACAAATAATTTCTACCAAAAGTTAGAATATGAAGTATGGGCAGAAGATAATTATTTTAACAGGCATTTGAAACCAGTAGAGAAAAAACGGTTAAAAGGCTTTTTAAGTAAAGAATGGATAAATATTGATACTCTTGAATACATCCCGCATCTGTTAGCCAATATATATATCCATAATACAGAAATTAATGAATTGAAAGATTTTTATCAGGCAGTCTGCCTCTATATCCATAAAAACGAAAATCAGGGTATTAAAAATTTAGAAAAAGCGCTGTCTCCTTTTAAAAGCGTCAATGCCGATTTATCTCCTTACTATTTAGCAAAAGCAAAGGATATAATTTTATCCTTAGGTACTGATACATTACCCAATGAATATCTTACACATACCCTCCGGGAGCTTATTTTGAAATATACTCCTGAAGGTTCATTCAATGTATGGCCTAAAGTTCTCAACTATATTCGTCTTTCCTTACATCAAAACAAGAAAATTGATTTGGCAAATATCACCAGCTTCTTTGCCATGTATCAGCAACGCAAAGACATGACGGTAATAAACCTTCCCGAAGCTTTAAAAATATATGAAGACAAAGGATTTATAACGATAGAAAAAGCCCTTGATATTATCGTATTCACTCAAAGCATGTCAGAAAAAGGAATAAGGCATCTGCTTCGTGAATATCTTGAACTTCACCAACCCGATATAATTTCTATTGTATTGAAAAAATATCATCCGGCCCAACTGCACATTACTTGGTTCGATTTACCTGCGGAGCATATAAACTGCTTTCCGGATGAACTCTTTGAATATGCCCTGAATCAACAACTGTTCTATTGGAATAGTTATTCCAAAGAAGTGAAATTTGATGAAATAAAAAATCTCTTTCTCTCGGATAGAAAACAAGAATTAGTTAATCTCTTAAAATTTTTCAAATACCGGATTACGATTGAAAAACACAACCCTTACCTTAAAGAACTTCAGGCATTAAAATGCTCTTTATCTTTGAATGATTCTACAGAAAATAATAAAAATATCAGAAGTAGTGAAGAGAGATTTAATCAAGGTATTTTAGATGCTGATAGTATTGATTTCATAAAGGAGAACAAACTAAACATAACAGATATTGCTGGCTATACAGATGGTTATTACTCTGTTTTCTCCGATATAAATATCTTCAAAATTTACCCAAAAGACCAGGTAAAAGAAAATGTATTACTTATTTTGCGGAATGCCTTGATAGGTCGGATAAAAACAATTGATGAATTTGCTTGTTTATTCTATTTTGTGGGGAACCTGCCAAAATTTATGGATGAATATGACATTACAGTAGAGTACAAAAAACTATATGACAGTTTTATGAAATTTTTGAAAATATCCTCACTGGAGAGAATAGCAAGGTGAATGAAACTGTATTACGATTAGATATCTGAAAAATAGATGATTTGTTTGGCGGATAGAAGAATGTCCGTTCCATTCTTATTCCCTTTGCCACTTCTTGTCAATAGTTATCCTATCCGCTTTCTTCTAACATAATCGAAATTATAGGTTCGTTCGCTCCGCTCACACTTGAAAGTCCTATAATTTGAGATTATGTTTCCAGAAAGCTCCACCCCAACCCTTGCCAAACCCACAAGTCCCTGATACCGCGCTCCGCCATTCCAGCCATCCCCATCCGTCACACCGTCCCATCCCCGGCCCTGATACCCCGCGAACCTCCACGCCGCACCCTCTTCGCTTCTGCCAACGTCCTGCAATGCCGGGACAAAAACTTGTTCTCTTTTCTCCACCTCTTTATGCCGGCATACCCCGCGCCCCCGCTAAGCCATTCGGCTGGTGCGCCCATGTCTTTGGAGGACGGCGCACCGAAGCCCATCACACCCCACCGCACCGCCTTTGCCATTCCCTTTACCATGCGCCCGACATCTTCCTGATCTCTTTTGCCATCTTCTTCTCGCGGGCTTAATCCGCGCAGCCCGTTCTCTCTTCCGCTTCATTTCGTGTGCTTGTTCCCACAACCTCCCCACAACCGAAAACAATCACACCAAATCCCCATTCACCCAATCCCGCGCTCACGCTGCGCCCCGTCCATCGCATACACAAGAATGGGAGGTTGGAAAGGTCCGTTCCGGCTGCTTTCCAACCTCCCATTCCAGCGTGCCATCCTTTCGCGCCGCACCATTCCAATCCATCTACCACCATAGTCGTGGCAGGGGATCAACCCCCAACGCTTCCACAATTTGCCGGACCGGGCCACGTGTCGTACCTCCACGTGGGACCGGACCGTCCAATTGTCCCGCTTCGCTCACTTCCGTCTGATCCCCCCTCACGACTATCCCCACCACACGAATCCGGCCAATCACACCCTCACGCACCGCCTTTTCCACCGTCCTGCAATTGCGCCGACAGCCGCCTCCGTTCTTTTTCCACCGTCATCTCACGGCGCTAAAAGTATAATAAGAAAAATGGATTACTTTCCTCTGGCATATCTCCGGCATACCACCGGCATCGCTCACCCAAAACCAATCCTGCACATTATCCCTTCACTCATGTTAAAGCCATACGCACAGATTATAAGGTACTGCAAATAAATCTATATTGTGAATATCCATTTAATAACCCTATAAAATCCACACCCATGAAAGCAAAAACAAACGAATTATTTGAAGACTTCACCGGCTCAACCGGCAACATCACCGCCGCCCATTCCGCCGGTCATTTGGTGGTACGTAATAAAGTTACCCCGACCTACACCGATACAGACTACCAGCACGTCGTCCGTCAGAACTTCACCCGTTTTGCCAAAAACTGGCAGGACTTAACCGATGCACAACGCGCCCTCTGGGCCGAAAAGGCAAAAGTCGTTTCCGCTTCCAGTTCCTACTATGGCATATCCGGCAAAATCAGCGGCTTCAACCTTTACGTCCGTTGTAACATGAATCTGGAACTGATCGGAATCACCACCCCGTTAACCACTCCGGTGGATAACATGACTGGCTTGCTTCCGGACTTCAAAGCCGTAAATCTTTCAGGTTCAGAATTGAAAATCGCCTTGGAGGGAAACGTCGAAGAAAACGACGTGCTGGTAGTCCAGATCACTCCGTTGTCTGTCGGTCAAAGCACTAACATTAACGGACTTCGGCAGGTGGGAACGGTTGCCGGTGGAGCCTCCGAGACTATCATCACCGAAAAGTACACCGCACAATTCGGAACTCCTGCCGTCGGTGACAAAGTACAGGTACAAATCTATGCCATCAACACTCTGAGCGGTTACGCATCCACCCGTCAGACCACCGTCACAAACATAGCCGAAGAATCGGCCGGCTCATAACCCGCGGAAATAGCTCTGCACAAAAAGAAAGGAGGCAACTATGGCAACCAATTGGAGATCGACATTATGGGACATCATTCTCACGATCCTGACGTTGGGAATTTCCCACATCCAGAAGCGTAAAAAAAAATTGGAGGAAGAGGAGGGCAAAAAATCCACAAAACAGCCCTCCGAAAACTGATCATTTACCTTTATTGTGTGTATAAGCGGCTCTAACTAGCCGCTTATTTTTGTTTCATGTAATTTTAGGTTGAAGTATTTTTGTAATTTTTCTTGAATGAGGTACATTTGAACAATGTATCACATAAAAATTGTTAATGGATAAAAAGTGGCTGTGGTTTCTGTTAGGCATTGCAATTCCTTGCCTTCTTAATTTGATTTTTTATTTTGAAGTGATCCCTTCTTCATTGTCGAGCAATTCTTGGCTTGGTTTTTGGGGCGGTTATTTGGGAGGAGCTGCAACTCTTGCGGCATTTTTCTTAAGTAATAAAACCACTAAACTTGTTGTGTTACGACAATGGGAAGAGAAAAAATTTGTGGAGTATAGAAATTCTTTATTAGATAATTTAAAGTTACTTAATACAGTAGAGATATTGAATGGTATTTCAAATGTATCACTTGACACACTTGATGAAAAGTTCAAAATCATTACTAAGAAAAAACAGGAGATATATTCTTGTGACATTGCATTTAGGACAATATCAATGGTTGATTTAGGTAATATAAAGAAGGAAGAAAAGCAATATTATAATTGCTGGCAATGTATGACAGCCAATTTATCGTATTTTTTAGATCAGCAATTGGATTTAATATCATTTTGTAAAGATTATAAGAACAATGCTGAAATACTACGTTTATCTCAAGAGAGGGAACTGAATTTGAAGGAAATAATTAGGGATATTCAGTAAATGTCCCTAAAAAGTAAGATGGCATATAAAGTTT
>OGJK01003670.1_pt1 | contig 10270 bp, 5 predicted proteins | sample 1571961 | NCBI WGS metagenome assembly OGJK01 (sample SAMEA2582120, study PRJEB24529) | metagenome | biome: Human gut stool | place: China | collected 2011 | reverse complement strand
GGGATGGTAGCGCCTACCTTGGGGGTGGCGTCCACATCGTAGATCCAGTTGTCGCCATCGGGCATGGGAATGGACACAAGGAAGGGTTTGATGGCCTCGTAGCCGTGGGATGCCTCGGTCTGCACCACCAAGTACAGACCCTGCGGCAGCTTGGTAATGTTGGCATAGCCCTCTTCGTTCACGTCCTGCTGGGCGGCAATGGCGGGCACTGCGGGCAGATACTTTACCAGCTGGTCAGCCAGTGTGCTGTCGGAAAGGTCGCCCAGCACCACACCGCAGCCCGGCCGTGGAGGAGGATGAGATCCTCCGCTGCTGAAAAATCGCCCAGCGGCACGCCGCAGCCCGTAAAATCGCCGGTATAGTCAAAGTACAGGTTGCCGTTGGTGCGCTTGACGGAGGCCACCTGATACAGGGTAAGCTCGCCGCCGCGCAGGGGCACATCGTTGTGGGTGTCGTACAGACGGACGTGGAGCGAGCCCAGACGCCCCAGTACAATGTTGGCACTGGTGGTGGCAAACGCCGGCAGGGCGCAGCATACCACAAGGCACATAGCCAGCAGCACAGCCGCCAGACGATGACGCAGATCAATGCTTTTCATGTTCTTCACCTCTCGTTTTCTTGGGTTTGCGTGTGGAAATCAGCATACCGATCAGCAAGATCAGCAGCATGGGCAGCGCCATAATGGGCGCAACAATAATGGGTTCAATTTTAAGCGCTTCGGCGGTAACGCGGAGGTGCTTGTACTGATCCGGGGTCTCTACGCGGCGACCGCGCACCAGCAGGCGGTGGGTGTTGATGCCGTAGGGGGTGCAGGTCATCAGGGTGACGTAGTCCTTGCCTTCGGCGATCTTCAGCTCATCGGTCTCGGTGGGCAGCACGATGGAAATTTTGTCCACCTCGTAGGTGAGCACCCGGTCCAGCACGGTGATGGTAAAGGTATCACCCACTTCCAGCTGGTCGAGGTTGGTAAACAGCTTTGCGCTGGGCAGGCCGCGGTGCGCCGAGATGACCGCGTGGGTGCTCTCGCCGCCCACCGGCAGGCTGGTGCCTTCCAGATGGCCCGCGGCCACCTGCAGCACGCCGTCGCTGGTGCCGTGGTAGATGGGCAGCTCCACGCCGATTTTGGAAATGGTGATGTAACCCATAATGCCGGTGCCGGTAATATCCAGCGTGTCGTTGTAGCCGGTAAGCTGATCCGGGCGGTAAAGGGCGTTTTCGTTGGCGGCCACCTGTGCGTTAAAGGCATCGGCGGCGTCAAAGTAGGCGCTGTAGTCGGCATCGGTCAGATTGTCCACATCCTCGGCATAGGTGGCCACAGCACGGGACTGATGCAATTGGTTGACGTAATCGCTGAGGGTGGGGTATAACATCACGGATAGACCCACGAAAAAGACGAGGATCAGGATGATGGTGCTTTTGTTCTTTTTCATGGGCTACTCCCTAATGTTATAAGGATAGGAGCGGGGGCCTTGCAGCCCCTTTGCTCCGGGTTCTTGGGGGAAATGGAGCTTACTTGTTCTCCATGCGCTTCTTGGTGACCAGCAGAACGATGGCCGCAACCATCAGGCCGCCGCCGACCACATAGAACAGGGTAGTGCCGATGCCGCCGGTGGAGGGCAGGGTAATGCCGCCGGCTTTTTTGTTGATGATTTTATTATTCAGGTTGGATTCACCGGACAGATTAACATTGTGTTCGTCGTGCGTTGCAGAAATGACGATTTTAGTTTTGTCACAGGCACTGTAACCGGTGGGAGGGGTGGTCTCCTTCAGGTAGTAAGTACCGGCGTCCAGACCCTTAACGTTAAACTGGCCCTTGTCGTCAGAGAACATTTCTTCGCCATCTTCAGTTCCAAAGTAGCGAGAGTAAGTGCCGTCAGCATTCTTTTTGAGCTTGATCTCATCTTCATCATTGCAAGCTTCACCGCTGTACAGACGGAAGCCAGCGCCCTCCAGCTTGTTGTTCTCGTTATCATCATCGTGATACTTGGTGTTGTTCAGCTGGTAGGTGTACACACGGACTTCGCTTTCGGGAGTGAAGCCCCAGTATGCGCTGTTTCTGGGGTTATTAGAGTACTGGAGCTGTACTTTGTTTTTGTTATCGGTAGAGCCACTTGTAGTATTGACAGCGGCTTTGTCGTTCAGGTGTGCAGTATAGGTGACCGTAATAGTAGCGCCGTCATTCAAATTGAACCTTGGATCTTCAACACAGGTTTTGACATCAGGAATGCCTACCACAAAATAGTTATGACTTTCAAGATCGGTAGTATCAATGGTATACTTCGAAGAATCGCCGGTGATATCATAGGGAATGCCCTTGGATTCAATGACTACACTATCGAGTCTGTCATAAGTAATGCCCTTGGACAAGGTATCATTGAACAAAACAGCGTACTCGTCATAGTAATCGTAAGCACGGCCATTGTCTCTGCTTGCGGGCAAGGTAGCAATCAGCTTGAACTGGAACTCTTCGTTGATCGCATGGTCAGCGCTGGAACCAAAACCTGCTTCGTTGGTGCCATCCTGATCGTCATAAACTTCCTTCTCAACATAGGGCTTTACAACCTTATGATTAACTAAAACGACATAGGGTGCTTGGGGAACATTCAGCAGGAAGAAGGAATTGTAGGCATGATAGAAATCGCGAAGGTTAAAGTAGGTAGTATCAACGATCAGATAATAACCTGACTCTGGAATGTTGATGCCACCGGTGTGATCTGTAATGACGGGTTTCGGGTTTGCATTGGCATCCGGGTAGAGATAGTGGCATACAACGCGCGCAAAAGCGATGCTGTAATCATCGGAATTATGCCATTTGCTGATAACCGCAAGAACGTCCTGAGCAGTGAAATTAGTTTTAAACTCACCGCCGATGGTAGGATCTGCCGTCAACTGCGCCAGAAACTCGTCAGGCTTAGTGATGCTGCTGCCCCACCCAACGTTGGAAAGCGTCTCATTGTCCTTACTAATAACACCCTTGAAGATCTGGAAAGCGCTGTAACCGTGGAGTTGGTTGAGGTCCTCCTCAGTCTCCCAAGTGTTGTATGCAAACGCCGGGATCGCCATGGCGCACACCATGGCAACTGCCAGCAGCGCAGCCATGAGTTTTTTCATTGCTTTTTTCATGAAAAAAGCCCCTTTCTTTTCTGCCCCTTGCCGCCCCCCTGCGTTTTGCACAGGGGGTAGGGGTGTAGTTTTGTTTGGTCTATCGCGTAAACTTTGCGCTGGGCGGGCGGGGGCTCAGCCCCGGCACGCCAGCAGAAAAGTGCAGTTTAGTCATCTGCTCTCCCTTCGCGTCTGCGCTTGCGGTGGATAAAACTATATGCCAGCGCGGTCAGCATCATTGTGCCGCCCACGGCTGTATACGGGAGTGTACCGGTGCCGCCGGTAGAGGGGAGAACGTAGTCAGAGTTGTCATTGGGGGTGTTTTCGCAGTAGTAGTAGAAGCTGCCAAACATCTGCCCTTCAGCCAACTTGTACTCGCTAAAGGTATCTGTACTCTTAAAGTCGGGAACGCCAGAGGCCGTGTAGCTGTGACTATTGTCAGAAATTACAAAATAATGGTAATTATTCGGTGTCCGATAACCATCAGGCGCTTGTGTTTCCTTCAAGCGATAGAAGGTGTTAACGTCCAGACTGCCAAGCGTTACGTTGCCGCTGGTGCTGGTCGCGCAGTTGCCGACATTATCCCAAGAGGTTCCGTTATACTTTTCCAGACTGAACTCTGCACCGGGCAGAACCTTGTCTGGCGTGCCGGAATACTTGACGATGGTCAAGCGGTTGGAGTTGAAGTCGATACCGGCAGAAGCTCCCGAACTGGAAGTAAATTTGGTGTTCGAATCCTCATAGCTCCACTTGCCATTCAGTTTTGCAGTGTTCTCAAAGGTGAAGGTAATGCCTTTAACCAGACCTTCCGTATTAACTCGGTAATGGAAAACCAGCACAAGCGGGGTGCTATCGGGTACCATTGTCCATGCCTTAAGCTGGTGGCTGCTATTGCTGCTGTACTTGGAATAGTAGGTGGACGTGTCAACGTTATTTCCGGCGGCATCGTCATCAAACTTTCCGGCTACACAGGTAAGGTCTGCACGCCATGTGGTTGCTTCCAGCGTACCATCTGCCTGCAGCTTGGCATCAAAAACAGAGATGCCTTCCAGCGTTACACGCTTGGTACCAGACCCATCAGCCCACAAATCAGAGGGCACGGTCATGACGTCTTGCAGATCCATGTCGGTGCCATTGTTCAGCGTTGCACCGTAGGGGTTCAGCTTGACCTGATAGGTCAAAAGACCGGTGGTTTCGTCAAAAGTACCGCTCTTGCCAACAACTCTGCGCGTAACTGTTTCGGTAAAGGAGGTATCGCCGATCTTTTCGCCTTTGCGCTCGAACGTTGCATGGTTCGTAAACTTTGCGGTATTGTTCTCGTCCCAGATGTCATGACAGGTAGTATCCAGCGTGGTGTCGTAGGTGATAAAGATATGGCTTTGGATTTTTTTCTTAACATTGTCTGTATAGCTGAATGCCTCCGGCGTCATGGTAATGACCATCTTGGTAGAGCCGTCTGCCAACTTGTTTACAGCAACTGTATAAGAGGTAGTGGACGGGGAAGCGCCATTGCAGTTGATTTTAACGCTGTTTTCGTCCAGAACCAGACCCTTGGGTATGGTATCGGTAATGACCCATTCATCGTCATCGATCCATTCGAGAATTCCTTTTTCGTTGATCTCAATCGTCCAAGGCAGCTTTGCGCCGGGCTGCAGGGTAGTGCTGCCGTTGCCGTTCTGAACATTATTCCAATTAAACTCACCGGCATACTTGTAGAAGTATTGAATCATGTCGGAGGTTTTGTTGACCTTCTGCTCAGCAGATACAGTGCTGCCGTCGTTGATGTAGCAGATGTTTTCTACAGCTGCACTGCTGCCGGGCAGGGAATCGATCTTGACTTTTGTTGCGTAGGTGATGGTCAGCGGGCCGGTCACACCGGAGCCTTTGAAGTTGATCGTAAACAGACCCAGATCTTTGCCATAGTCATCTTTTTTGCCGGAATCAGTCCATTCTGTGATCTTCACACTCTCGGTGACGTCGTGGCCGTCTTTGTCTGTTACCTTGATAGAGCTAAGATCAATCTCCTGTGCCTTGTAGTTCTTTTTGGCATTATTATCCCAGAACGTACCGCTATAATCGTAGTAAATATAGCTGTCGACGTTTTCCGCGTTGATGGTGCTCTTCCACTGCAGGGTGGCCTCTGTACCATTATTAGTCGGCTCACCAACTGCCTCTTTGGTAAGAACATCTGAGTCGATGTGGACAGTGCCTTCAGAGCTGCTGTCCAGCCCACCGCCCTCCAGATTGCCGGTGTTTTTGACATCCAGACCGGTCAGAGGGATAGCTTTTGTGACCCTTGTCTGGTAGGTGATCTCATACTTGTTGAAGCCTAGCTCAAGGTTGTAGGTGAGTTTGTGGTCTGTACTGTTGTAGACATCTGTTGGTTTGGTCTTGGTCTCATTGCCGTCTGCATCGGTCTTTTTGACCTTGAAAGAATTGGCAACAAATTCCTGATTTGTGTCGATCGTATCGGTAAATTTAGCGTTAGCAGGCAGATAACGCATGACGTCACCGTTGTTGATCTTGACAGTCCATGTGATGATCTCGCCGTCTTTGCTGAGCTTGCCCGATTTTTCAATATCCTTTGTTTTGATAGAGGTGGAAGTACCTTCTACATCATCACCAAATTTGATAAAGTTTTTTAAATCGTCCCCGTTGTAACTTGTGCTGCCAAAATTATCAGCCTTGACGCGGTAAGTGATGGTATAGGTGCCCTTTTGCAGGGTCTGACCACTAGTGCCCAAGGTGATCATTTTGCCCGTACTACCTGTGGTATCTGCCCAAGAAATGTCGGGCGCAGAACCATCCGGGCCAGTAACTTGGAGGAAGGTGTCAACATAGTCGAAGGTGACCCCGGACGGATTTGTGAGTGTATCGGTCAGCGTCAGGGGGGCTGCTCTGTCCTCCTTCAGGGTAAGTTTTACAGTGTAATCAACGTAAGCATTCTTGCCGTCGTACTTAAGCCCGGCAGATTGTTTATCCAGACTGAATTTCTTTTCCTCGCCGGGCGTGGTGCTTTCTTCGCGCTTAATATAAATGGTGACCTTTGCTTTTTCGTTGACCTTAAACTCATTGCTCCCGCCGGTCGTGACCTTGGTTTGGTCCCACCGGAAATCAAAGTTGACTGTACTTCTGACCTTGGTGGTATTCGACACCTGATCCTGATGAATAAAATCACGGTCATAGGTGAACAGGACGTACCACTTACCGTTTTCCTTTACAAACTGGTAGGTGCCACAAACGCTGCCCTTTGGACCGGTATAGTTCGGATCGATCAAGTCGCCAGTTTCCGAAGCAACGCTCTGCAAGTCAAAAGCCTCCGGCAAAGCTACTTTAACCTTGTAGTCATGGCTTGCAATGTCCTGAGCCGGAATATCCTTCAGTTCAAGGTAGCCGTGCATTTGGTCAGTGACAACGCTGGTGGCAACATCAACGTATTGGCTGCCCTGCTGCTTCTGAATCTTGAAATCAGTAACATAATTAGTACCGTCCAAGGCAGAGCCAACGGTCGTGGTGCTTACGGTCGTGGGCTCACCCGCCAGCGTAAGCATATCGGGGGCTTTCAGTGCGCCGTCAACGGCAGAGGAGAGCATCTCGTCTGCGTACTGGGCGGCGGCAACATCCACCACGGCCAGAACCTCGGCGTTGGAAAGGGTGACCTCAGCCACCTTGCCGTCCACGTCGCCGGAGATGACGGTCAGGGTGTTCTCGTCCGCCTCGCTCACGATGCCCACGGTCTCCACGGGCTGAGCGTCAGTCACGGTGGTGGTCTGCGGCTCGGCAGCGGGGGATGCCACGCTGGGGATAAGGGTGTCCGCGCCGGATGCAGAGGTGCCGGTGCTGTCCACCGGCTTTGCGGCGGGCTGCTCCGGGTTGGCGGTGTCGGGGAGATCGGGGGTGATCATGCTGTCGGCAGCGGGGGCGTCCTCGGCGGCGGGGGCGGTATCCAGCGCAGAAGCGCCGGAAGTTTCAAGCTCTGCGCCGTTCTCACCCTCAGCGTCCATGCTGAACAGGTCGTCCAGATCGTCCGCTGCACCATCGGCGCTGCTGTCCACAGCCACGGTGCGGGTGACGTACTTATTATAAATAACGATGTCGCCCACATTGGCGGCGCTGCCGTCCTCGCCGTCCAGCAGCCAATCCATGTCGCTCATGGAGCTGCGCAGGGCAAGCACGCTGGCCTCCTGCGGGATGGCGCTCTGGGGGATACCGGCGTACTTCAGGCAGTAGGAGAGGAACATCACGTCCCACTCGCCGTAGGGGTTGCCGTAAGACTGGCCGTAGCGGGAGTAGTAGTGCAGGGTCACGCCGTCTGCGGGGTCGATCTCGAAGTTTTTCTCGCTCTGCTCGTAGCCCAGCTGGGTCTTTGCCACGCTGAGCAGGTCCTCGTCCCAGTTGCCGGTCATCACGGCCTCGGCGTTGGCGGCCTGCCACTCTTCGGGGGTCTCAACGTCGGCGGAGGTGTCGCTCAGGCAGGCTACGGTGTGGTGATGCTCCGGCAGGGGGCAGGTAAGCACTTCCTCGTAGCAGGCGTCAGTGTGGTGGTGGTAGATGGGCTCCACGGTGTCCACCGTCGGCTCCAGTGCCACAGGCTCGGCCACAGCCATAGCCGCCAGCTCGGCGCTCTGGGTGGGCTCCACCACTTGCTCCACAAGCTCGCCCTCTTCCAGTCCACAGGTCAGCTCGTACTCGGTGGTATAGCAGTTTTCATCGTGGGTATGCTCAAATTTCTCGCAGATCAGGGTGCCGTCCTCGGGGTCGAAGCAGTCGTCACCGTGGACGTGCTCTTCCTCCATGCAGGTCAGGGTCTGCACCTCGGTGTAGCAGTCCTCGGTGTGCTCGTGGGGCACAAACTCGATCTGCGGCTCCAGTGCCAGCGGCGCGGGCTCAGCCTCAACGGTGGGCTGGCTGGTGGCAGCAGCGGCGGCCACCTCGTCCGCATTTTCAAGCTCGCCTTCCTCGTAACCGCAGGTGAGCACCTTGGTGTAGCAATCCGCGGTGTGGGTGTGCTCCTCCTCGCCGCACTGGTACTGCGCGGTCATCGAGATGCCCACGCCATGCAGCTGCCAGTTGACGAACAGGGTGGTGATCATGGCAAGTGCCAGCACAAATGCGGTGTAGCGCCGCAGGGTGTGCCGGTTCTCGCGGAACCGCTCCATGTACGTTTTAAGAATGTCGTTCATAACGAAATACCTCCTCCCGGGGTCAATGGATCAACGAGAAGCTGGACAAGGGCCATATCCGCAGGAAAACCCTGCCCACGATCTGGCTTTTTTCAACGCAACCTATCACGCTGCTGCGGCTGTCGATGGAGGTGGCACGGTGGTCGCCCAGCACGAAGTAACGGTTTTCCGGCACCTGATAGGGGAACCGGATGTCGCATTCGCCCACGGTCAGCGCGTCCACATAGGGTTCGTCCAGCGCCACGCCGTTTACCGAGACTACGCCGTTCACGTCCATATCGATCACATCACCGGGCTGCCCGATGATGCGCTTGAGCAGCAGCTTGTTCTGCCAGTAAAACCCGCACAGCTCGCCGTTTTCAATGTGGTTGGATTTTACCAGCAGGATAATGTCTTTATCATTTAATGTAGGGTACATGCTGTCGCCGGAGACCTGAATCACCATAGTTCACGTAATCACCAGCACCCTTAGTCCAGATACCGTTTGGTGATGTACCATGCTGCTTGCTGTCGAAGATCTCCTGGTTATTACCATTGTAAACCTTCAAGTAAGTTGCTGTAGTGATACCATGCTCCATTCTGTAGCTTGTCAAAGAAGGAACTTCGTCAACGATAGGCAACTTAGCGATTTCCTTAGCGTCGGTGAGAGCAGCTGCAGAACGTACAGAGATCGCTTCCATAGCGTCTGAACGGATTTCCTCACGAATTACTGCCAAGTCTGTGATGTTGTAGAACTCATAAGGAACCTGTGCGTTGGTGTTATCAGCGTAATTGCCATTTACCGATACGCTGTAGTCACGCCAATCCTTAATGCTAACCAAGTCTGTCAACTTAACTGACTCCTCCGCATTCAAAGCATCGGTCCAAGTTACATTCTTAGGAGCTACGTTGATTGGACGGAGGAAGCGAACGTTGAACAAGTTGTTCTCAACCAATGGCTGGTAGCAAGGGTCATCAGAGAGAGTTACCTCAAGATAAGCAGTGAATGTCTTATCAATGTTGTTTGTCAAGTAATCGTTCTTGATGTCATTGCCCTTTGCGTCACGACGACCCATGTTGTTGAGGAGGTCTGTTGCAGCATTGTCGTTTACGCCCTCATCACCGAAGTAGTGTAGGATAGAGTACTTGCTGTCGTAAGTATTCTGACGAAGCTCAGCGACTGTCTCAGGTGTAGTCAATGCAACACCATCCTGCTTAATTGCAAGAATCTTGTGGTTGTCGTTAGAAAGTGCCAAAGTCCAAACAGAACCAGAAGCACCCTTAACATCCCATGTGCCATTTACAGCATCTATAGTAGAGTTTACATCCTTCTTAGGCAATACGAAGCCGAAGTCCAACTGAGTCTTTACGTTGCCGTCTGCATCATAGAATTTAGTGAACTTATCCTTGTTACCCTCAAGAGTTACAAGTACCTTCTTGTTTCTCCAGTACTCCAACAAGTCCTTGTCAAACTTGTCTGCTGTAAGAGCTATTTGACCATACTCTGCAGGAGTAGGAACGTTAGCGTGAACATCGAGGTCGTTCTCACCACCAGGAACGTATGTAGAGTTCAACTGGAACCAGTGGTGCAAGTCCTTGTTGGCAATCTTACCATACTCGAAGTGGAGCTTCGTAGGAGCGAAGTTCAGCTTAACCCAGATAGAAGTACCATTCAACTTGTGGACGAAGCGTACCCATGTATAGAGAGCCTTGGTATTCTCACCCTTAGAAGCGTAAGAAACGCCAGTTTCCTCCATCAACTTCTTGTAAGAAGCTGCATTCATCTTACCTGCATTAGCATCTGTTGTGAAGTTCCAAACCAATACGTTGGTCTGGTTATCCCAACCCTGACCGCCAGTAGCGTTGTCATGAGGTGTGTACCATACACGACCGTAAGAGTCAGCGTCGTTAACCTTCTTGGTCTTGTCTGCGTCAGAGTATCGTTCTGCTTTCGCCGCAACTGCAAGTGCCACTGCAAACATAAGTGAGTCAATAACAGGTTCTTT
>OGJK01003668.1_pt1 | contig 10274 bp, 7 predicted proteins | sample 1571961 | NCBI WGS metagenome assembly OGJK01 (sample SAMEA2582120, study PRJEB24529) | metagenome | biome: Human gut stool | place: China | collected 2011 | reverse complement strand
CGCAGGGGGCAGTTGCGTTTTCTTCACCAACCAATATTTCGGCTATCTTTTCATTTTCAATGACTACTGAACCCAGTACTTTTCTTCCTTCGTTAACAATAACGGCGTTTTGAATCAGTGTACGTTTCATGACTTTTGCGGGAATTTATGGAACCAACTATTTACTTTTAATTTAATCACACCAAATATGGCCTCTCCAAAGATGCTGCTATTCATCTTGGAAGTCCCTAGTTCACGATTAATGAAAATCACGGGAACCTCGATGATTTTAAAACCACATTTGTAAGCGGTGAATTTCATTTCAATCTGAAAAGCATATCCCTTAAAACGGATATGATCCAAATCGATCATTTCCAGTACCTGACGGCGGTAGCAGACAAATCCGGCAGTTGTGTCTTGTACGGGTATTCCTGTGATGAACCGCACATATTTGGAAGCAAAGTACGACATCAATACCCGTCCCATCGGCCAGTTCACTACATTCACTCCGCTGATGTAGCGGGAGCCGATGGATACATCTCCACCCTGTTCCGAACAAGCCTGATACAAACGGGGTAAATCGTTCGGATTATGACTGAAGTCGGCATCCATTTCAAAGATATACTCGTATGCGTGTTCCAGTGCCCATTTAAATCCGGTAATATAGGCAGTGCCCAATCCCAGTTTCCCTTTACGCTCAATCATAAAAAGCCGTTCGGGAAATTCTTGTTGCAAGGTTTTTACAATGGTTGCCGTTCCGTCCGGAGAGCCGTCTTCTATTACCAGAATATGGAATATCTTAGGAAGTCCGAAAACGGCACGGATGATATTTTCTATGTTCTCCCGTTCATTATAGGTAGGGATAATTACAATGCTATCCGATATTTGCATATAAATACTATAAATTTTAGAAACAAAAGTAGTTCTTTTCCTTTAGTTACGAACGGACTAAGGATAATTTAACGTGGAAGTATATGGTAAGTTTAGCTTTTTAGTACTAGTATTTAGATGTTTTTGTCCTTAAGGACTAAGTTCTTTTATGCAAGAATCTATTTGTCTGACAATAGTTGAGTTTGTGTTCAACAGCTGTCAAACGAATAAAGGATAGTATATTGAGAAGTAAACGAATGGGGAAATAGAATTAAATTCAAGCGGTACTGCCTTTAATTTCTAACGGTAATGTACAAGGTGCTCGCGTTATTTTTGTACTTTTGCGGGGAAATTTTTATAGGTATGACGATAACTGAGTTGCAACAACTATATGCTGCCCATCCTAACATGGCAGTGATGAAGCGTTTGTTGAAGGATACTTCTGTTCAAACTATTTTTTGTGGAGGATTATATGCGTCTGCTGCTTCGCTTTTTTCTTCTATATTGGTGCAGGAGGGAGGTTGTCCTTTTGTCTTTATTCTGGGCGATCTGGAGGAAGCGGGGTATTTTTATCACGACTTGACGCAAGTGTTGGGGACAGAAACTGTACTTTTCTTTCCTTCTTCGTTCCGCCGTTCCATTAAGTACGGGCAAAAAGATGCGGCAAATGAGATTCTCCGCACGGAAGTATTGAGCCGTTTGCAGAAAGGGGAGAAGGGCTTGTGCATCGTCACCTATCCGGATGCATTGGCGGAGAAAGTTGTATCCCGTAAAGAATTGAGCGATAAGACTCTGAAACTGAATGTCGGCGAGAAGGTAGACACGACCTTTATCACGGATGTGTTGCATAGTTATGGTTTCGAATATGTGGATTATGTATATGAGCCGGGGCAGTATGCCGTTCGTGGTAGCATCATCGACGTCTTTTCTTTTGCTTCGGAATATCCTTACCGCATTGACTTTTTTGGAGACGAAGTAGAGAGTATCCGTACCTTTGAGGTTGAATCCCAGCTATCTCGGGAGAAGAAAGAAGGAGTGTCTATCGTGCCCGATTTGGCTGTGACGGGAGATGTTACTACCTCGTTTTTGGATTTCATACCGAAAGAGACTACCTTGGCAATGCGTGACTTCCTTTGGTTGCGTGAACGGATTCAGGTCGTGCACGATGAGGCGTTGACGCCGCAGGCGATAGCCGTACAGGAAGTCGAAGAAAATGGCGGTATTACGTTGGAAGGCAAACTGATAGACGGCAGTGAATTTACCGTGCGTGCACTTGATTTCCGCCGGCTGGAGTTTGGTAACAAGCCGACCGGTACTCCGAATGCCAGCGTCACTTTTGATACTTCCGCACAGCCTATCTTTCATAAAAACTTCGACTTGGTAGCCGGCTCTTTCAAGGAGTATTTGGAAAAAGGATATACCCTTTATATTTGTAGTGACAGCATGAAGCAGACGGATCGTATCCGGGCAATCTTCGAAGACCGGGGGGATAAGATCAAATTTACTCCTGTAGAACGTACTGTGCATGAAGGTTTTGTTGATAACACATTGCGTCTCTGTATCTTTACAGATCACCAGTTGTTCGACCGTTTCCATAAATATAATCTGAAAAGCGATAAGGCTCGTTCAGGTAAAGTGGCCCTGTCCTTGAAAGAACTGAATCAGTTTACTCCGGGTGATTATGTGGTGCATACGGACCACGGTATCGGACGTTTTTCCGGATTGGTGCGTATTCCGAATGGAGATACTACGCAAGAAGTTCTGAAACTGGTTTTTCAAAATGAGGATGTGGTGTTTGTCTCGATTCATTCTTTGCATAAGGTCTCTAAATATAAAGGTAAGGAGGGCGAAGCTCCCCGCCTTAATAAGTTGGGAACGGGGGCATGGGAGAAACTGAAAGAGCGTACAAAAACCAAAATCAAGGATATTGCCCGCGATTTGATTAAGTTGTATTCGCAACGTCGTCAGGAGAAAGGCTTTTCTTATAGTCCCGACAGTTTCTTGCAGCGTGAGTTGGAAGCGTCTTTTATTTATGAAGATACACCCGATCAGAGCAAAGCTACTGTCGATGTGAAGACCGATATGGAGAGTGACCGCCCAATGGACCGTCTCGTCTGTGGGGATGTAGGCTTTGGAAAAACGGAAGTGGCTATCCGGGCAGCTTTTAAGGCGGTGGCGGACAATAAGCAGGTTGCAGTTCTGGTGCCGACCACGGTGCTTGCTTATCAGCATTTCCAGACCTTCCGCGAACGTTTGAAGGGATTGCCTTGCCGGGTGGAATATCTGAGCCGTGCACGTACGGCCGCACAGGCAAAAGCGGTGCTGAAAGAATTGGAGGAAGGTGATGTCGGTATACTTATCGGTACTCATCGTATTTTGGGAAAAGATGTCCGGTTCAAGGATTTAGGATTACTGATTGTTGATGAGGAACAGAAATTCGGTGTTTCCGTCAAGGAGAAGTTACGTCAGTTGAAGGTGAATGTCGATACATTGACTATGACTGCCACGCCCATTCCCCGGACGCTGCAATTCTCATTAATGGGTGCGCGAGACCTGAGTGTGATCTCTACACCGCCGCCTAACCGTTATCCGATTCAGACCGAAGTGCATACCTTTAATGAAGAAGTGATAACGGACGCTATCAACTTTGAAATGAGTCGTAACGGACAGGTGTTTTTTGTCAACAACCGGATAGCAAACCTGCCCGAATTAAAAGCGATGATTGAACGCCATATCCCTGACTGTCGTGTGGCAATTGGACACGGGCAGATGGAACCTGCCGAACTGGAGAAAATCATTTTTGATTTTGTCAACTATGACTATGACGTACTCCTTGCAACTACTATTATTGAAAGTGGCATTGATATTCCGAATGCCAATACGATCATCATCAATCAGGCGCAGAATTTTGGTTTGAGTGACCTTCATCAGATGCGTGGCCGTGTAGGGCGCAGCAATAAGAAAGCGTTCTGTTATTTGTTGGCTCCTCCGTTGAGTAGCCTGACAGCAGAGGGACGCCGTCGGTTACAAGCAATTGAGAATTTTAGTGATTTGGGCAGTGGTATCCATATCGCCATGCAGGATTTGGATATTCGCGGTGCCGGTAACTTGCTTGGAGCCGAGCAAAGCGGATTTATCGCCGACCTGGGATATGAAACGTATCAAAAGATTCTTTCCGAAGCTGTTCACGAATTGAAGAATGATGAATTTGCAGATTTGTATGCGGATGAAATCAAAGGTGAAGGGCAGATTAGCGGTGAAGGTTTTGTGGATGAATGTCAGGTGGAAAGTGACCTTGAACTGTTATTGCCTGCTAATTACGTGACGGGCAGTAGCGAACGTATGTTGCTTTATCGTGAATTGGACGGTTTGATGCTGGATAAAGACGTAGAGGCATTCCGTTCCCGTCTGGAGGACCGTTTCGGACCTGTTCCGCCGGAAACGGAAGAATTGCTTCGTATTGTTCCTCTCCGCCGTCTGGCAGCACGCTTGGGAGCGGAGAAGATCTTCCTGAAAGGTGGTCGGATGACGTTGTTCTTTGTCTCCAACCCGGATAGTCCGTTCTATCAAAGTCAGGCTTTCGGTAAAGTGATAGATTATATGATGAAATATACCCGCCGTTGTGACCTGCGTGAACAGAACGGCAAGCGAAGTATGCTGATAAAAGATGTGACTAATGTGGAAACTGCGGTGAGTGTGTTGCAAGAAGTTGTGGCGTTGCCGGTGAAAGAATGATATATTGTTAATGAGGAACTCTTTTAATCGTTTTTGTTTATATGGAAAGAAGAATTATTTCTTCTTTCCATATAATTTATCTATCAGGTCCTGACGTCCGATACGTCTCAACTCATTGATAATGTTTTTCCGTTCTTCGGGCTTATACCAGAAGAAGAATTGTCGTTGGGCAAGTTTTTCCCGCTGTGTTTTAGCACTGAAGATAGGTTCCAGTGTGTACGGGTGAAATCCGGTATACCAAGTCTCAGTCGCTACTGTCATAGGAGTAGGGGTGAAGTCCTGTACCTGTTCCAAGTGGAAGTCCAGGCGTTTGGTGATAACGGCAAGTTCCGCCATATCTTCTTCTTTGCATCCGGGATGTGAAGATATAAAATAAGGAATGAGCTGCTGACGCAGGTTTTCTTCCCGGTTGATGCGGTCGAATATCTTCTTGAATGTTTCAAACTGTTCAAAAGAAGGCTTGCGCATGATGGACAATACACGGTCGCTTGTATGTTCCGGAGCTACCTTTAACCGCCCACTGACGTGACTGGCTATCAATTCACGGGTATATTCGGCCGTACTGCGATTGGTTGCCGTATCTTTGCTTTGATGTAGTAACAGGTCATAGCGTACTCCACTGCCGATAAAGGATTTCTTAATACCGGGCAGAGCGTCTACCGCATGATAAATATCCAATAGGGGACGGTGGTCTGAATTTAAGTTCGGACAAACTTTAGGATGTATGCATGAGGGGCGTTTGCACTTCTTGCAAATCGCCTCGTCTTTTCCTTTCATCTGATACATATTGGCAGAAGGACCGCCGAGATCGCTTAAATATCCTTTGAAATCAGGTAGTTGCATCACCTCTTTTACTTCTTTCAAGATAGATGCCTTACTACGGCTGACAATGAATTTCCCTTGGTGTGCCGAGATGGTGCAGAATGCGCAGCCACCGAAACAGCCCCGGTGAATATTGACGGAGAATTTAATCATATCATACGCAGGAATTCTCTTCCCTTTGTATTTGGGATGAGGCAGCCGGGTATAAGGCAAATCGAACGAATGGTCGAGTTTTTCATCCACATGAACCGGCTTAACAGTATCATCGGTGGGTATGGAGGATTGACTACTACCACTTTGTTTCCTACCGCCTGTGTGATGCGTGAAGCTGCATATTTGTTGGATTCTTCTTCAATATGCCGGAAGTTGCTTGCCTGCTTCTTCTTGTCTGCCAGGCATTCTTCGTGAGAATAAAGTTGAATGTCTTCTTCGGCTGCCGTCCATTCTGCTGCACGGCAAAGATAGGCTGTTTGAGGAATTGTTCCGACGATCGTTTTAAATTCGTTGGTTGTCAACGTGGCTTGTTCTGTGGGGAGCAAGTTTTTCATTTTGCGGATTAATTCTACAATAGGTTTTTCGCCCATACCATAGATCAGCAAGTCTGCGCCACTGTCACATAAAATGCTTTTTTGTACTTTGTCCTGCCAATAATCGTAATGGCTCAAGCGTCTCATACTTGCTTCGATACCTCCTAATATTACGGGGGCATCGGGATATAGCTTTTTCAGAATTTGGCTATAAACGATAGAAGGATATTCCGGGCGCATATCCGGGCGTCCGTCCGGTGTATAAGCGTCTTCGCTGCGCAAGCGTTTGTTGGCAGTATATTTATTGACCATTGAATCCATGCTTCCGGCGGAAATGCCGAAAAATAAACGGGGGCGTCCCAATTTCTTGAAGTCACGCAGGTCATCGCGCCAGTTTGGTTGGGGAACGATAGCAATTTTTAATCCTTCTGCTTCGAGGATACGTCCGATAACAGCCGCTCCGAAGGAAGGGTGGTCTACGTATGCATCACCGCTGAAAAGAATGACGTCCAATTCATTCCAGCCGCGAAGTTCTACTTCTTTTTTTGTTGTAGGTAACCAGTCAGTCAGTCGAAAATCTTTCATGCCGCAAAGATACGGATAAACTTATAAAGTTATAAGATGATAGGGCTATAAAGTTCAGCCACGCCTCTTATCACCTTATAACTTTATGCTTTATCGCTTTGTAGTTATTTCTTTGCGATTGTAAATTGCACAGTCAACTGTTCGCCGTCATAGATCTCACGAAAGCCGATGCTTTGCTCTGACAGATATTCTTTTAAATCCTGAAATGCGTCGGCATGGTTCATGATGATTTCTAGCGTTTCGCCGGGAACAGCGTTACACATGGCTTTGATTGCGGGAATTAACGGACTGTATGCCGTTGTTCCCCGGGTATCCACCGTAATCATTCTTCCTCCTCTTCTTCTGCTTCCGGACTGGAGAGCCAGGTCAGATAGAGCTTGATAAGCTGTTGCAGGCCGAACGCTTTCATATTATTGTGATAAATCACATCAATACAAAGATCCAGCAAATCTTTACTGTCTTCTTCCTGACTGGCGATAAGAGAGCGGACATTCAATTTCAGTTTGTCCAGCACCGGTTCGTCTACAATACCTGTACTGTCAATCAGGTGACGGAACAGAGAATATTTTTCAATTGTTCTTAGATTTTCAGTAGATACCTCTATGCTGCGTGTACCGCTGGGATTTGCTTGTATAGTATACATTGTTCTTTAGTTTTAAGAGTTATTGTTTCTTGCAAAGATAGAATTTAAAATGAAAAACAGGCTATAAAAAGGGATATTTTTTGTTTCCCTGCAATGAACTCTTATTTTTGAGTAAAGAATCCCAATATGCCTGCCATAACGATTGCACGGTCTGCTTCCGACAGGATACTTTCAAAAGGGAAACCCAGTACGAAGGTACGATAGTTCCCTTTATAGGCAATACCTGCACTTTGATTGCCAGGCGCATAAGTAAATACCGGAAATGCGGAATCTACCGGGACAATGCAATCCGGAGCGGGGATCGCATAGTTGTTCTCATTGGGCAATCGGGGAATACTGATTGTGCGTCCGAGTCCGTTGATCCGATTAGAATTTTTGTCCGTCAGACTACCTTGATACCCATATTTCAGAACTCTTTGTGTAAATTCCCTGTTTCCTTGCGTGCCATTCATGTCACTGCCTACGTATGCACCACTCACAAGTATATTTCCGCCGGATTGGCAATAACTGGAGATAATGCGTTGCATTGCCGAAGAAAATGTTTTGTAATAAGCCTTAGCTGACGCATCCTCTTTCTCAAGTCCTAAGATATAATCTACAATCGGATAATCTTCCAACGTGACGATTCCGTTTTCTACCGCTTCGTCACTGCATGATACGAAACTGTATTTTCCGGTTGCCTGAATCGCTTTCCCATGAATGAATGGATAATCAAATGTATTTCCTGCTATTTTCATTCCTTCCAATTCACTACTGCTGTGCCCCAAACTTCCTTTCCCTTCTTTCCCCGCTTGTGTGCGGTCGAATCCGCTTTGTATTCCGCAGAATGAGAAATTCGACAGATACGGAACTCCCGGATCCTGCTCTAAGTCGAATCCTGCTTTATCCGGAGTATTGATGACGGCCGGACCGCTGATCCTATCAAATCCATTGATGATTAAAACTTTTTCACGTTCACGTTTTGCTTTGTAGGCTGAGAGTATTTCAGAAGGGAAACTCTCTCCACCTCTGTTTGCGGCCGTTACTTTGAATGAATAAACCAGTCCCGGCTCTATCTTAACAGTGTATGAAGACTTGCTGACTAAAGTTCCGTTGTCAAAACCTCCGTAACCAATGCGTGTATATACAATGTATTCCCGTGGACGTGCTGAAGGCTCCTGCGGGTCATCTTCTCCTTTCCACGAAAGTTCCAGCGTATTCTTTTTTTTGCCGAAACGAATAGCAAAGTTGCTAACAGGAAGCGGTTGTACCACATAATCTTTATCATGTTGGCTGGTAATAAACTGCAAAATTCCTTTGTAAATGGCGCGTCCTACCGTGAATTTGAAGTTGGGGTCATGGCCGAGCTGCATATCGGCAAAGTTCTGATGTGAAAGCAGCTCGATAATGGTGGAAGGCGTAGCCGGAAGCCGTGTCTCGCTATAATTCCGGTTCCACATACTGCGCCGTGTCCAAGGGAGATTATAGCTTGAACGAATATCTTTTTGAATTTGTGTGAGCAGAATATCCGCCAAATCACGTGAAGCATACCGGTCCGTTCCCATATTCAGTTTGCCGTTATTGAAATCAGTAGTGTAAATGCCGAGCGAACCGATGATTTCGTCCGTTTTGCTGCATCCGGCATCACTGTGAAGTGCCATTGTCATTTCCAATGGTACTCCTAGCCCTGGTTGCGTAGGATTATAAACAGAACCTCCCGATAGATAATTGATTGTATTGGAGCGTGTGTTGATATCGTCCGCATAATCATTCTCGCCTTTACGCCCGGCATATACATCGTAAGGCATTCCCGCCCACTGGGCAGAGTAGCGTGCCCCTTCCAGATAGCGCGGCAATCCGCTTATCTTTCCTCCGCGGGAAATATTGCCCATTCCTCCACCGAAACGCACCGCATCGGCACATACTACACCATGTTCGCTGCTTTCATTACTCAATACCACCATGCCATAATCGTTGTTGCCTTTGTCAAATTCAAAGGTGCCGAGGTATACCCAAGTTCCTCCGCCTATCTTTTGGTTTACTTTAAATTCCGTAACCCCTCCATTATGAAAGACAAGATATTTGGCGTCACTTACGCTGTTGGGTAATGTCTGATAAGAAACATAAACAGCGTATGTTCCGGTTGCCGGCAGGGTAGGTACCCATTCGGCAAAAGCTTGGTCCTTGTTCTTCTTTTTCTTTCTTTCTGTGGAGATCATTCGGCAAGTACCGTCTGCGAAAGGATTTTCCCCATCTTGGTAGATTGTTTTCTTTTGGGCGAATCCTCTTACCGAGGCTCTGTCCCATTTAGCTTTTTTACTGCCTACCTCCAGATAGAGAGAAGCGTTAGGCGTATCATTATCCACAATGATTTCATTCTTTTGCGTATCCCGTTCGCGAGGCGTGTAGACAACGGCGCCTGCATTTTCCAACATCGGAATTACATAAGGAAGAACAAAAGATTGAGTGAACAGATCTTCTGTTGTGCAGAACAAGCGGGGGCGTTGCCAGCCCCATTCGTTTTTATCGTTTTTGAAATAATTACCGTGGCTTTGCCAGACAGCGATATGGCGGTCTTGTAACCCGCGTGATACTTCATTGGGGCGTGAGATGTTTTTCACCCAGGGAACTCCTTTATAATCAATGTCCAAAGACATCCGTTCCTTATCTTTTTTCTTGTTTCGATAAAGGTTGGGCACTAAATTTTCAATCGGCTTGCCGTCTGCATAAATAGTGAGCTGGTAGTAATGAACCGGACCGGGAAGTAAATCTTTTACTTGATTATAAATAGTCTCTACGGTTTCCGACCGAAAAGGTTGGTAGGCAAAGCTTTCAGAGGCATAAACAGCAATTGTTTTGCGGTCATAATCAATGTCGAAGCTATTCAGTTTTGGGGTGCTGATTTTGGCAGTTGCGGTATATTTATTGAAATAATCCGTTAGCCGCTCTTTTATATTACTTTCGATGTCTTGGGCAAAAAGAATATTAATCCCCATTGTCAGATATATGAAGAACACTATTATTTTTTTCATCATTCAATGCTTTTAGGTTTTCCCCGCAAAAATAAACAAAAAAGAGTGAGAAGTATCGAAACTTCCCACTCTTCTTTCATTGTTTTATATTCTCTTAATTAA